>Ga0210051_1004800_pt1 | contig 13120 bp, 11 predicted proteins | sample CryGey092014_all_FD_185464 | JGI IMG/M metagenome (GOLD analysis project Ga0210051, IMG submission 185464) | Groundwater microbial communities from aquifer - Crystal Geyser CG23_combo_of_CG06-09_8/20/14_all (SPAdes) (version 2) | ecosystem: Environmental > Aquatic > Deep subsurface > Groundwater...
ACAAGTCCGGGGGGATTGAAGAAGAGGTTGCGCGGCGTCCGGGTTGTAGCGCGAACCTAACCTTCCCCCGGAACAAGTCCGGGGGGATTGCCATTACCGAATCAAACTGTCAAATAGCATAACCCCCACTACCTTTTCGAGAACTATGGGACAGTATTTTTGACCACCTACTTAGGAGACTCCCCCGATGTGAAATTGGGGATATCTCACGTTCGACCAATTTTTATGCTGGGACTCCAAATTCTCCAGCATTCGTTGCCCAGTGGGCGCGGGTCCGGCGCGTCGGGGGGTTGGAAAATACGCCAACCGACGCGGCGGCAATTGACACGGTGTGTGCAACAATACTATAATGCCGACTGTAGATTAACGCGGGAGTTGGGAATGGCAATACTCATTGAGTGGATTCATAGCGTCTCGTGCATCGGGTTAGTCGCTGTAATCATGTTCCAGACGACCAAGAGCGAAGGCGGAACCGGCAGCATGGGATGGGGAACCATTGGCGGAAAGGCCAGCAGTTCTCTCGACGTGGCCGTGGGGATTGACAGGATCCTCAAACCTCTCACTTTCTGGTTGGCCGTTACGTTCCTTGTCACAGCGATTCTCAATGGAGCGGGAGAGAAAACTTTGGGGCCCATGTTAGCATTCGTGGGGCCCGTTTACATCGTTGCCATGATTTGGGGTCGGCAGGCGCTCACCTGGGTCAAGAAGGCATTCGGGGCTGAATAGACGGTGTCGCCGAGGTGGCGGAAATGGCAGACGCGCAAGGTTGAGGGCCTTGTGTTCAATTACGAACGTGGGGGTTCAAGTCCCCCCCTCGGCACCATTTACTGAGTGAGATGACCCGAATGCTACAACCTCAAATGAAAGATTAGTCGTGGGCGCATGGCTCAGTGGTTAGAGCATCTGCTTCACACGCAGAAGGTCCGTGGTTCAAATCCACGTGCGCCCACCATCAAGCGGAAGTAGCTCAGTTGGTAGAGCGTCAGCTTCCCAAGCTGAAGGTCGCGGGTTCGAGACCCGTCTTCCGCTCCATCATCAAACTTTCGGACGGTTCACGTCAACGAGGCGACGTGGTCGAATGGCTTAGGCAGCGGACTGCAAATCCGCGTATCCCGGTTCGATTCCGGGCGTCGCCTCCAATCTGTTTTTCAGGTTCCTCACGCCCGGTCACACGCCGGAAGGCGCGGGGGGATTCTTCCGCAGAACTCCGACCACCATCGGACTCTCGCGTCCGCGCAGATTACCCGTTCGGCTGAAACACTTCCCGTGTAAGTGAATGCCCACGCTTATCAGAGAAGCGACGCGCCAGCCCAGGAGGAGAATTCAGCATGAGCAACTTGAGAGTCGGGATCATCGGGGCCACCGGCGGCATCGGGAAATTGCGCTGCCAGTACTTCACGGAAAGCCCTGCAAGCGAGATCGTTGCCGTCTGCGCGCGGACCCCAGAGGCGGTCAGGGAGATTGCCGAACAATACGGCGCCAGATCTTATTACATCCGGTGGGAGGACCTGGTTGCGGACCCGGACGTGACCGCCGTCAGTGTCGCGTCGTCGAACGCGTCCCACTACGCCATCACCCGCGCGGCTTTGGAGGCTGGCAAGCATGTGTGCGTGGAGTACCCTCTCGCCCAGAATGTTGAGCAATATGATGAGTTGTTTGGCATTGCAGAAGCCAGGCAAGTGATTCTCCATGACGCGTTGACAGTCCGGGCGGAAGCATTGCACAACGCGCTGCGGAACAACTTCGACCGGATCGGCAGTCCAGTGTGGGCCCACTACCGCTACTACGGTGGGGGAACGGCGACATGGTATATCGATCCGGAACCTCGCGGCAATCCCTTCATTGCCTTGCACATTCACTTTATTGAGCAGCAGATCGACTTCTTCGGCCAGCCCAAATGGATTGAGGCGACTCAATGGGAAACCTCTGCCGGCGGGAAGAGGATTTCCGGCAACGTGATGATGGGTTTCAGGGACGCGGTGACCGGTTACATGGAGTTTGGCATGGGTTTCCCAGCCAATCCCTCGTACCAGATCACTTATCTTGGATCGGACGGTTTTCTGGAGTTCAACAACCGGAAGCTAAATCTTCACACGGCTGACGGCGTGGAAGCGATCGAGATCGGAGAGAACCGGGCCCTCAAGCTGGACACCGACAACTTCGTTGCTCAGGCGCTTTCCGGTGAACAGCCGCTGAGTTCACCCGTTGTCGGCCGGCGCGCCATCGAGCTTTGCCTCGCTGCAACGCGGAGCGCAACGGAGAACCAACGGGTCGAGGTGTAGCGCCCTGAAGGGCGCCACTACGTCAAGGAGAAAGATGGAGACCTGCGATTTCATCGTTATCGGTGGCGGACACAACGGAATGGTCGCCGCCGGTTACCTGGCGAAGGCCGGGCTGCAAGTAACTGTTCTGGAGAAATGGGAGTTCCTGGGCGGCTGTTCCGCCACCGCGGAGGCGCTTCCTTCCTGCCCCGGATTCAAGTTCAACCTTGGGGGAATAGATCACATTCACATCCTCGGCGGCCCCGTGGTGCAAGAGCTTGATCTTGAGAAGTTCGGACTCAAGTATCTGTATCACGACCCGTTGTGGTTCTTCCCCTACCCCGATGGGAATTGCTTCCCCATCCACCGGAGCATCGATCGCTCTTGTGACGAAATCGCGAAGTTTGCGCCGGAGGACGCGGATGCCTATCGTAAGTTCAACAGCATGTGGGAAAATATCCTGCGCGTGCTGGAACCTTTCGACCTGGGCCCCCCGCCCTCGTTCGGTGATCTCGCACGGGTGACGGAAGGAATGCTGAAGGGGGACGAACTGATCCAGTTTCTCCTCACTCCCCCCAAGGCTTTTATCGAGAGATGGTTTAAGTCGCCCTACCTGCGCGGTCTCTTTGGCTGGTGGGCGATTCAGGTCGGCACCGCCCCAAGCCAGCCGGGAGCGGTGCTCGCGACCGGACTCCAGACGACCAGTCATCTCGTCGGCATGGCGCGTCCCGAGGGAGGATCTGGCGCCCTGACCGACGCGATTCGGAGACAGATTGAGCATCACGGAGGGACGGTGCGCACCGAAGCGGAAGTTACAAAGATCCTCGTCGCCAACGGACGCGTCACCGGAGTGCGGCTGCATGATGGTGAGGAAATTGCCTGCACAAAGGGCATTGTGTCACAGATCGATGCTGTGCGGGTTTTCACTCGGTTGCTGGACGAGGCCGATGTTCCGCCCGACCTGTTGGAAAAGGTGCGGGCGATCGAGGTTGGCGACGTGGCCCTTTTCAAGGTCGACGTTGCCCTCGACGGACTTCCCGTGTTCGATCGCTACGGAGGCAACCCGGACTATACCCTCGCAACGCAGTGCATCGCTCCTTCGATGACCTACATCGAAGACGCGTTCGATGACATTGCGCACGGGCGCCCTTCATCCCAACCCGCGCTGTGGTGTGCCGTGGCGTCACACCTGGATCCAACCCTCGCGCCTGAGGGTAAGCACACTCTCTGGCTGTCGCAGTTTGCCCCCGCGAAATTAGCCGATGGCCGTTCCTGGGACGAAGCCCGCGATGAGGTGGCTGACAACATGATCGATACTTGGTGTCAGTACGCGCCCAACACACGCGATCTGATCATCGACCGATTCATCTCATCCCCACTGGATTGGAAACGCCGCACTGGCAACCTCAACGGGAGCGCCTTCCACGTCGCGATGACGGTAAACCAGTTGATGGGATTCCGGCCGATTCCCGCCCTGTCCAAATTCCGCACTCCCATTCAGGGACTCTACCTCTCCGGCAGCGGAGTTCACCCCGGCGGAGGCATTACCGGCATTCCCGGCCGTAACACAGCGATGGAAGCGCTCGCTGACCTCGGCCACCGCCCGAAGCAGAAGGGCATGGTCGAGAAAGCGAAGCAGTTGCTTAGAATGTACCGAGCGTTCCAGCGGCTCAATGTGTAGCGCCGCGTTCCCGCGTTTCATCCTCAAACGGTGGACGGCCGCGGCGGGGGTGAGTGCCACGGCTCCGGCATACCCAGACGATTTCCTCAAACGAGACGGGAGGAGACCACTCTACCATTCCCTCGAATTTTGCACCGGCAGCCACGCCCCATCGCGCAAGATGGACTCTTGGCTGATGAGACCGGGGAGAGTCATGTCCATCGCTTCGTGGATGCCAATGGGAGTGGGAACCTCGCCTGTTGCGGATCGGACGAAGTCGAGAATCTCGAAGTAGTCTCCCCCGCCGTGACCCGCTTGCAGAGTCGCCTCGTCCGGTCTGCGCCACATCTCCGGCATGAACTCGTCTTCCAGTTCGTCGAGGTTGTGCCATTCGTCCTTCGCGTGTCCAATGTCCGCCAGCCAGATGCGGTTCTTCTCACCGCGCGAGCGCGCCGATTCGTAGCATCCCTTCGTCCCCTGAAGCTGGTAGTTCGTCATCGCGTGAGGGCGATCAGAGATCGTGTCGACGCGTATCTTTGCCAGTCCGCCGCCGGTCATCTTGCACAGCATCACGCTTGTGTCGTCGGCGTAGTGGTCGCCACGCGGGTCAACATGGTGGCTTCCCGGTCCCTCGCAGCAGACCCGAGTGACCCGTTCGTACCCTGCGGATCCTTCGGAGAACCACTGCGCCAGTGGCCCGAGGCTGTGGGTTCCGTAGGTGATGCCGCGGATGCCCGTCTGCCACTTCCGTCGCCAAACGGTGATTTCATTGAGTTCTTTCAGTTCGTGCAGGTACTCGCCTTCCCCGTAGTAGACCTCGCCAAACAGACCCCGACGCACCAGCTCCCGCACCAGCACGTTGGGGCGCATGTAGGTGTAGTTCTCTGCCATCATGTAGATGCCCTCCGAGGCGTTGCTCGCGGCGACAAGACCGCGGCATTCCTCGACCGACACCGCCGCGGGGACCTCGCTAAGAACACTCAGGTTCCGCTGCAGCGCAAGAACAGCCTGGGGCGCGTGGAGAGGCATGGGGGTGCCGAGGATCACCGCGTCCAGCTCGGACTTCTCCAGCATCGTCTCATAGTCGGTGTATTTCTCGACCGCGCCCAGCCGCGTTGCGGCTTCTTCCAGCGGCTGCGCGTTATTGTCACAGACCGCGTGGATCCTTGCGCGCCCCGTCGCCTCGATCCCCGAGCGAAAGGAGCCGCCGCGTCCAGCCGCCCCAACGATGCCGATGTTCAGTTGCTCAAGCATGGACATTGCGGCACTTCCCGGGAAGTGGCGAGTGGCGAGTGGCAAGTTAGCAGTCATCGCTCATCGTCCCCTCTACCGCGTGGCCGGCTCCGTGGGTTGCGCATACCAGAACTTGCTGGTGGCAGTAGCGGCAGGGATATTGGTCTCACCAATCCATTTCACATGGCCGTCAACGAAGGCGACATTGAGACCGTCGGTGTGTCGAGCAAACGCCCCGCTTGCGCTGAACCCATAACCCCAGCTTGCGGCGCCGTCGGATTCGCCAATCATGGAGGTCTCGGCCGGGTAGGCAAAGTCCGCCAAATTCGGCTTCCCAAAATTGGGGAAGGCAAGGATGTTCAGTCCATACGCAGATTTTGTCGAGTACTGTCCAACCCACGTCCTTGTGTCACTGGGACAGGAAAAGACTTGGAAGTTCTTCACGTAGGGATATGCCCGAACCATCCAAGTGATGTTGGTGCCGGTGCCACCGTCGAGGTATGGGAAGGTTGCTCCCCCCGGAAGGGGACTTGCCGCGTATCCCATGAAGGTCTCGTCGTAATCTTGTGCGTACATCAACAGCCCCAGCGTTAGCTGTTTCAGATTCGATTGGCACGAGGACGTCCTCGCCTTGTACCATGCTCTGGGCGACTTACCTGTCCCTATATTCACCCACACATTCTGGTGAGGAACCCAATTCTGGATGTGTTGAGAAAGTATAACCCAACTCAACCGATTCTAAACATTCGCGCAGATTTTATTCGCTTCGGACTCAGAGTCCGCTGTCAATACACTCGGTTCGCAGGAGCGCACGCAGGATTTATCTTTTCGGACTCTGAGTCCGCGCTTGCACCCCACAGCAGCGGGTCTGCGGACTCTGATCCCCAGTTGACGCAGTCCACCTCCGGTGGTATCTTGGTCGCCACGGCGCTGTCGCCACGGCGCTGTCGCCACGGCGCTGTCGCCACCGCGCTGACCTCTCCGCGAACTCCGTGAGTTCGCCTCGAACTCGCAGAGTTCGCCGTGAACCAAAGGGAATATCCATGCCACGACTGACTGACCAGGAACAACAGGAGATCATCCGGTATCTGGAGGCGGATAAGCCGCTGCCGGACAAGTTTCGTTTCCTGCTCTTCGAGGACAAGCGGGAGGTGGAGCTGGTCTGGAACGGCAAGACCTCCGAGGTCTGCAACATCGTCCTGCCGTTTCAGGTGATCGAGCAGGTGGACGAGCCGCGCGCCGAGAAGACGGAAGACACCGCGCCGCAACTCGGACTCTTTGACGAGCGCGGCCGCCAACTGAAGGGCTGGACGAACAAGCTGATCTGGGGCGATAACAAGCTGATCCTCTCATCGCTGAAGAACGGCCCGCTGCGGGAGGAGATCGAGGCGCAGGGCGGCCTCAAGCTGATCTACATTGACCCGCCGTTTGACGTGGGCGCGGATTTTTCGATGGACATCGAGATCGGCGGCGACACGTTTACCAAGAAGGCCAACATCCTGGAAGAGATTGCCTACCGCGACACCTGGGGCAAGGGGGCAGATTCCTTTATTGCCATGATCTATGAACGGCTGATCCTGATGCGGGACTTGCTGGCCGAGGATGGGAGTGTTTATGTGCATTGTGACTGGCGGGTGAGCGGGTATATCCGACTGGTTCTCGATGAGATACTCATAGCGAGCAATTTCGTGAACGAGGTGGTATGGCGGTATGAAGGCCCTCAGTCCCCCAGCCCTCTCAAGTTTGCATCGAAGCATGACACCATATTCCGGTATGCGAAGAACATGGGCAACAACAGAGGCTACGAGTTGATGTACTTTGAGGAAGAACCGCTTGATACGTCCAAGTATAAGAAGGACGAAGACGGACGATTCTATTACACAATACCCAAGGGCGACTATACTGACGCCAGTATTCAGCGCCTCGATAGCGAAGGAAAAATAGCATGGACATCGTCCGGGACGCCAAGAATCAAGAAGTTCCTTGAAGTGTCGCCGGATGGCATAACGCTTCTGAAACCCAAGAAGATTCCAGATGTGTGGGAGATTACATCGCTTGGCTTGGCGGCTGGTAGTAAAGAGAATCTCTCATACCCGACCCAAAAACCCGAAGCCCTGCTCGAACGCATCATCAATGCCTCCTCCAACGAAGGCGACCTGGTGGGTGATTTCTTCTGCGGCAGTGGCACTACCGCCGCCGTGGCGGAGAAGCTGGGGCGCAAATGGATCGTCGCCGACCTGGGCAAGTTCGCCATCCACACCACGCGCAAGCGGTTGATCGGCGTGCAGCGGCAACTCAAAGCCGAAGGCAATCCCTACCGCGCCTTTGAAATCCTCAACATGGGCAAGTACGAACGCCAGCACTATATCGGCGTGAACCCCAACCTGCGGGAAGAAGAGCAGCGCAAGCAACTGGAAGAAAAGGAAGCCGCCTTCGTTGACCTGATCCTGCGCGCCTACCGCGCCGAGAAGACGGAAGGATTCACCACCTTCCACGGCAAGAAAGCCGGGCGGCTGGTGGCAGTGGGGCCGGTCGACCTGCCGGTAACGCGCCTGTTTGTGGAAGAGGTGATTTTAGAATGTCGGAAGAAGCACATCACCCGCGTGGACATCCTCGGCTTCGAGTTCGAGATGGGGCTGTTCCCCAACGTCCTGGACGAAGCCCGCGCCAAGGGCATCGACATCGCCCCGAAGTACATCCCCGCCGAGGTGTTCGACAAGCGGGCGGTGGAAAAGAACCAGGTGGTTTTCCACGACGTGGCGGCGATCGAGGTCACACCGCATGTCAAAAAGAAAACTGTCGCCGTCGAGCTGACCGATTTCTCGGTGTTCTACTCGCAGGATTCCATCGCCAACGCGGAAGCCACGCTCAAGGACAAAGGCAGCAGGATCGTGGTGGAGAAGGGGCAGATCGTCAAGGTGAGCAAGGACGCGAAGGGGATCGTGAAGCGGGAGGTGCTGACGAAGAACTGGACGGACTGGATTGACTACTGGGCGGTGGACTTCAACTTCGAGAGCAAGCGGGAGATTGTGCGGGTGAGGAAAGACCACTCACGCGGAGACGCGGAGGCGCGGAGAATGGATGAAGAAGGCGAGGAGTGGGAAGAGGTGTGGACCGGGGATTACATCTTTGAAAACGAGTGGCAATCATTCCGCACGAAGAAAGACCGTTCATTGGAGCTGACCAGCGTGTATCACGAGTGCGAACCGGGTCGGAGGAAGTTAGCGGTCAAGGTGGTGGACATCTTCGGGAATGATACGATGACGATTGTGGACGTGACGGTGGGAGGGAAGAGATAGTGGCCAAGATTACGGTACTGAACAGAGAGATCGCTTACTACTCGCAACAGGATGCCGACTATATCAGCATAACGGACATAGCTCGCCATCGGGACGAAGAACGGAGCGACTACATCATCCAGAACTGGCTTCGGAATACCATTGAATTCCTGGGAATTTGGGAACAACTGAACAATTCGAGTTTTAATTCCATCGAATTCGATGGAATTAGAAAGCAGTCCGGACTCAATAGTTTCTCCCTGACCGCCAAACGCTGGATAGAAGCGACAAACGCCGTCGGGTTGATTTCGAAGACGGGGAGATACGGAGGCACATACGCCCACAAGGACATTGCCTTCGAGTTTGCGTCGTGGATTTCCGTTGAGTTCGAGTTGTACCTCATCAAAGAATTCCAGAGACTCAAGGAGGAGGAGCGAAAGCAACTCGGTTGGGACATCCGGCGCAACCTGACCAAGATCAACTACAGGATCCACACCGACACGATCAAGGAGAATTTGATTCCGCCGGAACTGACCAAACGTCCGGTCGAGCTGGTCTACGCCTCCGAGGCGGACGTGCTGAACGTGGCCTTGTTCGGTATGACCGCGAAGCAATGACGGGACGACAATCCGGGGAAGAAAGGCAACATCCGGGATTACGCGGACGTGTCGCAACTGGTGTGTCTCTCCAATCTGGAAAACCTCAATGCCCTGTTTATCGGGGAGAACATGCCGCAGGCGGAGCGGCTCCGCAAGCTCAACCAAATCGCCATACACCAAATGAAACTATTGACTCAGTATCCAGGCATGAAACAACTGGAAGCGGGGGAAAAGTAATGGCCGTGCATCCCAACTTCCCCGAATCTCCATTTGCAGTCCTCGACCCGGCCCTCCGCTGGTTCCCGGCGGATGAAGCGTTGCGCGAGACCACGATGGACAAGCTCATGCCGCCGCTGGTGCCGGAACTTCGTCGGCAGGTGAAGGAGTGGCGTGACAGAGGCTATGCGGGAGCCGCGGAAACCAGCACGAGTCTGCTGCAATGGTGGTTCACGACACTGCACCTGATGCCCTCGTCCTACGGTCGGGGCGTGGAAGGCGCGGGGATGTATGAGTTTCAATACTACTTCGCGCAGCGCGAGGCGCTGGAGACCATCGTGTACCTGCACGACGTTGTGGGTGTGCAGGACAAGTACGACCTGATGCGGTTCGACAGCTCCGGCGCGGTGTCCGCGGGCATGTTTGATGAGACGTGGCGGCGGTTTGTGGTGAAGATGGCGACGGGTTCTGGCAAGACGAAGGTGCTGAGCCTTGCACTGGTCTGGAGCTTCTTTCACAAACTGTACGAACCCGACTCGGACCTTGCGCGCAACTTCCTGGTCATCACCCCCAACATCATTGTGCTGGATCGTATCTACAAAGACTTCCAGGGACTGCGCATCTTCTTCGAGGACCCGGTTGTCCCGGACAATGGCACAGACGGGCGGAACTGGCGCGACGACTTCCAGCTAACATTGCACGTGCAGGATGAGGTGCGCGTTACCCGACCGACCGGGAACATCTTCCTGACCAACATCCATCGGGTGTACGCGGGAGACGATACACTGCCCTCAAGTGAAGACGAGAACACGATGGACTACTTCCTCGGCAAACGTCCTACAGGCGCGACGACCCACTCCAAAGTGGACCTGGGGATGATTGTGCGGGACATTGATGAGTTGATGGTGCTGAACGATGAGGCGCATCACATCCACGACCCGAGGATGGCGTGGTTCAAGTCCATCGAGGATATCCACAACCGGCTCAAGCAGAAGGGGAAGGCCCTGTCCCTGCAAATCGACACGACCGCCACCCCCAAACACAACAACGGCGCGATCTTTGTGCAGACCATTGCGGACTATCCGCTGGTGGAGGCGATCTCGCAGAACGTGGTGAAGCATCCCGTGCTGCCCGACGCGGCCAGCCGCGCCAAACTCCGAGAGCAGAAGAGTGTCAGGTTTACTGAGAAGTACGCGGACTACATCAACCTCGGAGTGATAGAGTGGCGCAAGGCACACGCCGAACATGAGAAGCCGGGCAAGAAGGCTATTCTTTTCGTGATGACTGATGACACACGCAATTGTGACGAGGTGGCCGAGTACCTTGAGTCCACTTATCCCGATCTCAAGGACGCGGTCCTGGTGATTCACACTAAAAACAACGGGGAGATTTCCGAGGCAGCGTCGGGGAAAGACAAAGATGAACTGATGAAGCTGCGCAAGCAGGCGAACGACATCGACGGCGGAGACAGCCCGTACAAGGCAATCGTTTCCGTGATGATGCTGAAGGAAGGTTGGGACGTGCGGAACGTCACTACGATTGTTGGTCTGCGCGCCTACTCCGCGGCAAGTAACATACTTCCGGAACAAACCCTCGGACGCGGCCTGCGGAAGATGTACCCGGGCGACGTGGAGGAGTACGTCAGCGTTGTCGGTAGCGACGCTTTCATGGACTTTGTAGAATCGATTCAGGCCGAAGGCGTGACGCTGGAACGCAAGGCGATGGGGGAAGGCACCGGCCCAAAGACGCCGCTGGTGGTTGAGATTGACAGGAAGAACGAGAAGAAGGACCTCGCTGCACTCGACATCGAGATTCCGGTACTCACGCCGCGCATCTACCGCGAATACAAGAACCTGAAGGACCTGGACCTGGGCGCTCTCAGTTATCAACGTGTCGCCTACCTCCAGTTCACCGAAGAAGAGCAGCGGGAGATTGTGTTCAAGGACATCACGACCGGAGAAGTGACGCATACGACGATTCTGGACACGGCGGGGATTGCCGACTATCGCAGCGTGATCGGCTACTTCGCGCAGATCATCATGAAGGAGTTGCGGCTGGTCAGCGGGTACGACGTTCTGTATGGAAAGGTGAAAGCCTTTGTGCAGCATGACCTTTTCGATACACCCGTGGAACTGGAAAGCCCGAACACCCTCCGCAACCTGTCGGAACTGGCGGCCACCAAGACGCTTCTCGACACCTTCAAGAAGGCAATCAACGACCTCACGGTGCAGGACAAGGGAGGCGCTGAGATACGCGACAGCCTGAAGCTCAGGCTCAGTCAAACGCGGCCCTTTGTAGTCCGGGAACAGGCGTACCTCGTGCCGAAGAAGAGCCTCTTCAACAGGGTGATCGGTGACAAGGGATTCGAGTTGGAGTTCGCGCGCTTCCTGGAGGACTGTGAGGACGTAATCGCCTACGCCAAGAACTATTTCGCCGTTCACTTCAAGCTGGATTACGTGAATGCAGACGGGGACATCTCCAACTACTATCCCGACTTTCTCGTCAAACTCTCTCCCAAGAAGACGGTCGTTGTTGAGACGAAAGGACTCGAAGACCTGGATGTGCCGCTGAAGATGGAGCGATTGCGGCAATGGTGCGAAGACGTTAATCGGGTTCAGTCCGGGGTGGAATATGACTTCGTTTATGTGGACGAAGAGAGCTTTGAGAAGTACAACCCGAGGTCATTCAGGGAAGTGATGGAGGGTTTCAGGGAATACAGGTAGCTGGCGAAGTAGCTGGGTCTGTAAGGCCGTTGCTGCAAGCGCAAGAATAGAGACGCCCCCGAGGGATCGGGGTAACCGTTCAGTAGGAGCTTCGCCCTCCCATTTACGAAGGAATCCTTCGTGCCGACCTGTCGGCGCCGCAGTCGCAGGCGGACTTCCGAGTCCGATAAAATATACTCGTCATGGGGGAGGGGCAGGGGTGCGAACCAGCCGCACTTTTCGTTGGACATTCGTCCTGAATGGGGGGAAATCCCCCCGGCAAAGGTTCCATCGGGGATATATATCCCCGACGAACGAGTTATCCGATATCACGGATTGTCGCCGGGAATTGGGGGCTCGGGCGTGCCGCCGCTGCCCGTTCCCACCGCGGCTTCCGGGAGGTCCGTCGGGATGCTGGCCCGCAGGTTCTGCCCTTCCGACGTGCCTTCCGGGAACACCTTCAATGCCGACATGTACCACGCCACGCAATCCTGCCAAGTGTTGCCGATCATGTCGTTGAACGGGTGCATCCCGGAATTACGGAGATTGCCGTAGGATAAAGGCTGTGTCGATAAATAAAGGTGGCTCCTCAGCAGAATTTGTGGGTGAACTCTGGTTCAGGTAGAGCGGCAAGCGCATGATACAAGGCGATTTCAGCGGCGTGATAGGTTCGAAACCCGAAGGATTTTCCGGAGGTCAGTTTTGCTTTGGTGGCGAACTCTGAGTTCGAGTTGAAGCCCTCTACCGCGCCGCTGGAAAGCTGTCCTTTGGCCCGGAACCAGTTGAGCAAGAGCGTCCTGTGACCACGCAACATCCGGGCGACCTTCTTCAACGGTTCGATCTTCGAGCGCAGGGTTTGCGCGGACTCAAAGAGTCCGAGTGCGCGGACTCAAAGAGTCCGAGTACACCACTTGTCCAGGAATCGGCCCGCCCAGTAGGGCGAGGTATAGCTCCAGAAGGATTGGAATTCTTCTTTCAGCGCGGACTCACAGAGTCCGAAGATAGGCTCGAACCGAGCGCAGGTTGTAATGCAGCAAATCGGCCAACTTGGTCTCTTGCTTTCCAGTCAGATTCTCCGGGCGCTTGAGCAGCAGCCAGCGCGTCTTGGTCAGCACCGGCTCGTAGCCCTTCGCCTTCAGCTCCTTGACCTCCTTGGCGCGCACCTCGTCAA
>Ga0210051_1004801_pt1 | contig 13120 bp, 8 predicted proteins | sample CryGey092014_all_FD_185464 | JGI IMG/M metagenome (GOLD analysis project Ga0210051, IMG submission 185464) | Groundwater microbial communities from aquifer - Crystal Geyser CG23_combo_of_CG06-09_8/20/14_all (SPAdes) (version 2) | ecosystem: Environmental > Aquatic > Deep subsurface > Groundwater ...
AGGAAATGCTAAAGAAAAAACTTATCAGCAAGAGAAAGAAATATTAGTATCAGTCCCAATGAAAAATGTAAATTGGCAGGATTTAGGAAATGTATTTGAACCAGTTATTTCCATTCCAGTAAGAACTCTTTCTAGTTTTGAAAATTGGGAATTTTTAATTGATTCTGGGGCTGTAATATCGTCTTTACCAAGCGATTGGGCAGAAAAAACAGGTCAAGATTTAGCTTTTTTGAAAAGATCAACCTTTAGGGGGTTTGGTGGTAAAACTAGCTTTGCTTATCAAGGAGAAATGACTGTTAAGTTAGGAGATGAAGAAATTTCTTTGCCTGTTGTTTTTACTGAGGCTAGTGGTACTAAATCACTGTTGGGTAGAAAAGGTTTTTTTGAAAATTATAGTTTATACTTCAACCATAAGGATAAACAGATAGAAATTAGAAAATAAGGAGCTTATATGAATTTACTTAAAAATTTTGATTCATTATCATTTGGCAAAGTTATATCGTTAGCGCTAATACTAGCTATAATTATTGCAGTACCAGTAGGAGTATTGATAATCCAGAAAGAGACCAGAATTAGCTCTAGAGCAGCATATGAAAAACCACAACTAGCTACTCAGCCAAAAGCAACTCCTGGTCCAATACCACAAGAGCCACCAGTTATTGGTAGGGTTTACCCATGGGTAAGTAAAATAGGAGACGTGGTTTGGTTACAAGGTAAAAATTTTGGGAGTAATCCAATTAAAAAATCATTGACGATTGGTAACGTCCTTATAAGTGAAGCTGATATTGAGGCATGGGAAGATAATCAAATCCAAACAGTTATTCCTAAAGATGCAAAGCAAGGAGGAGTTATAGAAGTAACTATAGGTGAGCATTCTTCTAGTCAAAGTTTACCATATATTTTATATGACCAAAACACTAAAACTAAATTACACAAACAGGGTAATATTATCTCTATGGAAAGTGGGGATAAGGTAACTAAAGCAGTAATTTGGACTGGCGATGACGAAATTGCAACAGAAAAACATGAAGGAATTATTGTCCCAGAAAATGGTAAAGCACAAATCTTTGATTCTCAAGGTTTACCTATTTTAAGTATTGTTTTACTTGATGGACAAGGGAAAATATTGCCTTATTATGTAGAACCGCTTGAGTTTGGCTTTTAATCCATTTCTTTTCTTATTAACTTGTTCTATAATCTGGCTATTGATATGATATTATTATAAGGATAGTAATATGAATAATAAAGATATACCAGAATATAATCATAAATCTATAGAGTTACAATGGCAAGAAAAATGGCAAAAATCTGGTTTGTACAAGACACCGATTCAGAACGCTTCCAAACCTTATTATAATCTAATGATGTATCCTTATCCTTCTGCCGAAGGTTTACATGTGGGGAATGTTTATGCTTTTGTAGGGTCTGATATTCATGGCAGATTTCAACGTATGCAAGGATATGACGTATTTGAACCTATCGGTTTTGATTCTGGAGGAATTCATAGCGAAAATTTTGCCATCAAAATGGGAGTTCATCCACGAATAATGACAGAGAAAAACATTGCTAATTTTACTAAACAACTAAAGAAAATTGGTAACATGTTTGACTGGGATCATAGTGTAGATGTGATGGACCCTAATTATTATCGTTGGACGCAGTGGGTTTTTACTCAATTGTTTAAGGCTGGTTTAGCCTATAAAAAAGACTCAGCTGTTACTTGGTGTCCTGGATGTAAAACTACTGTTTCAGATGAACAGACAGAGATAATAAATGAAATTACAGTTTGCGAAAGATGTAAAACTCCCATAGAGCGTAAACAGATGAAACAATGGTTTTTCAGAATTACTGATTATGCCCAAAGACTTTTAGATAATACTGGAAAACTTAACTGGACCTCTAAAGTTATTAATACTCAACGCAATTGGATCGGCAGAAGTGAAGGGATTAATATTATTTATGAAGTAGAAAACAGTAATGAGAAAATTATTTGCTTTACTACGAGACCTGACACTAATTTTGGAGCCACATTTATAGTCCTTGCTCCAGAACATCCGGCAATACCTCGCATAACAGCTCCTAGTGCAAAAAATAAAGTTGATTTATACGTCAAAAAATCACTATCAAAAACTGAGTTAGAACGTATAGCTGAGGGAACTAAAAAAACTGGTGTATTCACCGGTTCATATGTGATCAATAAACTTAATGGGCTTAAATTACCTATTTGGGTTTCAGATTTTGTATTAGGTAATGTAGGGACTGGAGCAGTAGTAGGAGTACCAGGTCACGATATTCGCGATTTTCAATTTGCTCAAGTTTTTAATATCCCAATAACTAGAGTGGTAGTTGGCAAAGATGGAGATAAGAGTGCTATAACTAAAGCAGAGCAGGTCCAAGAATCTGAAGGACTTATGATTAATTCCCAGTTTTTGGATGGTCTAGATATACATAAAGCAACTCAGGTAATTATGGATTATTTAGAAGAAAAAGGATGGGGTAAAAGACAAATACATTATAAATTAAGAGATTGGAATATTTCCCGTCAACGCTATTGGGGGCCACCAATACCCATGATATATTGTGAAGCTTGTGCAAAAAATAAGAAATCATGGTTTAACACCGAAGAAGCGAAATATTTTAATAACAAATTCTCAAATCTGAGTGAAGATTATGGTTGGTTTCCAGTGCCTGATGAACTATTACCAGTTTTGCTACCTGATATAAACGATTATCTACCCGACGGATCAGGTAAGGCTCCTCTAGCACGTCACTTAGAATTTTATCAGACTAAATGTCCATATTGTGGAGGTAAAGCAATAAGAGAAACAGATGTTTCCGATACCTTCATGGATAGTTCATGGTATTTTCTACGTTATCCTTCAACTGCGGGTGGAGATATTGATGCTAAAGTTTCTAATAAAGCACCTTTTGACACAGTCATTACAAAGAAATGGTTACCAGTTAGCCAATATTGTGGTGGAGCCGAACATTCAGTCTTACATCTGATGTATTCTAGATTTATTACTATGGTTTTGCATGATCTGAGATATCTTGATTTTGAAGAGCCCTTTCCCAACTTTTATGCTCACGGACTTTTGATTAAAGATGGGGCTAAAATGAGCAAAAGTAGAGGTAATGTGGTAAATCCGGATGATTATATTGAAAAGTATGGAACTGATGTATTAAGACTTTATTTGTCATTTATGGGACCTTACGGCGATGGGGGAGACTTTCGTGATAGCGGTATAGCAGGGATGCAGAGATTTGTAAAAAGAATCTGGCGCAATTTTTATCAATGGCAAGATTTAGATGTCACGGATAAATCGGTATATGATCAATTAGAAAGAATGATGCATATCAGCATTTGGAAAGTAACTAGAGGAATTAAAAATTTTAAATATAATACTTCCATTGCAGCATTAATGGAATTTATGAATAAGCTTGAAGAAAATGCCCCCTTTTATATATTATCTAAAACTAAAAATAATAAATTGGCTAACATTACAGAGACGTTTTTGCTTCTTCTAGCACCTCTTGCTCCTCATATTAGCGAACAATTATGGCATTTACATAAAGATAGTGATAGCAACAGCTCAGTACACCTGCAATCTTGGCCAATTTATATAGAGGATAAAATGAAATCACAAACAACAATAATTGCGATTCAGATTAATGGTAAATTAAGGGCGACAATAGAGGTTCCTACTCAAATTGCTATGGATAAAGCAAAATTGATATCGTTATCAAAAAAACATAAAAGCGTAGTTAAATATTTAGATGGGAAAAAAATAATTAGGGAAATTGTAATTCCGCTGAAATTGGTTAATTATGTAACTTTGTAATTAATAATTAACTGCCCAATATGTCTGAACTTGATGGTTTTATAGACAGGCCTTCTAAAGCAACTTTTAAGGATATTATTTTCAATCCAGCCATTATTATATTCGTTCTAGGTACATTAATCCTTATAATAGTTGTAATTTTATATTTTAAATATCAAATAACAGAAAAAGAGACAAATGTTATAGAGACAAAAGAAACTAATTATAGTATTACAAAAGATATCTATATAGATATCTCAGGTGCAGTTAAAATACCAGGTGTCTATAAGTTGCAAGAAGGAGATAGAGTTCAAGACGTTCTTATAAAGGCTGGAAATCTGTTAGATACAGCTCATATGGAGTGGATTCAAAAACAACTAAATTTAGCAGCAACTCTTAACGATGGGCAAAAAATATATATCCCTTTTGAATCTGAATCGATATCTAATTTACAAGGTTATATTACTAAAAATAATTCATCTATTAATTCTAATCTTATAAATATTAACCAAGCTACTGAGAAAGATCTGGAAAAACTGCCCAGAATAGGAACAGTTACTGCGCAAAAAATAATTAATTATCGTCAGGAAAACGGAGATTTTACCTCAGTTTCAGATATAAAAAATGTATCTGGTATAAGTGACAATATTTTTAGTGAAATAGAATCTTTAATTACTGTTAATTAAGGATTAGTTTATTATTTTTAGATATTCCTAAATATATAATTTATTAAATATGGATCTAAAAACCAGAATATTTATTATTTTACTTATTATATTAACAATTATTAGTAAATTTATTTTAGTAAGCAAGAATGGGGGGAATCTAATAGGTATAGAGAATATCGAAGGGATGGTAATATCAAAACCTATAATAAGCAACAACATACAATCTTTTACAGTAAAGAATATCAATATTCAAACGTCTAAAAATTATCAAATTGAGATTGGAGATATTGTAAAAATATCTGGCACATATCAAGAGAGAGTGATAAACCCCCTATACAAAGAAAAATACTTGAATACAAAGGATTTAATAATAGAGTCTAAATATAGCGATAATACAATAAAAAAACGCGTATTTAAATACGCCAATATCGAACTTATGTATAGATTATCTCTACTAAAACAATGGGCGATACGGCAATATAATACTAAATTATCATATGATAGTGCTGGACTTTTAGCTGGTATGGTACTAGGGGCAAAAGAAGCTTTATCATATGATTTATACAGTAAAATGAAAGCAAGTGGATTGGCACATTTAGTGGTGGCGTCGGGTAGTAATATTGTCTTAGTAGCAGTAACTGTTTTAGCTATGTTAGCTTCGCTATCCAAATTTAATAAATATGTCGTTACATTAGTAATAATTTGGATGTATGCCTTATTAGCTGGCATGGATCCTCCTATTGTCAGAGCAACCATTATGTTAAGTATGATTTGGATGGCAAGACTTATAGGCAGAAAGACATCTGGAATTTGGGTATTGTTTATAACATCACTAATAATGCTTATAATAAATCCATATATTATATTTTCTCTTAGTTTCCAACTTTCTATTGCTGCCACCACTGGATTAATCTTATATTGTCAGCCTTTAGAAACAATAATTATAAAATTACTACCGAAAAGAAAATTATTTAAGTGGTTTGCTGGGGTTATTGTCCAACCTTTGGCTGCTCAAATTTTAATTATGCCGTTAATGTTACACTACTTCGGCACCACTAATTTATTATCAATTATTGCCAATATGGCAGTAGCTTTTTTGGTAACACCCATTGTTATTGGTGGAATGTTATCCCTTATGGCTTCCTTTATTCCATTATTGGGTTCGATAATTGCTATTCCTTTGGAACTTGCTTTAAATTATCTTAATCGGGTAGGGAGTTATACTGCTACATTAAGCTTTGCTAATCTTAATGTAGAGATAGGCTGGTTAACAGTGATTATCTATTGGGTGGTATCAATAGCCTTACTAATATATTTTAATAAATTAGCTAGCACTAAAGATTATCTCCAATTGTAATAATATCTTAATAATTAATTATTTTTTATGGATTTTAAACCATATTCATTAATCTATCTATTTGTCACCAGCACTATTTTGATTAGTTTTATTTGGTTTTGGCCAGATAAACAAGTTCATCTTGTATCTTGTGATATTGGGCAGGGAGATGCTTATTTAGTTAGTAAAGGGTTCACGCAGATTTTAGTTGATGGCGGGAAGAACGAACAGATCTTAAATTGTCTTGACCAGTTTATACCTTATTGGGACCGTCAAATTGAAATAGTCATTGCTAGTCATGATGATCATGATCATGTCGGGGGTTTAACTGAGGTGATGAAGCGCTACAAAGTTAATAATTTGATTTGGAATGGTAAGGATAGTAATTCTCAAGATTGGGATAAAATTAAACTTGAAGCTGATCAACAAGGGACAAAAGTTAGAAAGGCTTATGAAGGAAATTTGTTGATTAATAAGTTAAAATTAGATTTTATCTGGCCTCAAAAACAACCATCGTCAAACGTAGAGGACAATCAAGCATCTATAGTGACTAGATTCAGTTATGAAGATTTCTCTGTTATGTTTACTGGTGACATTGATACTCTAACAGAGGAAAAATTAGTTTCCGGCTCTGTAGGGCTTGATAGCACTGTTTTGAAAGTATCTCATCATGGCTCTCGCTATGCTACCTCAGATAAATGGTTAGAATTAGTCAATCCCAAAATAGCTTTGATTGGTGTAGGTAAAAATTCTTATGGTCATCCCAGCGAAGATGTTCTGTCCAAATTAAATAGTGCTGGAGTTACAATTTATCGAACGGATAAAGATGGGTCAGTTGAAATTAGTAGCGACGGCGTTGATTGGAAACTAGAACAAGATGGTCTTTGTACTAGTAATACGTTGTCAAATCTTATTTACGATTTTAGTAATAAATTTGATATTAAAAATATTATGCACTTGTTATCCACAATATAGAGCAAGATTATTGTTCATAAAATATTATGATAAATAAGTGTATTATTATTATAATACAACTTTTAGTACAAAGGACTTATCCACACATTTTTATTATCCAATTTTTATTATAATCATATATAATTGATATTTATGGATTATAAAAAAATAATTACACAAGCAATTTCTGAGATATTAAAAACTTATAAATGTACTACAGATTTTAATTTATCTCACCCCGATAATCTATCTCATGGTGATTACGCCAGTAATGTAGCCTTAATTTTGTATCCGTTAATTAATAAGCAAACAGATTATAAATCACCCAGAGACTTAGCAGAGGCTATAAAAAAACAGTTGGTAAATAATGGTTCACTTATGGAAATTATCGATAAAGTAGAGGTTGCTGGTGCAGGATTCATCAATTTTTTTATTAATCCAAAAGCACTGATAAAGGAACTTGAACATATTACTACCAAAGAGGATCAATATGGATCAACTAAACTTAATAAACAACAAACTTGGCTATTAGAACATACCTCTCCCAATCCTAATAAAGCTATGCATTTGGGTCATTTACGTAATAATGTAACTGGTATGGCGCTGGGCAATATCTGGGAATTTTTAGGTATTAAAGTAATTTTGGATTGTGTAGATAACAACAGAGGTATCGCTATAGCCAAACTTATGTGGGGATATCTCAAATTTGCTCATAAAAATAATAAAACTGACTTTGATTTGAATTATTGGTTTGGACATCAAGACGAGTGGCTAACTCCAAAAGATGCTGGTAAACGCCCTGATCGTTTTATGGACGAATTATATGTCAAAGCCAGTGATGATTTTAAAAATCCTGAAATTGAAAAAAAAGTCCGTCAAATCGTAATTGATTGGGAAGCGGAGGACGATAAAACATGGGCTTTATGGCGGAAAGTATTAGACTATGTCTATGAAGGTCAACAAAAAACCCTAAAGCGCTTAGGTAGTCATTGGGACCATGTTTGGCATGAACACGAACATTACAAATCTGGAAAACAGTTTGTAGATGAGGGTTTAAAAAAAGGAATTTTCAAAATCGGCCAAAATGGAGCTATTGTGACTAATCTGGCAGATTATCATATTCCAGATACAGTAGTCATAAAAGCTGACGGGACGGCTCTTTATATTACTCAGGATTTAGCTTTGACCAGATTAAAATTTGATACTTATCATCCAGATAAAGCTTTCTGGGTGGTAGGTCCCGAACAAAGTTTAGCTTTACAACAAATGTATGCTGTTTGTGAACAGTTAGAAATTACTAAAAAAGCTAATTGTACTCATTTAACTTATGGCTATATGAGTATCAAAAATCAAGGTAAAATGAGCTCTCGGATGGGGAATGTAATATATATTGATGATCTTTTAGATATGGCAAAAAATGGGGTCAAACAAATAATGGCGGAATCAGATTTTAATCCGGACGAATTAGATAAAATTAGCGAACAAATTGGTATGGGGGCAGTGAAATACTCGATTTTGAAAAATGGTCGTTTGGTAGATATGGCATTTGATTTAGAAAGTTCAATTTCTATGCAAGGCAATTCTGGACCCTACATCCAATATACTTATGCACGATGCAAGTCAGTTATAGAGAAAGGGAAAAAAATAGAGCGAAGTTTTAAATTTCCAATTTCCAATTTCCAACTGAACACAGAAGAAACCGTGTTATTGCGTTTTTTATATCGTTTTCCTGAAGTGGTTGCTCAAGCGGGTTTAGATTATGTTCCCCATTTAATTTGTACCTATCTTTATGAGTTGGCTCAGCATTTTAATACTTTTTACAATAAACACAGTATCTTGGGGATAAAAAGTAAGAAACAGGAAGTGGAAAATAAAGAAAATGAATCTTCTGAAACTTCTCTCCGCCTTGCTCTTACTCAAGCCACTGCCCAAGTATTAAAAAACGGACTAAATCTTTTGGGTATCCAAACACCAGAGCGGATGTAGGCTTTATATTTCCAATAATATCAATATTAATAGGAATATGTTAAAATCGGCGTAATGAAAAAATCTGGTTATGATAGAGAAGTAGGTGAATCTGGAATGCCAGATAGGCCTCCGAGCGTCGCGGAACTTGTTTTTGATAATAATCCCGATTTATGTGCTGTCTATGGTATAGATGGAAAGATAATTGATTTTAACCCCTCATTTGCGAAAGCCTTCCTTAACTTTTCAGATATAGAAGGTCGACCTCCGCAACCAGAAGAATACAATTTTTTTACCTTTGTGGACAAAGAATATTTAGATATATTAAAGGAATTATTAAACAAACTAAAACCTGGTGAAAAACTGACACAAGTGGTTCCCAAGAATATTATCAACGAAGAGAGTGGAACAGGATTAAGAATGATTCAATGGGTTACTGTAACCGGATGGGAACGGAACTTATTTTACTTATGGTCACGATGTAACCGATGATATTAGAAGCGAGGAACGAAAGACTTTGTTAAGTATGCGTAGGGTAGAAGATATATTACATAGGAGAATTGACAATTTACCTATAGGTTATATAGAAATAAAATTATTAAGAGAGGATCTAACTATTGAAGAACAAGATATAGTCGTACAGGCAATAGATAGATTAATAGAACTTAAACTAACTCAAGATCCAAGTTATCAAGATAGTCTTGTTCAAACCGAGAGACTGCTCGATCCATATCTAGATGTTTCTATGCTTTATCAAAATGGTATGGCAGAGCGGATTTTGGGTTTAACCACTCAAAGCAGAGAGCCTAACGAAGTATTTGATCTTCAATTAACTGATGGAACCTCTTTAGCTCAATATATATTAGACCTACTGGCTACCAGTTCCAGTGAGGCTTTACTTAAACCATTAGCAACTCGAGATTATAAATACTCAGATACTGATGGAGAACTTGTTGTTATTCAGATGCTTGGCAAAGTTAATGATAATAGACCGCCATACACTGTCGATTTAGTCGTTTTGGATACTACTGAGCAACATCTAGCATCTCAGCGTGAACAAAAAATTGAAATTTCAAAAGGAATAGCAGCTTTTATGAGAATTATGGAGCATCATATGCGAAATATGCTTGGGCCAATTACGACTTATGGCTCGATATTAGAAGATATTGACATCAAAGATCTCAAGTTAGTGAAAAAATATGGCGGTATTATAGCAGAAAGAACTTGGAGTATTGTAAATTTGTTAAATTTACTTGATCTCTACTCTGGACCGGAAATATCTAGAGACAGTCGAGCTTCTATTAGAGATGTTATTGCTTATCAACCCGATGCCATAGTGAAGTTTATATATCAAGATCAAGATCCTGATATTTTTGATTACACAGAAGGATGTAAAGAATCCGTTACTATGATAACTTGTCAAAGATGTGATACTGGTCAGTATGAAATTATCGGTAATAAAAAATTAATTACTGAAATTTTTAGTCTTATTAGGGGTTATGCTCAAGAAAAAACTACAGGTTCTGCTGATCTTTCTCAGATGGAGGTTGTGGTTGATCATAGTTTGTCACATGATGGTGTCCCATATATTAATCTAGAAATGATATTTTTAGGTTTAAAAATTAGTGAAACAGATTTGGAGGATCCGTTCTCAATATATCGACCTGGATTAAATGAGGGGGGTCAACATCACCTGAATTTGATAGTGGCTGATGCCATAGTAGTGAGAAGGCATAGGGGAATGATCGATGTTAAAAACACTGTAAAAGGACTGACTTTTAGTATTAATTTACCAGCTGCTGTCAAACCTTTATAATCTGACATTTAAGTTGATTTAAGGCAAAAATTGATTTTCAATACCATTATGATATATTTTTTCACTTACCGTTTTTAATTACGCTGTCAAAACATTGTCATTTTTTAAGGTTCATAATTTTATTAAATTTGTTTTCTTAAGCTTTATTTTTATAATTTACCTTGTTTTATATTCTAAGTAATTATCTCAGCTTTTAGCATTAAACATAACATTAAACAATTAACTCTTTTTAATAAAAAAATGATATAGATTACTGGGATAATATTTATAAAAGATTTGCTTTTGGGGTTATTTATCTGTAAGTTTTTGATATTTTTAATTAAGCTGTCGACATCTGTGTTTGGTTGTGTTTTTAATCTAGAATAATCATTTTTGCAAACTATTTGTATTCAAAAATCTAATTTCCTACTTGACACTACTTTCCTTGGCATTCTATTCTAAATACAGTGCCACAAAATTTGGCCAATAAAAAATATGGTATCTGCCCACACTGCACAAACAATGCGTCAGCACAAAATAGTCTCACGACGCTTTGCCTTAGATAAAGATTCTTTTGTCTACACCTATCAACCTCCATTTAAAGGAATTTTCCATGCTGATCACCTACCTGCCACTGTTGGAATGTTAGGGGCTTTGGTGATGTTTGCCTTGATGTCTTTACAATTTGCCTTGACTCCCTTTGTTGCCTTGGAACAACAGACTATTGCTTATCAACAACAGTCACAAGCTTATTTAGCTTCCATTGATGTTGAACCTTCCCCTCAATATTTAGCATCTACTGATTCGCATTCTGCGGTATTAGGAGCTGCCACCTCATCTGGTCCATCTTTAAGTTTTTGGGATGCGATCAAAGCCTCAGTAGGGGATTTGTTTAGTTGGTGGCCGTTTAGGACAAAAACTCAAGAATTATCCAATTATCCATTAGATAGAGCATGTCAAATAGATTGCGAGGCGGATAATAGTTCAGTTCGAGATTGTATAGCCGCAAATGCAACTTGTAGTTCTTGTCAATCCCATAACGATGAGGTTAATAGGTGCAAAAGCAACGTTAATGCTTGTATTTCTGGTTGCAGTTCTGAACCTCCTAATATAAGAGGGTTGTGTGTAGATGATTGTGGTTCAACTAGTGATTGTGGTTCAACTAGTGATTGTGGCACATGTAATAATAATTGCGGGTCGACAAGAGATTGCGATAGTGAATGTCATTATGATAATCCTGCACCAACTAATCCTCCAGCCTCTGCACCAACTAATCCTCCAGCCTCTGCACCAACTAATCCTCCAGCCTCTGCACCAACTAATCCTCCATTTTCTTGTCCTGCTGGTTGTCATGAAGATTTTCCAGGACATTGTAGTTGTGGTGGTGATACTGGTGGAGGGAGTAGCGATTACAGAGTTGTAGGTCGGGTATACAAAGCAGATGCACAACAAAATAATTATGAGATCAAATCAAGTGATAATAAATCAGCTACATGGACTAATGATGGTGCTAGCGCATATTATTATGCAGTCGGCAAATGGACAGTTGGGACTAATGTTACTTTAAGTTTAACGCTTAAACCAGAAGATACCAACAAAACATGTTCTTGGAATTTTACAAATCCTGACAAAACTGATGGACCTATAGCTTCTGGGTATGGCTGTACGACTTCTTCTTTACCAATTCAAACTAGTAGTAAGGGTGTTGATTGGAGCAATCACTTAACTTGGATGATCGTTCCTCTAAATAGTTGTAATCGTTGTAGTACTGTGTACGAAAATATGCTCACTCAATGGACTGCAGCAAATTGTGATCAAGATCCATCTGCAAAAACTACAGTTACGCGTACTTATGATGCCAGTTGTCATGTGTCCGAAACTATACTTGCCAAGCAATGTAATCGATGTAGCACTATAAATGAAGGTCAGTATACATGGTGGATTTTAGAATCAGGTAAAACCTGTAGTGATGATCCTACTCCTAATACAATAGTCTATCGAGCTTCTGTGTCGACTTGTACTTTAGATACAACCAGCACAACCTATTTTCATAATATGTGGTATATCAACGGTCAACAGGCAGTTGATAGCGCTTATAATAACACTGCGTGCGCTAATACTTCTAAAGCAGATGCTACATGCTACAAAGTATATATTAGCGAAAAAGATGCTGGAAGGTGGGTGGAAATACCGGCAACTGATAGAAGTAATGTCTGTTGGAATAACAATACTAATCCTCAGATAATATTTGAGCATATAGGGGATATTAATAAAGTTTATGACTGGAAATATGAACTAAATGTACCAACTTCGAAATACAGCAATTGTGTTTGGTCATATAAAAATAGATGGAAAACAGAAGAACAAGATGCTACTAAATCTATCGTTGACAGAAGTTGTGATAGAAATAGTGCGGGTAGGGTAGAAATTGTTATTCCGGCAGTTCCTCTTAAGGATATTACTAAAGAGAGTAATCCTGTTTTAGCAGTTAAATTAACTACAGCACCAGTTACGCCTACTGCTCCAACTTGTGAAACAAGTAGTTTAACAGTCAAAGATGCTCAAAATAACAATACTACCG
>Ga0210051_1004802_pt1 | contig 13118 bp, 12 predicted proteins | sample CryGey092014_all_FD_185464 | JGI IMG/M metagenome (GOLD analysis project Ga0210051, IMG submission 185464) | Groundwater microbial communities from aquifer - Crystal Geyser CG23_combo_of_CG06-09_8/20/14_all (SPAdes) (version 2) | ecosystem: Environmental > Aquatic > Deep subsurface > Groundwater...
ATCCCCGAATGCCTTCAATACTGCCTCCTTGCACGCAAATCTCGCAGCCAGGTTTTCATGCGAAAACTTTTTCTTATTCACATAAGAAAGCTCCCTCTTTGTAAAAACTCTGCTCAGAAATCTCTCGCCCCACATATCCACGGCCTTTTTTATCCGTGATACCTCTATTATATCAATTCCTGTTCTTATTATCATACCGCCTTCTAAACAAGTTGACAAACTGACAATGTCTGAGTGTCACCTTATATTGATATTAATGCCCTCATTTCCTTGACCGCCTTGGGTATTCCGATAAAAACAGCCCGTGATATGATAGAATGACCGATATTTAGCTCATTAATGCCTTTGATATCGGCTATCCGCTTAACATTTGTATAATTAAGCCCATGGCCTGCATTTACAATAAGGCCGCTTGACATTGCGTATTCAGCCGCTTCTTCTATCTTATTGAACTCTTTTTTCTGAGATTTCTTATTTTCTGCCAAACTGTAACTTCCGGTGTGTATTTCAATAACGCCTATACCTATATATATAGCGGAACGTATCTCATCTTTATCCGGATCGATAAAAATGCTTACATCTATGCCCTTTTTATTAAACAATTCTGCTATCTTGGCAAGTTTTTTTTCGTACTTTTTAACACTCAGGCCGCCTTCTGTTGTAAGTTCCCGCCTCTTTTCCGGCACAAGTGTAATCTGGTCAGGCCCTATTTTCAAGGCAATATCCACTATCTCCGGGCTTATTGACATCTCAAGGTTAAATCTTGTATTTACTCTCTTTCTTAATTCGATGATATCCTTATCGTTTATGTGCCGCCTGTCTTCTCTAAGGTGCGCGACTATGCTGTCACAGCCAGCCTTTTCGCATATCAAAGCAGCTTCTAAGGGATCAGGCTCCACGCCTCCCCTGGCTTGCCTTAAAGTAGCGACATGGTCTATATTAACACCTAGCTTGGGCATTTGCTTTTTCTCCTAAAATATTTATTTCACTGGTTTCTTATCATGGGATGGGTTTTGAATCTGGCTTATAACAGAGGATTTATATAATTGTTTGGTTATTTGTTTTTCTTTAATCAATTCTTCATTAACATAAAACCATGTGATCACGGCAAGGATCAATGATATTATCTTTATCCAGAAATTATTTAAGAACCAGCTGTTCATAATCATTTCCCATTCTTCTTATCCGGCCTGTAAAGATTGCCGAGCACTCTCTCCAAAGATTCTCTGTTCAGGTCATGTGTAAGCCTGCCGCCTATCGCTATGGAAACTCCGCCTGTCTCTTCTGATACCACAACCACTATAGCATCTGTCTCCTCGCTTAAGCCAAGAGCTGCCCTGTGCCTTGTACCAAGAGTTGTTGAAACTTTAGGATTCTGCGTAAGCGGGAAAAAACACCCTGAAGCAGCTATTCTCTCCCCGGCAACAATTATGCCTCCGTCATGAAGCGGCGTATTCGGCATAAAAATAGTCATTAAAAGCTCTGAATTTACCCTGGCGTCTATCTCTATCCCGCTTTCTATGTAATTTTCAAGCCTTGTTTCTCTTTCTATCGCGATAAGCGCTCCTATCTTTCTCATGGAAAGCAGAAAGCACGCTGTGGTTATCTCATTTATGATCTCCGACTCTTTAAGAAAAAATCTGGACCACCTGCGCTGTCCTATATTAGCAAGCCCTCTCCTGATTTCCTGCTGAAATATTATGAGAAATGCTAATATGGACAATGCGAATATCTTTGTAAATATCCAATTTATCCTTTCAAATCCCACCTGCTTCGTAATTACAAAAAATAGCGTTATCAGGATTATCCCCCTCAAAACATATACGCCCCTGGTACCTCTCGCAAATATAAGAATGATATAATACACAAACCATAATATGCCTATCTCTATGAGTATCTTGGCTAATTTTAGATAACTGGCCATTATTCCTCTCCGCTGCGCGTAATCGCATCGCTGACAACAACAGCCTGTCTTATTTCCTTGACGTCATGCACCCTTACTATGTCTGCGCCATTTTTGATTGCTATGGCTACTGAAGCCGCTGTCCCAAAAATCCTTTTATCAGGCTTGCTGCCGATAAGTTTTCCTATAAAAGACTTTCTCGAAGGCCCGACAAGTATCGGCGATCCTAATTCTTTAAATTCAAAAAGTCTGTTTAAAATTTGAAGATTGTGCTCTAATGTTTTTCCGAATCCGATCCCCGGATCTATTATTATATTTTCTTTTTTTATGCCGCCTGCTACAGCTTTTTCAATAATATCCCTTAATTTATCTTTAATTTCCAGGATAAGATTTCCATATTCAGGATTATTTTGCATTGTTTGCGGAGTGCCTTTTGTGTGCATCACTACGACCTTTACGCTAAACTCTCTTACCACGTCTATCATCTTTGAATCTGCCCCTAAACCTGTTATATCATTTACTATTGATGCCCCGCTCTCCAGCGCAAATCTGGCTACTTCTGGTTTAGACGTATCTATCGAAATCGGGATATTTATTCTTTTTGATAATTTTTTTATGACAGGGATTGCCCTTTTTATTTCCTCTTCTATTGTAACAGGCTCTGCGCCCGGCCTGGTAGATTCGCCTCCTATATCAATTATATCAGCTCCGTCCTCAACTAATCTTTCGGCTATTTCAACCGCTTTTTCTACGTCTTGATATATCCCGTCTCCGCTGAAAGAATCAGGCGTAACATTCAATATCCCCATTATGTAAGTTCGAGAACCGAATTCTATGCCCTTCATGTCTTATTTAGCGATTCTCCGCCATTAGCAGGAGGTTCCGGAAAAACTATTTTTTTCACCTCATCTGAATCCAGGACTTCCTTTTCAATCAATTTTTCAGCAAGTGCTTTCAATTTTTCAATATTACAGCTTAATTCATCTTTTGCCCTCTGATAACATTCTTCCACAATTTTTCGTATCTCTTTATCTATCTCTACAGCCGTTGCTTCGCTGTAATTTCTTTCCTCAACTATATCGCGCCCAAGAAAAACCTGCTCTTCTCTTTTTCCGAAGGTAAGATGGCCGAGCTTTTCGCTCATGCCCCATCTCATTACCATGTCTCTAGCAATATCAGCTGCCTTTTCCAGGTCATCCTGAGCTCCGGTTGAAAGCTCTCCGAATACTAGATCCTCGCTCGCCCTGCCGCCTAATATACCCGCTATCCTTCCGACCAGCTCTTTCTTGGTGACAATGTATCTATCTTCCAAAGGCAATCTCATCGTATAGCCCAGCGCAATACCTCTTGGTATGATAGAAACTTTATGCAAAGGAGCCGCCCCTGGTATGAGAAGCGCCAAAAGCGCATGGCCCGATTCATGATAAGAAACTATTCTTTTTTCTTCTGCGTTTATAACCCTTGTTTTCTTCTCAGGCCCTGCAATAACCCTCTCTATAGATTCTCCAAGTTCTTCCATCTCCACGGTCTCTTTATTCCTTCTTGCAGCCAGCAACGCAGCCTCGTTCACGAGATTAGCAAGGTCTGCGCCTGAGAAACCGGACGTCTGCCTTGCGATATATTTAAGATCAGCGTCTTTGCTAAGCTTAATGCCTTTTACATGAACTTTCAATATCGCTTCCCTGCCTACAATGTCAGGCCTGGAAATAACTATCGTCCTGTCAAATCTTCCGGGTCTCAATAATGCCGGATCCAGGACATCAGGCCTGTTAGTAGCCGCTATCAATATAACTCCTTCCTGCGTATCAAAACCATCCATCTCTACGAGAAGCGCATTTAAGGTCTGCTCCCTTTCGTCATGCCCTCCTCCGATTCCGGCAAACCTCTGCCTTCCGACCGCGTCTATCTCATCGATAAAAATAATACACCCTTTACCGATCATCTTTGAGGATCTCTTGGCCTGCTCAAAAAGATCTCTCACCCTGGAAGCGCCGATGCCCACAAACATCTCCACAAAATCAGAGCCGCTTATGCTGAAAAATGGCACGCCTGCTTCTCCGCTCACTGCCTTTGCTAAAAGGGTTTTCCCGGTGCCCGGAGGGCCCATCAATAACACGCCTTTCGGAATCTTGCCGCCTAATTTCTGGAATCTTTTGGGGTCTCTTAAAAACTCTATTATCTCTTTCAGCTCTTCTTTTGCCTCGTCTACGCCTGCGACATTATCAAACGTTATTTTCAATTTATCTCCCGATATCTGTTTTGCGCGGCTTTTACCGAACGAAAGTATCTTTCCGCCCCCCTGGCTGCCTCTATACACAAAAAACCACAGGAACGCGATAAATAAAATCATCGGCCCGAGCGAATAAAAGATATTGGCCCATAATGTCTTTGGAGGTTTTACGTCGAAATCAGAAACGTTATTACGCAGCAAGCTTAAAAGCTCAGGGTCTTCCTGCGGGATATGTACTGTAAAACGCGCTCCGCTGGAAAATGAGCCTTTCAGTTCATCTTCGACTTTAACTACGGACTTTACGGCATTTGTTTCTTTATTGGCCTTAAGAAATCTGTAGAATTCTCCGTAGCTAAGCTCTTTCGGAACAGCGGTAGATGAAAAAGAATCTATCCTGAATATATATATGAGAAGCAAAAATAGCCCTATCCAAAACAGCACATTTTTATTTATTTTATTTCCGTTCTTATTTTCCATTTTTATATGTCTCCTAAAATAGATACTTATATTACCACAGTTTGTTCAAATAAATCAACTTTTTATTAGTTTCAAGATAATATTGGATTTATCTTTTGAGATGCTTATCCCTGCAGGCAGGTCAACTATTGAGTTTACTGGCCTCGTATCAATCAATTCTTCGATTTCTTTCCAGTGCTGATACGTAAGCCTTCTCAGGTCGCCTTTTAGCTCTTCCAGCGCAGTTCTCAGGAGCCGTTTTCTTATTGCCTCCGGGAGTTTTTTAAATTTTTTTATATCTATCAGAATCTCCTCCTGTCTGATTTTTGACATACCCCTAAATTTTCTTTTTGCGTATTTACTTAGAAAATCATTCTCCACCTGCAAGTTCTCCGCCATATTAGCCAGAACTTCTTTGATGTTAGAATTAAAATCTTTTTCTAAAAGAGGTATTAATTCTAATCGAATTTTATTTCTTGTAAAAACAGTCTTTTCATTGGAAGAATCTTTTCTGAATTTTAGGCCCTCTGTTAAAATAAAATCTTCCACTTCTTTTCTGAAAATTCCTATAAGCGGCCTTATAATTTTATTGCCCTGCATATTTTTAACCGGGCTGATACCGCTCAGGCCTTTCATTCCGGCGCCTCTTATTATTCTCATGAGGACTGTTTCGGCCTGATCATCTCTTGTGTGGCCAACCGCTATCTTATCTATACCTCTTTCTTTTGCTACTCGTTTAAAAAAATCATATCTCGCCAGTCTTGCAGCCTCTTCCGGAGAAATCCCTTTTTCTTTCGCAATTTTAGGCACGTCTATTTCTTCCCAGACAATCTCAAGATTATATCTTTTTGCCAGATCCTCGCAGAATTTTCTGTCAGCCACAGATTCTTCGCCTCTGAATTTATGGTCAAGGTGAGCGATTAAGATACTTAATGAATATTCTTTCTTCAGGCTATAGAGAATATGAAGCAACGTAATTGAATCAGGCCCTCCGGAAACACCCGCCAGTATGCTATCGCCTTTCTGCAGCATATTGTACTTTTTGATAGTGGATTTAATTTTGTCTAAAAAAGTGGTGGGCATGATAAGCTTTTTTATGCCCCTCGTCCGCCAAAGTTCTGTGGCGGACTCGGTAGCGGCGAGTGGATTTGAACCACTGACACGCCGGGTATGAGCCGACTGCTCTGCCATGCTGAGCTACGCCGCCGATTTTTGCTTCGCAAAAATCAATCCTGACCCGCCATTGTTTCTGTGGCGTGGAAGGGCCTACTTCAATACCTCATTCAAACTTCCCATCCTATATCCTTCTAAATCCAACGTAATATACTTAAACCCGAGTTGTCTCAGGCGTTTTGTTATTCTATCACAAATTTTTTCATTCACAAATATCTTTATATTTTCTTTTTCTACCTCTATCCTGGCTATATTATTATGACAACGGACCCTTACTTGAGAAACACCTTGTTTTTTTATAAAATCTTCCGCCGACTCTATTCTCTTCAGCACCTTTTTATTTATTTTTTCGCCATACGGAAACCTGGAAGCCAGGCATGCCATTGAAGGCATATCAGCTGTTTCCAGTTTCAGCTTCCTGGAATATTTTCTTATATCATCTTTGGAAAAACCAGCTTCCGCAAGAGGGCTTCTGATCTTGAATTCTTTCTTTGCCTTGCTGCCTGGCCTGTAATCTCTCGCGTCATCTGTATTGGACGCGTCTACTACGTAATCAAAACCCTTTTTTTTAGCTATGCCGGCTAATTTTCCAAATAATTCTCTCTTGCAATAATAGCACCTGTCTATGGGATTTTTTATAAAGTTTTTATTTTTAAGCTCATTAGTAAAAATTATCTTGCGCTTGATGCCAAGTTTCTCAGCAAATCTCTTTGCCTGCTTAAGCTCAGAGCCTGTATATGTCTCCGAGACAGCTGTCACAGCCAGCACATTCCCGTCCGGCAAAGCATCTTTTGCCACTTTAAGCAGGAAACTGCTATCCACTCCACCTGAAAACGCAATAACTACCTTCCCGAGCTTTTCTAAAATTTGCTTTAATTTCTTTATCTTATTCATCTTACCTAGCCAAGGTTACACTCTGACATTGTCAGAGTGTAACCTTACATAACTTTATCTATCCAGCCGCCGCCTGCCACGTATTCTCCATCATAAAAAACAGCTGCCTGACCGGGCGTTATCGCATTTTGCGGTTGTCTAAAATCCACCTCCGCCTTATTCCCGGCCATTGCCTTTACTGTAGCCAGGGCCTTTTTATGATTATATCTTATTTTTACTTCTAATTCTTTTTTTTGTTCTTTATAATCCATTAACCAATTAACTTTCTTTACCAGAAATTTCTTTTTCTTCACATCCTTTAGCCACCCAACAACAATAACATTTTGTTTCGGCCTTATTTCCGTAACATAGAGAGGCGCCTTGGCGGCTATGCCCAGTCCCCTGCGCTGGCCTATTGTAAAATTCCAGAAACCCGCATGCTGTCCTATTACGCTGCCTGACGCATCTATTATACTGCCTTTCAGGGAATCTATATTTCTGTAATTCTTTATAAAATCTGAATAATCATTGTCCGGCACAAAACATATCTCCTGACTGTCAGGCTTATCGCATACGTTAAGGCCAAGCTCTTTTGCCTTAGCCCTTACTTCATTTTTTGTAAGTTCACCTACGGGAAATAATATTTTTTTCAATTGCGCTGTTTTCAGGCAAAATAAAACGTAGGATTGGTCTTTTGCTTTATCTATGGATTCTCTAAGCCTGGTAAAATCATTTATCTCTATCCTGGCATAATGCCCTGTCGCGATAAAATCGCACTCCAGGCCTTCGGCTTTTTTAAGCAAGCTCCCGAATTTTATTTTTTCATTGCAGACAATGCACGGATTAGGCGTCCTGGCTGAAAGGTATTCATCTACAAAATAGTCTATTACATTTTTTCGGAAATCCGTTTCAAAATTTAAAACATAATGTTTTATGCCGAGAATTCCGGAAACCTTCCTTGCGTCTTCTGCGTCTTTTAATGAACAGCACGCCTTTTCTTTTTCCCGTCCGCATAACTCTTTAGGCCAGATCTTCATAGTAGCGCCTACCACATCATAATCAGCTTCCTTTAAAATAGCTGCCGCTACCGAACTATCTACGCCGCCGCTCATCGCTACCAGAACCCGTTTATTTTTCATTTTCCAATGCTATTAACCGTAAACCCTTGAGAGTAAGATTCGCATCTATCTTATCCGCATTCTCGCAATAGGGCCCTATAAGCTTAGAAAAACCGCCTGTAATTATCACTCTTGCATCTTTGCAATACCGCTTTTTCAACTTCCAGACTATCCCATCGCACAAGCTGCTGAACCCGGCCACAATACCTATGAGCATACTTTCTCTTGTTTCTTTCCCCAATATCCCTTTTGGTTTTCTGATAGTCACTTTTGGCAAAAGCGCTGTCTTTTCATACAGCGCCCACAACGAAATCCCCGGACCCGGCGCTATGACGCCTCCTATATATTGTCTCTTTTTATTTACAACATCTATTGTTATGGCTGTGCCGAAATCCACTACTATGCACTCCCCGCCGTATAATTCATACGCGGCCCTTGCATTCACAAGCCTGTCGGAGCCCACCTGTTTTGGATTCCTATAAAGGTTTTTAACCCCGCTATCCACATCTCTTCCGACAACTGCGCAATTTTTATTAACTATTTTTTTAACAGCTTTTTCTACTTTCTTTAAAACAGCTGGGACCACGCTCGTTACAATAACAGAATCTATATCCTTAACATAAGGCCTTAATTTCGCGCTGTATTCTTTCTTTAAATTGCGGGAATGCGCAGATATCCTGAAATCCTTCCTTAAAACCTTTTTATCAAACATACCGCTATGGATACTTGTGTTCCCTATATCAATCGCCAATAACATAATATCTACCTCAGCATTAAAACATCTCCCGCCAAAACCCTTTCGTTAAGTCCTGAATCCATTCTTAATATAAGAGCGCCGTCCTTATCAACGTCTATAGCGTATCCTTCTATCTTTGTATCGTGATGCGCGACTTGAACCCTCGTGCCCAAAAAGTTCGAGAACTCTTTATATTCTTTTATGATTTCACCTATAAAACCGCCTTTGAAAAGCTTGTAATATTTGTCCAGATTTTTAAAAATATTTCTTGCCACATCGACTCTGGATATCTCTGCGCCGCCATGCTCTTCAAGTATAGATGTCGCGCCTTTCGGCAGCAGGTCTTTTCTTGTATTTATATTGATCCCTATCCCTATTATAACAAAATTAATTTTATCTGTCTCGGCATTCATCTCGGTCAATATGCCACATATCTTTTGGTTGTTTACCAAGACATCGTTTGGCCATTTGATAAACGCCGGTAAGCATGTCATTTCTCTGATTGTCTTTGCCACGCTTAAAGCTGAAAAAAGGGTGATGCTGGATACATCCTTTGGCAATATATCAGGCCTGAGTATAATAGAAAAATATGCGCCTTTGGACTTAGGAGAGGCCCATTTTCTGCCCATCCTGCCCCTGCCCGCAGTCTGCGACTCCGCTATCACGACTGAACCCTCTTTTTCTCCGTGAATAGCAAGATTATACGCAGTGTCATTTGTAGACGCGGTTTCTTTATAAGAGTATATCTTCCTGGCTATAATATCTGTTTTAAGCTGCCATTTCAACTCCACTTCTGTCAAGCGGTCCGGTATAGAAATCACTTTATACCCTAGATGAGGAAATGCCTCTATGTCATAGCCCTCTTCTCTCAGATTTTCAATATGTTTCCACACGGCTGTCCGGGAAACGCCAAGTTCACAGCTCAACTCTTCTCCTGAAACATATCCTTCTTCGTGTTTCTTAAGATAATTCAATATCTTATCTTCTAACAAATTATTTGCTCTCCTTGTTAATCGCAGAACCACGCGGAACTTAACGCGGAATTACGCTGAGACTTATGTATAGCTTCCGCGTAGTTCCGCGACTTTGTCCCTCAGCTGAGCCGCGCGTTCAAATTGTAAATTTCTCGCGCATAGCTCCATTTCTCTTTCAAGCTCCGCGATAATCATCTCTTTTTCGTAATCTGCTTCATCCTGCCCGGCCGCTTCAATAACAATTTCTTCCGCTTTTTTAAAAGACTCTATGCCGGCTTTAATGGCCTTTTCAATAGACCTGGGCGTAATATTATTATTTTTGTTAAATTCTGCCTGTTTATTTCTTCTTCTTGCGGTCTCTTCAATCGCCTTCTTCATTGAATTCGTTATTGTATCGGCGTACATTATAACACGGCCATCCAAATTCCTGGCTGCCCTGCCTGATACTTGCATCAAAGACGTCTCTGACCTTAAAAAACCTTCTTTATCCGCATCTAGAATAGCCACCAGAGAAACTTCCGGCAAATCCAGGCCTTCTCTCAATAGATTTATCCCTACCAGGCAGTCAAATTTCTGCATGCGCAAATCCTTTAATATTTCTGCCCTGTCAATCGCACCCAGCTCCGAGTGCATATACTTTACCCTCAAGCCCAGGTCTTTTAAATATCCAGCAAGGTCTTCGGACATCCTCTTGGTCAAAGTAGTGACAAGCGTTCTCTGGCCTTTAGCCGCTGCTTCTTTTATATTTTGAACAAGATCCTGTATCTGATTTTCAGTAGGTTTAACTGTGATCTCCGGGTCTAATAAACCCGTGGGCCTTATAACCTGCTCTACTATCAGGCCTGAATTTTCCAGCTCATAATCCGACGGCGTAGCAGAAGTAAACACTGCCTCGTGAATAATGCTTGTAAATTCTTCAAAGCTTAAAGGCCTGTTATCCATGGCGGACGGAAGCCTGAATCCGTAATCAACCAGGGTCTGTTTGCGGCCCCGGTCCCCGTTGTACATGCCCCTTAACTGCGGTATCGCAACATGCGATTCATCGATTATTGTTAAAAAATCTTCCGGGAAATAATCCAGCAGGCAGCAGGGCCTTGAGCCCGGCAGCCTGGCGCTCAAATGTCTTGAATAATTTTCTATACCGTTGCAAAATCCCATCTCCGCCAGCATTTCCATGTCGTAACGCGTCCTGGAATCCAGCCTTTGAGCCTCTAATAATTTATTCTGTGACCTTAATTCCTTAAGCCTTTCTTCAAGCTCTATTTCTATTGATTGGATGGCTGTTTTTACTCTCTCTTCCGTAGTAACAAAATGTTTGGCCGGATATATGGCTATCTTTTCAATGAAATCCGCAAGCGTCTTATCGCTGACCGGATGCAATTCCGAGATCTTTTCTATCTCATCCCCAAAAAAATTTATCCTGAAAAAAGTTTCTTTGTAAGCAGGGAATATATCTATGGTGTCGCCTCTTACCCTGAAACAACCCCTCTTAAAATCAATATCGTTCCTGGCATAATGTATGCCTACAAGATGCGACAGCAGCTCGCTTCTTTTTATCACATCCCCTTTTTTTAAAAATAGCAGTAAATCTTCATAATCTTCCGGAGAACCAAGTCCGTATATGCAGGACACGCTTGCCACTATGATAACATCGCGCCTGGACATAAGAGAACTGGTTGCGGAAAGCCTGAGCCTGTCTATATTATCATTTATAGAGGCATCTTTTTCTATGTAGATGTCAGCCTGCGGCACGTACGCCTCAGGCTGATAGTAGTCATAATAGCTTACAAAATATTCGACTGCGTTATGCGGGAAAAATTCCTTAAATTCGCTGTAAAGCTGCGCGGCGAGGGTTTTATTATGTGATATAACAAGCGCAGGCCTCTGCACATTATTTATCACATTGGCCATGGTAAATGTCTTGCCGCTGCCCGTAACCCCGAGAAGTGTCTGGTACTTAAGGCCTTTTCGAAGTCCGTCGGTAAGCTTATCGATCGCCTGCTGTTGATCCCCGCAGGGTTTAAATGGGCTGATTAGTTCAAATTTGGACATATTTTCTCGTCGTTCGTCGCTCGTGAATCGTGGTTCGCTTACGAACCACGAACGACGAATCACGAGCGGCAAACGCAACCTTTAAACGCAAATTTCTAACGAAAAATCTATTGAAGGAGCTGAGTGGGTAAGCCTGCCTATTGAGATCCTGTCTACCCCTGCCTTGGCAATCTTTTTTATGTTATCTAAGCTGATCCCGCCGGAAGCTTCTAATATTACCTTCGTCCCGTATTTTTTAATATTTGCGTTCTTAAGCTTAACTGCCTTCTTAATATCCTCTATCTTCATGTTATCCAGCATTATAATATCAGCCCCTGCTTCCAGCGCCTCTTTAAACTCTGCGATATTCTCCGTTTCTATCTCAATATTCTTATACCATCTATTTTTAAATAAAGCTATGGCGTTTCTGACAGCCTTTGTCCTTGAGCCCTGAGCCAAACCATTTAGATGATTATCTTTTATAAGCACCTCGTCCCATAAACCAATTCTATAACTATGCCCGCCGCCCGCCATAACAGCATACTTTTCCAGTTCTCTCATGCCCGGAATAGTTTTTCTGGTATCATATATATTTGCGCCCGTGCCTTTTACCAGTCTGACAAATTTAGAGGTAAGCGTCGCTATGCCGGAAAGATGCCCTGTAAAATTTAAAACAGTCCTTTCAGCAGATAATATGTTTTTCGCGGACCCTTTTACGGATATGGCCCTCTTGCCTTTTTTAATCCTGTCCCCGTCTTTACATAAAGCTGTAAATGCCAGTTTTTCGTCAACCGCGTCAAAAACCCATTTAGCAACATCTATGCCAGCTACAACACATTCTTCTTTCGCTGTAATATGCGCTAACACGCTGACATCTTTTTCAAAGACAATAGAACTCGTGACATCTCCGGAACCGATATCCTCCTTTAAAGCGCTTATAATTATCGGGAATATTTTTTCTTTTGATAATTTCATTTTAACCGCTATCTGCAGGGAACGGTTTCAAACCGCTCCCTACAATTCCTTTATCGTTTCTTCTAATCTATTAATCTGCTCTTTGATTTTTGCGGCCTTTTCTTGCTCTGTCATTATCACGTTTTCAGGCGCGCGGCCCATGAAACTTTTATCCTTCAATTTCCTTTCCGTAAACACAAGCTGCTGCTTCAATAGATCCTGTTTCTTGGCCAGCCTTGCCTTTTCCGCCTCAACATCTATGACGCCTTCCAGAGGAATGAATATATTAAAATTTTCCGTAATGGCGCTCAAAGAACTCTTTGGTTTTTTGAAACCCGCCTTTTCTATGTTCAGCTCTTCAAGCTGAGCCAGGTTTTTGATGTATCCCATGCTGTCAAGCAGCGCCGGCGTAATCTTGCTTTTCAGCGGCACAAGATTTACTTTAATCTTTTTTGAATGCGGTATATTCATATCAGCGCGGATATTCCTTATGTTTACTATGATATCTTTCGCTATTCCCATATCAAATTCTATTTTCTTATCTACGTAATGTTTATTTATTTTAGGCCATGCCGCGGCCATTATGCTTTCTCTTTCTTCTATATTCTGCCATATCGCCTCTGTCACGAACGGCATGAAAGGATGCAATAGTTTCAGCGAATTTTCTAAG
>Ga0210051_1004807_pt1 | contig 13115 bp, 7 predicted proteins | sample CryGey092014_all_FD_185464 | JGI IMG/M metagenome (GOLD analysis project Ga0210051, IMG submission 185464) | Groundwater microbial communities from aquifer - Crystal Geyser CG23_combo_of_CG06-09_8/20/14_all (SPAdes) (version 2) | ecosystem: Environmental > Aquatic > Deep subsurface > Groundwater ...
CTGAGGTTGTAAGGAAACGCTGCGGCGTGGTTATGGCAAGCCTGCTCGCTCCCACGAAACTGATCGTAGGGCTCCTGCGCAGCGACAGATCGTCGTACCATACCGTTGCGCCGGATGTGTCCGCCTGGTTGTAAGCGCAGATTATCCTGAACCAGTTAACGTCCGATTCCACGGCCGGGTTAAGGGTATGCTGGGTCCAGGCTGAGTAAGGAGTGGTTACTGTGACCTGGTCCTGTGATTTCGGATAGCCATCAGCCTGGTTAACCAGGTGGTGTATGATAAAATAGCATGTGTCACCGGCTCCCATTGTGTCCGTCTTTGAGCAGCCTGTGAATTTATACGCAGAACCCGGCACAGCGTTCAAAGTCTGCTCCCAGTTGATAAAACCCATGACCTGGTCGTTCTCGGTTTTGGCGCTCTTCGCGCCTGAGCACGCCACAGTTGAATCCAGCACGTAGCAGTAGTACCTGTCCGGGGACCAGTTGTTCTTTCCCCAGGGGTCAGGCCACACGTCGCCTTCCTCAAATGAATAATTGATTATAAGGTTCTGGTAAATAGTGTTGCCGTCGCACACAGCCGTAACCGTGTCGTCCCCCGTGATCCAGGAAGAAATGGTTCCTGTGCATTGCCCGTTGCCGTCAGTAAGACCGGGCTGCACGACTGTGTCGATCACAGAGCCGCGGCTGGTGTAGATCGTGACTCTTTTGCCTGACAGCGGCACAGCGGTCTCGGTCCTTACGGTAACGGTCACGGTGCAGGAAGCCTTCCCGTTCGCTTCAGCAGCAGGCGAAGAAACTTCCAGGAAGCACATTGTTTTGCCGGCTGGCGGTGAAGAGCCGGAGAACGTTATTGTAGGCACCCGCGCAAGACGCACGTCGTCAAACCAGGCAGTCGAACCGCCTGTTGCACCCTGGTATATTGAACAACCAAGCCGCATTTTCACGCATGTGTTCTCGGCGGTTATGGTGCCTATCGTGTATTTTGTCCAGGGGCTGCTGCTTGCCCCGACCGAAGTCGTCCAGCTCTGGGATATAATAGCACTTTCTGATGTCTGCAGGTTGTGGACGAAGAACGCCGCTGAGCAGCCGCCTGCCATCACACCTGTCCTGAGCCAGCCTGTGAACCTGTAAACCGAACCCGGGGTCACGTCAACTATCTGCTCCCAGTTTGTCCAGGTATTGGTATCCCTCGCGTTCTCTATCTTCGCGCTCCTCAGCCCTGTCTTGTAAACCGTGTAATCCCATTCGAAGCTGTTATCTCCCTGGTTCCTTGTCCAGTATTCGGGCCTGCTCTGCCCGTCCTCAAATGAAGGGTTGCAGTCCACGCACTGGGTAATGGTCAGGCCGTCGCAGGTTGCTGTGACAGTGTCAGCACCGGCAGTTTTGGAGGAAATATACCCCACGCACACGCCGCTTGAATCTGTAAGCGAGGGCTGGACGATTGAATCAACGCCCGTGCCCCTGCTCGTTTTCAGGGTAACGGTTTTATTAGGCAAAGCGTTGCCGTTGGTATCCCTTACTCTGACGGTGATCATGGAAGACATGAATCCGTCAGCCGGTGTAACGGACGGCTCAACCTGCAGATACGAAAGCGTCTCTGAAACAGCTGTGCTTGTGCAGAGTATCGCTTCCCTGTAAACGACCCTTGTTTCCCCGTTTATTATGACCCTGGGGTTGCCGAACCCGTGATAAACACGTATCCTGTTCGATGTGGCTATGGGCTTGCCGTCAAGGCTACGGTACGTAAAATAGGTAGAGCTGTCATAATTCAACCCCTGCCAGGAAAGCGCGTGGAACGCGATGAAGTTCGGGGCTTCTATAACGAACCCGTATGGCGGCAGTTTTGCGACGGAAGCGTCCAGGCAGGTATAGTCGTAGTCGCCTGACCCGGTATTGTACCCCACGCGCACAGCGCCTGAGCCGAACGTGATCCTTCGAACCATGTAATCCGGGGTTAAAAATTCGTAATTCGTTATGAGCATTTTCGCGGTAAGCTCGTGCAGGGGTGAAAGGAATTCGTGGGTGTTCTTGAAGAACCTGTCGAAAATATACATCCCTTCAGCCCAGCCGTTGTCAGCGCGGCAGAAAACCGCTTTGTTCGTGGTGTCCACAGTGGTCGTGTCAGGGGGCACAAAGGTAATAGTGGGCCCGGCGCTGAGAACAATATACCCGGCCCTGTAGCGCAGGGTGCCGTCGTCATCCCCCTGCAGGCTTGCGCGCTGGCCGGAGGAAGGTTCAAATAAACCCATGGATATTGTATAGGTATCAGGCCCCGGGGACGGAATAGTCACGTTGTACGGGCCGTCTATATAAGTTCCCACGGTCCATTCGTTCGTCGGGGGTGTAAGCCCGTGGTCGTTCTGGAAATCGGCAGTGCCGCCGGTCAGCGGGGTCGTCTCGAAATGGATGAAACTGGTAACGTTCGAGTTAATTTCCCCGAATACGTCCCATTTATAGGTTATCTGAAAGGTATTTGTGCCTGTCTGCGTCGCGCTCTGCACGCCGGGTGAGATCGGCAGGATAAAAGACGTATCCAGGGTCTTCCAGAAAAGATGATTGTTCCCGAAATTGCTATGGTAGTTCAGCGGGAACCCGCCGCTTAAATGGTACATAACATAGGGTGCGGCGCCTGTAACTCCGTAACCATATTTCCCGTAAGGCACAACGCAGTCGTGGTAAACCATCGAGAAAAGCGGAATGTCTATGGCGCCGGCTGCGTCCAGCGGGTTCATGTCATAATTGTATTTCCCCGCGGCGCCGCCTATTCCTTCAAAGAAGGTCGCGTGCGGCACAGCCCATTCCCTTCCGTCCTCAGAACCCATGAAACCGAAAAGAGAGCGCTCGTAATCGCAGAGCTGCTGCTTGTAATACATATCGCCCCTGAGAGTCTCGGGGTGGGCAGGAGCAAAACATTCCATAAGCCCTGCCACGAAAGTAGTGTCCGTGAAGTAAAAGGTCGGATTAAACAGCTGTTTGACCATAGGCATGTTCTGGGGCCTTTGCGCCAGCTGCAGGCCCATCTGGGAGCAAATGAGCCAGCACCAGCCTCCAGCCCATTTGCCGCCCCTTACATAAGTTCCTGCCGGATTCTGGATAATATAATCATGGCTGTCTATTGAAGTGGCGTCATCATAATAATCCTGGTAATTGTCGTGGAACCCAAAAAGATAGTTAAGGTCCTCGCGTACCTTTTTTGAGGTTGCGGTTAGCGGTACATTCCCACCGCATTCAGGGGCTGCGGGCAGGATATCCGGGTGGCGGTTGTCATAACCGCGGTTGATCCACCCGCCTATCTGAAAAAGCACGTTCTCCGCCTGAAGATCGTTCTTAAAGTGATCTGCCACTTCCCCGACTTCTTGAAAAGTCCAGTCAATGCCCTTGCTCTGTTCAACATTGGACGCGTCGTTCATTGACCGCCACAGAGTGCCCCACAGCTTGACGCTTGACGCCCCGAAAAGTTTATCAAGGTTCCTGTCGTTCTTCTCATCCCATGTCAGAGCCCAGGTGTCATTTATCTCAGACCTGTACGTGCTGCATATGTTGTCCCAGTCACCCGTGCCAAGAAATACCAGCCTGATCCCTTTTTTCCCGGGAGGGGAATAAGCACCCCTGTAACTATAGATCGTGGATGAAAGGGTCTGGGTCCCGGAACCTGTGGTTGAACGGACATTGGGCCAGATATAAGGATCTTCCCATCGCGCCAGGACAGCTGAGCCGTTCTTTGAAGCTCCCATCATCGCGATATCGCAGCCGCCCCTGTATGTGTAAAAATCCCAGGAAAAGCTCTTGCTGCTGTCAGCGGGCAGCAAAATCCCCATCCTCAGGGGTATGAGCATATACCCGTTGTCAGCCTGCCTTGTCCACAAGCCGTCCTCAACCAGCTGTATCCAGTCAAGAGTGGTCCCGGTAGTGTCATATGATATATTCATAGCGTTGTTCGCTATATCCATATATATAGTTATGCTGTAGGTGACGCTTGTCAGCGTGACCCTTGTAGCGGTAGTGCCCAGGGAAAAGTTGTTAAGCACAGTGGTGCCAACCCCCGTCCTGTAGCACAACCCGAACCTGGCGTTATAGATGTTTGAAGACCAGGTCTCGTTGGTCGCCTTGTCCATAACGCCCCAGGTGCCGTTGGTATTCACGGTCAGGCGTATGTTGGCGTTCTCGATCATCACTGCCCCCGCCGTTCCCGCGGCGAAGACTGCCACTGAGATTAATATTATCCCAATAAGTGTTTTAAACAACAATTTATTCATAATCTTTTGCCACTGAGAGCACTGAATTCGCTGAGTTCTGTAACTCAGGGCTTCTCGAAGACCCGCCTCCGCCTTAAGAATTGGCGGATGCGCCAATATTTAAGGTGCAAATCTTTAAGGAGGGAGCCCTCATATCAAACCTAAAGGTTTGAGTTACGATAAACATTCCTTGCAGTTACTCTGACACGTTGACACGCTTTTATTCTATGATCTCTTCTTTCGCGACTGTCCAGACCTTGTTCCATATTTTTATCTGCTGCCCGCCGAAGCCGTGGAATACGCGTATCTTCGTTGACTGGTCTACAGGGCTCCCATCAAGGCTCCTTATCGTGAACAGCGCCGATTTATCGTATTTCACCCCGTTGTATGAAAGCGCGTGGAACGCGATATACTGCGGCGATTCAACAATGAAGCCGAACGGCGGCAGCAGCGCCTTGCTCCCGTCCCTGCACTTATACTCGTAATCCTTATCACCTGCGTTCACGGTCACAAACACTTCATTGTTCCCGAACACGCTCCTCCTGACCTTGTAATCAGCGGTCAGGAACTCGTAATCCGTAATGTTCATCCTTGCGGTGAGCTCGTGCAAAGGCGAAAGTACTTCGTGTGTGTTTTTCAGGAATATATCCGTTGTGCACATCCCCTCAGCCCAGCCATTATCAGACCTGCAGAACACGCTTTTGTCCGGGCCTGCCGCGATAACCACGGACGGCTCGAATATAATGCTGTCCCCCTCAACTTTCAGGTATCCAATCCTGAACCTGCGCTCCCCGTCATTGTCCCCCTCAAGAAGTTCCCTTACCATTGTTTTAGGGTCAAAAAGCCCTACCATAACCTGGAATGTCCCTTTAAGACCTTCCGGCACCTTCACAGTGAAAGGGCGTTCTTCAATCGTTCCTGAATCCCATTTGCTTGTCGGCTTTGTCAGATTGTGGTCGTTCTGGAACTTTATCGCGCCTGCCGAGTCGCAGAAATGCACGAACGCTGTCAGGTCCCTGTCGATCTTGCCCCTTACCCTCCACGCGTATTTTATAGAGAACTTATTTATATCTTTCTGCACAACTTCCTTAATAAAAGGGGTTATGGGCAGAGCGCCTGCTTTTTCGCTCTTCCAGTAAAGGTGCGCGCCAAGCGAATGGTAGTGCAGCGTGTAACCCCCGCTTAAGTGGTAGAGCACGTAATCAGCGGCACTTGACCAGTCATACCCGTATTTCCCGTAGATCGCGATGCAGTCGTGATAGACCATTGAGAACAGCGGTATCTCAATGCCGCCCACGCTTGCAAGCAAGCCCTGGTTGTGGTAATACCTGCCGCTTACCCCGCCGATACCCTCAAAGAATTCGGAGTGCGGCACAGCCCATTCTTTCCCGTCCTCAGAACCGAATATGCCGAACAAAGAACGGCTGTAGTCGCCCAGCTCCTGTTTGTATTTCATGTCGTCCCACTTTGTAAGCGGGTGGTCTGGGCTGTGGCATTCAATCAGGCCTGCGGCGAAAGTCGTGTCAATAAAATACGCGGTGGGATCAAACAATTTTTTGACCTCTGGCAGGTTTGTCTGCCGGCGTTTCGCGAGTTCAAGCGCTTTCTTCGAGCAGGTTATATACGCTAATCCACCGTTCCACACCCCTCCCCTTAATAGATTCCCCCTTGCGTCACGCATTATATATTCTTCTGAAAACGAAGGGGCATCCGCGTACATATCCTGGTAATTGTCGTGGAAGCAGAATAAATAACCCAGGCCTTTCACCCGCTTTGAGCAGTCTGCAAGCGCCTCGTTTCCCCCGCACGCCGGAGCCACCGGAAGTATATCCGGATGCTGGTTATCATAACCCGTAGTGGTCCACCCGCCCAGTATGAAAAGCGCCTTGTCTATCTTCAGGTCGTTCTTAATATGCTCTGCGACCTGAGCCGCCTCATCAAAAGTCCAGGTCATCGCCCTGCCTCTTTCCTGCGTGCTCTCCGCATTCATGAACCTCGCGAAACAGGACCATAACTTGATATTGGACGCGCCCAGTAGCTTTGCCGTACCGGGGTTCTTATTTATCTTCTCATCCCAGTTTGAATACCACCCTTTTTCCTTTGCTTCCTTTATATATGCCTGCCCGATCGTCCCTGCCCCGCCTTTTCCGAGAAAAATCAATCTTATTGATTTCGCTGACTTCTTCAGGGTGAACGAGGTGGAAACTATCTGGCTTCCCGGGATGATCTTTGAATCTTCAAATCTGGATTTGAGTTCCGGCTCAACGTAAGGGTCATGCCAGGAGATCAAAAGCGCTGAACCCTGTTTCACCATTCCCATCATCTCCATGTCACAGCCCTCATATTCGAAGGAGTTGAACCGCTTTGAAAAAACGATCCCGTTGTCAGCCGGTATCAGCATTCCCATCCTTGAAGGCACCAGAGCGTACCCCTTGTCGCTGTCCGTCACCCATGGAGAATTTTCGAGAAGCCTGATCGACTCCACTTCCACGCCTCGTCCCTTTTCCTCCCCCTGAATGGGGGAGGATTGAGGTGGGGGTGACAAATCATAGGAAAATTCAACTGTTCTGCCATCCTGCAATATTTTTATAATTACCGCCAGGCCTTCTGCGCTTTCAAGTTTCATCATATCCGGTTCTTTAGAAATTTTTAGCTTATCCAGCATCACGAACTTCTTCTTCCCGCCGACATTCAGCATCGCGCTCCCGAACCCTTCCTGGTCCGGGCTGGAATGCCACGCAACCCCGCTCTGCTTGTCTAATATTTCCCAAATACCATTACTATTGACACTGATCTTCACTGATTCACTCTCTATGATTTGCGGATCCTTCAGTCTTTCACTTAATGCTTTTCTTCGTTTTTCAACTTGTAAACTCTGTAAACTTGTAAACTGTCTTTTTACAGTTTCTGCCTTCTTATCTATTGTGATTTGGCCCGCATACTCGTCGCAGAACCTTACGTGCGGCTCCCACTGGTAAACCCCGATATGCATATAATACGTTCCCTCTTCTGCGTTTGAAGGTATCTGGACAGTGTAAGGGCCGTCAGTGATTATCTTCCCCGGCTCCCAGGCGACCGTAGGCACAAGCGGCTCGTGGTCCTGCTGGAACTTTATCTTGTCGCAGCCCTTGTCCGGGAATTCAAAGTGCACGAAAACCTTGTATTCGTTCTCCGCCGTCTCCGACCCGTCATTCCTGAATTTAATCGTGTACTCAACTATGTCCCCGGGCCGCGCTTTCTGCGGCATTATATTAACGCTCTCGATGACCGGCTTAAAATCTTCCATCGCGCATGCCTCCTTAACCGTAGGAGCGTGATTTATCACGCCCGAAACGCTTACTATCAACACAGTGGCCAGTAAAAAAAATAATAATTTAGATTTCAATTGTTCCTCCGATAACTGCATTTTTTACAGGGATTCAGCGGGATTTACAATACAGTCATTTGTCATTAGTCATGAGCCATGGGTTTAAAACCAAAAAAAGTATTTATCCGTGTTAATCCGTGGTTAAAAAAGCAGAAGGTTTCTCTGTGTCTCCGTGCCTCTGTGGTGATTCTTTCGTGCCTTCGTGATACTTTCGTGCTTTCGTGGAAATCTTTAACTTTTCCCGAAGGGATCCCTTTGGGACAGCTTTCAGCTTTGAGCTTTCAGCTATTTGAGCCACGGCGCCCCGTAGTAATCCGTCAGCTGCTTGTTCATTATTTCCCTTGTAACAAAACCAAGCCTTACCAGGGTTTCGCCAAGCGTCCTGCCGGTCACCTTCTGGTTCGAGAGCCCTTCCTTGAGCTGCTGCTCTGTTATTACTCCTTTTTCTATCAGCGTCTCTCCGAACTTTTTCTTCTTCTCTTCCATTTCAACCCCCTGCCGGGAAATCTCTATATCAATATTAGATTGCTTCACTATCGTTCGCAATGACAGAAAGTATTAAATCTAGTGAAGATCGCGTGGAATCGTGTGGTTAAATTTTTCCGTGGTGTTATTTTATCGGAATTTCGCTCTGGCTCTTCGCGCTGCCGGTCGCGATAGTCAACATCCAGCTCATTGTTCCCTTTGCCGGGATTGGCATAAGCGTACCTTCCTTACTCCCCTGCTCAAGGGTTTCAACCCCGCAGTTCGTGGGCTCAAGCCCGGCGTTAAAATGAAGGTCGTTCCCGCCGGGAAACCCGCATTGCGTTATCCAGATGCCTATATACGGGATCTTGTCCTTCGGGTAATAGTACATCAGGTATTCCTTTGAATTCGGCTCGTAGAACCCGCACCAGCCTTCAGGAACTATGCCGGTGAAAAGCTTGCGCGCGAGCTTTGTTGAAGAATCTCCGAAAGGAGCTGACATTATCGCGCCTTTCTCCGTGAATGTCCAGGGAGAAGAGTCTCCTTTTAGCACCGTGCCTTTCGGGAAGAGCATTTCCATTCCCGGGCTGATAGCCGCAAGGTAATGCGCCGCCCATAACGCCTTGAAAGGCTCGGGAGCGTAATTCGTGACCTTGTACATTATCCTTACTCTGTTCTTGGCAAGGATTATGGTTTTTTCAAAAAGGTAAGGGAAGCGCATTCCGTGCACCCAAAATCTCGCAAGGCTAAAGCCTTGCCCTACTTTAATTTCATAATCCCAGGGCATCGCCCATATTTCCCCGTGGTCAGGCACTGTAATTTTTTTCCAGGCTCCGTCAGGATACGGGCACTGCCCCACCGTGGGGAAGCAATCGTCAAATCCGCTGATGTCATAGTTCGTGAAAGTCGCAGCATAGGGCGGGAGCTTGTACGGCTTGGGATTGTGCCATGCCCAATCCCTTCCTGTAGGCTTATATACGAAGGAAGCAATATTGGCTCCCCTGCCGGGAAGGACGATCAATTTAAGCGTCTCATTCTCGATTTGCACCGCCTTAAGCCCGCGGTACTCAACTTCCTTGACCTCGGCAAAAACATTAATAGAACTAATTATAAACAATATTATAATCAGTCTTAATTTCTTCATGTCTTCTCCTTTTGTAAACAATTATTCTTCGTCTAATTTGTTTAAATCAAATTTTCCTTTATTAAAAAAGGGAGCTCTTTCTCGTCCAAAAGCATTCCATATTCTATCAGCAAAAAATTGTGCAATTTTGTTTGGCTCTGTTTTAATATCTATTTCATTTGGGCCTATTACTAAATTCCTTTTTAAATATAAATCAAATGAGTCTTCAAATCTACAACCATTAATATTTATATATCTTTTTAGACCAATCTTCATTATGTTATAAAAAGAAATAAAAATTATATACGAATCAAAATATCCTATATATTCAGAAATTATTTTTATTTTTTTAAAAAAACTTATTAAATATTCCACAACTGCATATTCATTCATAAGTAATTGATCTTTACCATTAAAAAAATTATTTGATCTAAATTCTAAATATCCATTTCTGTATAAATCTATTCTTCGAAAATCTTTAATATCAATTTTTAGTCCTTCTAATGTAGGCAGAACGTCTCTCCCTTTAAAATCTAAAATCCATCCTTCTTTCCTTTCGTTTGGTAATAAATTCTTAAGTAGTTCCCTTAAGTTATTATCATAAATATTAATTATCTCGTCTTTAATCAAAATAGGTGCTGCTCCTATGACATAAAAAGGTGATCCTCCTGCTTCTTGTATTAAAATATTTTCTCTTGACAAAATAAAACTCTTGATATCTTCTGATAAACTATATACTTTTGAAAATCCATCTTTTAATTCATCAGTGCTCATTTTTGATTTTTGTCTATCATGACGTTTCCAAAATTGAAATAATCCCTTGAAAGTAACCATATGTGGCATACGAAGACTTCGCGGTATATGTAAAATTATGATTGGATTTTGTTTTCCACTTGGTACTATTTGAATTTCAAAACCAGGTATACGAGGATCTATGCTACTCAGACATAAGGAAGATATTCTATCTCTTTCTTCTTCGGCATTCTCAACTCCCAATATTTCAGTAGGAATTCCTTGATCTTCATCATCTTCCTTTATTCCTATAATAAGATATCCTCCATAAGCATTTGCAAAAGCAGTTATATCCCTTAACATTTCTCTTATGCTTTCGTCATTTCGTTCATACATTTTTTCTTTATACTCAATACTTTGACCTTCAGCTATTTTATCTTTAATTAATTTCTCAATATCTGTCTGTCTCCAATCTGCAATAGCTTTATTTAATATTATTGACATATCATACTCCTAATTTAATTATAAATTTCGTTGATTAATTAGGTGACATGCTCTTCAAAATTTAATATTTATTTAACTTCTCCAAAATTGTAACACTCTTCTCCACATTGTTTACATATTAGTCTTTTCACTTTAAATCCAAAACTCGTATCTTTGATAATACTATTAAATTCCATACCGCCACATTTACAGCCACAAAATTTATTGGTGCCATAATTCCAGAAATTTTTCAGCATGAGCAAAATGATATTTTGTGCATATTTAATACTTTCTACATTTTTATTACTAAAATCAAGTTTATCCCATTCTTGTTTATTTAACCGACACTGATCAAACAAAAAATGATGTGTAGGGCATAAAGATACTAAATTTCCTTTATTAGCCGAACCTCCATTTTCTCTGGGAATAATATGACAGAAATCTGCGCATCTTGACTCTCCACAAATTTCACAAGGCTTATACTCTCTTCTAACATTATCTTGATTCTCTGGAAGAGCAGCTGCTATTGGTTTTGTAATATTCAATGGCATTTCAATTCCAAACTTTTTTTCAATAATCTTTGTTCCTATCCATGATTTTAGTAGTACTATTATCTCATTTCTTAAATCAATGATTTCATTATGGATCGGCATGCTTAATTGCTTGTTTTTCTCAAAGAAGATACTAAATAAATCATGGATCGCTTCACGAAATTCGTAGGTTTCATGATGAAATTTTCCATACATGTATTTTCTCTTTTCCCTTTTTTTCATTTATAACTCTTCTGAAATAGTTTGAAAAGTGAACTTTTAATTTCTGTATATTTATTTTTAAATTTTTCGTATAATTCTTTATCCTTTTGTAAATCTAACTCATAATTATTTAAAGCTATTTTAAAATATTCCCAAAACCCAATAATATTTAACCGCATTATCTGAAACCCGCGCATACTCCATAATACTTCAGGATTTTTATCCCTATAAATTTCTACCCCTAAGCCTAATGAACCATCATGCATCAATCCATTTCTAAAAGCATAGTAAAGAATATTGGCAGCACTTTCAACTGATTCCCCATTTTTTGTAAAAAATAACTTATCTTTAAAATATTGACGCTTTCCCACTTTACTCGCAACTTTTTAACATAATGGTTTGAAATAGCTATACTTAGCTCATTTTTTCGTGTTTTAAGGAAACTTGCCCTCTAAATACTTGGAAATTTGGTAGAGTTTAAGGTGGTCCAGGGCGCCCTTGTTACTCTTAAATCCGTAGCGCACTGATTCCATCTGGCGCCATACACTGATGAGATTTTCTGAGTTACCTGACCTTGGGACTCCAGGGTGTTCTAAATAAGTGGTCATGTAGTTAAAGACATGAGACATAAGATACTTCATTATAAAACGGAAGTGCCTGTTCTTTAAATGCCATTTATCGGCGTAAAGCCTGTTTCTTCTGTTAAGGGCATCCTGTTTGTCTCTGCTACAGAGGAAAATATCACGGATCCACTCTTTGAAAGTAATAATATCCTCTACTACCGTTCCCTTAAACAAAGAGAGTGTAAACCTGGTTTCTATGCGTTGTTCTTGAGTTTGTTCATCCAGATTCTTTAGAATTAATTTTCTGTTCTTCCAGAGAACTTTATGAAGGCTATTCTCCTGTTCTTTGAGCATCTTGCGGTATTCAGCCAGGGCATTCCTTAAGTGCCAGTGCACTACCTTCATAATGTGGAAGTAGTCAATCTGGATAAGGATATTTGGAAAAACTTCCCTTGCTGCCCCAGGAAAAGGCTTCCAGGTATCAAATATAATCAGCCAGGGATTAATTCCCAATTCCTTTATTTTCTCTAAATGAGCCTTTACATATTTGTAGCTTCTCTCGGGGACATTCTCGGCATAAAGGATCCTGCACTTAAGTCCATCACCACTTATGAAATCAGGAGTGGATGAACGCCTCGGCCAGTATTCATCAAGAGAAAGTACTCCGGAGAAATCAAGTCTGGCAATGATGTCCTTAATATCGTATTTATCAGCTTCTCGATGTTTCCAGCGGTCAATACTGGATTTACTGCCTGTGGTATTAAATGAACGCGATAATCTTTTCCCTGCCCTGGGAAGTGTGGAATTATCCTCGATGATTGTAGCAACGGATTCCTTTTTAAGCCTAATTGTTGCCCTTGCGTATTTTTCTATTCCAGAGACAGGCAGACTGAAACTTCCCTTTTTACAGACAGGATTTAAGCATTTAGCACACACCATCTGGATTTTTAGTAGCACTGGCTCATCAAGGTTCATATCCTTTATGGTTCGCCAGTAACCGGTTTCTTTTCTAAATGGTTGTCTCATTCCACAAAAGGGACAAATGACAGTTTTAGGAACCCTTGTCCTGAGAATCTTGACCTTCGGTTCTTTCTCGTTGTTTTGCATTGGTAGAATCCCTCCTTTCTTAGAGAAATTCTACCACACTTTAAGTCAAAGAGCAATAAAATTAAATGCGCGCCATAAACAACATCTATTTTTCAAGACGCCCTTAATAACAAAAAAGATATAAATCCTAATCTAAAGTTGCGAGTAAAGTGGGAAAGCCTTCGGTTTTCTTTAATTCTACGCGGAGATTTTTTTCAGTTAAAACTCCGCTGTTACTGATATCCTGTGAGTGTATCCAAGATCACTGGAAGGGTCGTTATCCCAATGAATAAACCGGAACTGGATTCCG
>Ga0210051_1004810_pt1 | contig 13110 bp, 12 predicted proteins | sample CryGey092014_all_FD_185464 | JGI IMG/M metagenome (GOLD analysis project Ga0210051, IMG submission 185464) | Groundwater microbial communities from aquifer - Crystal Geyser CG23_combo_of_CG06-09_8/20/14_all (SPAdes) (version 2) | ecosystem: Environmental > Aquatic > Deep subsurface > Groundwater...
TTGGTAGTTAAGTCATAAACATCTTCTTTTTTGGAAAGAACTTTTGTGGATAGAACTTTATGGTTGTGATCTAATGGAAATGCCGTGGGGGGCGAGTATATCCGGCTTTGGAGTTGTCGTCCAGAAGCCGAGGGGTGCAACTCCTCTGCCCTCCACGGTTTTTTGTTTGGGGAACTTGACAACATTTCTTGGTTTGCTATCTTAAAGATAGACGACAACTCCAGAGTACCGGTACTACTCGCGGTTTCCCAAGATCCGCTTAAATTAGCGGATTTTTTGGTTGCAAAAGGTAAAGGCATTAATGAATCTCCTGGTTTTAAATCCTCAGCTGGTTTATAATTTCCGTTCCTTAACATAAATCGATGGTCTAAGGTACATTTAATTTTTTCTCCACTATCTAAAGTAACCTCCATTATCTTCTCATTCTTTCTGGTTAATCTTGGATTCTTAATTTCGGTAATTTCAATTTTTTTAGTTTCTAGATTAAATGTAAAAGTCCAATGTCTTTTTCCTTCTTTCTGTTCTTTTATTAAATCTCCAAAACTTAAATTTCTTCCGTCAGCTAATCTAACTTTAGTATCTTTTGTGAAACAACCAAAATTCCCCTGACCTTGAACTAAGGGATATCTCAGAGAAAAATCCTGGGCCATACGAACCAAAGCATCGTAGACTGCCATATCTCCGTGAGGGTGATATCTCGAGAGGCAACTTCCAATGACCGATGCTGATTTTCTAAACTTAGCATCATGACGCAGACCATCCTCCAACATTGTATACAAAATCCGACGGTGGACCGGTTTCAAGCCATCTCTAACATCAGGCAGGGCCCGGGAGATAATCACTGACATGGCATAGTCAATGTAGGACTCTTTCATCTCCTCGGTAATCTCCCTTGGCTTGATAAACCCTATTTGAGTATTTACTTGTTTTAATTTATTTCCCATAATAAACTTCTACATAAATCATTCTTGAGTTTTTTTAAATATCTCTTCTAACTCCCTGATTTCTTCTTCATTTTGCCCTTCTTTCATCTTTTCCCATTCTTCCTCAGAAATTTCCGGAACTTCAATTTCTGGCATCTCTATTCCTGGTAATTCTTTTAATCTTTCTTGAAATTCCGGTATTTTTAATTGCTCTCTGATTTCCTCGTAGCTTTTACTTTCTAATCTCAGCTTTAGGCTTTTAATATAAAAAATGAAAAGCAAAATCCCAACAAGGATTACCACTGTCCATAAGATAATTTTCCTTTTCTTCTCTGGCAAATTTCGCAATTTCTCTAAAAGATTCATCAGGGTTTCAAAACAATGATTTTGGCTTCTTCAAGAGAGATGTCTTTTTTCTTGATTGATAATTTATTCAAAGGCTCAATTGATTTTATACCCATTGTTTTTAAAAATTTATCCAAGTCATCTAACTTTAATTTTAATTTTGGAACTTGATAATGCATGGGGATGGTGATTCTCGGTTCAATCTGGGACATTATTTTTAGGGCTTCTTTGGCTGAAATTGTAAAAATCCCTCCCACCGGAATCATTAAAATGTCAACCTCAGCGATTTTTTCCAGTTGTTCAGCAGACAATTCTTTCTGGCCCAAATCACCTAAATGGCACAATTTTAAATCTTCGGCCTCGATAGTATAAATTGTATTTTCGCCCCGCGCCTCTCCTTTTTTATCGTCATGAAAAGCAGCAATCCCCTGGATAAAAACATTTTTTATTTCATACTCGCCCGGGCCGGAAATTAAAAAAGGGCTTGCCCTCCCAAGTTTCTCCGAAATTTGGGAGGGTGAACCCGAAACTGCCTTAACATTATTATGGTCATGATGGCTGTGGGAAACTAACACGATATCGGCCTCCAATTTGGGAACTTTTAAGCCAATCTCCTCAGAAAAAGGGTCAATAACAATTTTTATCTGCCCGGCCAAATTTTGCGAAGCAAAACTTCGCCGGGTAAAACTATTTTTAGCCGGGGCAGTAATGAGCTCAAATAGAGATTGGCCGTGCCAAATAATATTCATATACCCTACGAATTACGAATCTTTACGAATATACAAATTCGTTAATTAATTTTATCACAACTATTGCAAAAACTCAAGAAATGTTGTAAGTTTAATCTTATGAAAGAATTGTTGGAAAAAAAAGATTTATTAAAACCGCCGAAGGTTGGGGAGATTGTTGAGGGAAAAGTGATTGCCAAAGAATCGGGAAAATTGTTTTTGGATTTGGGCCCAATTGGCACGGGAATAATTTACGGAAAAGAATTTTATGAAGCCAAAGACAAAATTAAAGATTTAAAAATTGGCGACAACCTCTTTGCCAAAATAATCAGCCTGGAAATTGAGGAAGGTTACATTGAATTATCAATCAGCCAGGCGGGAATGGAATTGTCTCTGGAGGTCTTGAGACAAAAAAAAGAAAAAGGAGAAAAAATTTCAGTTAAAATCAAGGGGGCAAATAAGGGCGGGCTGCTCACTGAAGTGATGGGAATTCCGGCTTTCTTGCCGGTCTCCCAGTTACTGCCCGAGCACTATCCCCGAGTGGAAAAAGGAGATACCAGCAAGATTTTGAGAGAACTGCAAAAGTTTGTTGGCAAAGAACTGGAGGTAAAAATTTTAGACCTTACCTCCCACCAAAACTTAGTGGGGGGGCAAATTATCCTGTCGGAAAAAGCCAAAGAATTAGATAAAGTGAAAGAAATTTTGAAAAACTATAAAAAGGGAGATCTGGTTGAGGGAGAAATTACCGGCATCACCGATTTTGGGGCTTTTTGCCGCTTTGGTGCTGAAAATTTAGAAGGGTTAATTCATATCTCGGAACTGGACTGGAAAATTGTTGAAGACCCGACAGAAATTGTTAAGGTCGGAGACGTGCTTCAGGTAAAAATCATTGATATTTCCGGCGACAAGGTTTCCCTTTCTTTAAAAGCCCTAAAAAAGGATCCCTGGCAGGACCTTGAAAAAAAATATAAAAAAGGAGATATTGTCTCCGGAAAGGTCACTAAATTTAATCCCTTTGGCGCTTTCGTCCAATTAAGCCCGGAAATCCAAGGACTTTGCCACATTTCCGAATTTGGTTTAAGGACCAAAATGGAAGAAAAATTAAAAATCGGCAAAAAATACGATTTTCAAATTTTAGAAATCAGACCCGAGGAACACCGCCTGAGCTTAAAATTAATAGAAGAATAATTTGATTTTGGAAATTTTTTTGTTAAATTGAGAATTAAGTATATGAAAAATTTGGCCAAAAATTTTTTAGTTATTTTACTGATTTTTCTCTTCATTTCAGCGGTTTTTTCTTTGTTTTATCAACCCTTTGAAAAGAAAAAAGAATTGTCTTTAACCCAGGTAGTTGAAAAAATCAATCGAGATGAAATAAAAAAGATTACCGTTTTGGGTGATACCTTGGAAATAATTTATCAGGACGAAACAAAAGCTTTTTCTATGAAAGAGCCGGAAGCAGCTCTCTCCCAGTCATTGCTCAACTACGGAGTAGACAAAGAAAAGCTAATGGCAGTTGAAATTGAAACAAAAGAAAAAAAAGATGTCTGGGCCTGGCTGATGCCTTTGTTGTTTTTGCTTCCCCTTTTGATTTTCGGGCTTTTCTTTTTTATGATTTTTCGCCAGGCCAGGGCCGGAGCTGGTCAGGTCTTTGATTTTACCCGGGCCAAAGCTAAATTGTTCGGCCCGGGCGGAAAAATAAAAGAGAAAGTTACTTTTAATGAGGTGGGCGGATTGAAAGAAGCAAAAGAAGAACTGAAAGAAATTGTTGATTTTCTAAAAAATCCAAAAAAATATTTACAAATAGGCGCTAGAATCCCTCGAGGAGTCCTTTTGATGGGAGCGCCTGGAACCGGAAAAACTTTATTGGCAAAGGCAATTGCTTCTACCGCTAATGTCCCCTTTTTTTCAATTTCAGCTTCCGAAGTGATCGAAATGTTCGTAGGAGTGGGAAGCGCAAGGATCCGAAATTTATTCGAGCAAGCTAGAAAAGCAAACCGGGCAATAATCTTCATTGATGAGATAGATTCTATTGGGAAAATTAGAGGAGTAGGAGTAACTGGAGGTCATGAAGAAAGAGAGCAAACCTTAAACCAATTATTATCAGAAATGGATGGAATTGGCCGAGAAGAAGAAGTCCTGGTTTTTGGTGCAACGAATAGACCTGAATATCTCGATCCAGCTTTGTTGAGACCAGGAAGATTTGACAGAAGAATTGTTCTGGATTTGCCCGATATTAATGAAAGGGAAGAGATCTTAAAGATTCATTGTCGGGGAAAGCCGCTGGCTTTGAATGTTAATCTAAGAGAAGTGGCTGAGAGAACGCCCGGTTTTTCCGGAGCTGATTTAGCCAATGTGGTCAATGAGGCGGCAATTTTTGCGGCCAGAAGAAATAAGCATCAAGTTTTTCAGGAAGAATTTTTAGAATCAATTGAAAAAGTTTTGCTGGGGCCGGAAAGAAAATCCCATATCTTGTCAAAAAAAGAAAAAGAAATTGTTGCCTATCATGAAACCGGTCATGCTTTGGTCTCCTCCTTTTTGCCTGAGACAGAACCTATAAGGAAAATCTCGATCATTGCCAGAGGATTAGCTGCCGGCTACACCTTGAAGTCACCAAAGGAGGAGAGAAAAATTAAAACTAAATCAGAGTTTTTGGCAGAGTTAGCGACTTTGTTAGGAGGTTATTGTGCTGAAAGGTTGAAATTTGGCGAAATTACCACTGGAGCCAGCAATGATTTGGAAAGAGCTTCTCAATTGGCTGGAAAATTGGTCAAAGAATATGGCATGTCAGCGCTCGGCCCTATCTCTTTTGGCGAAAGAGAGGAATTGGCTTTTTTAGGAAGGGAATTTGAAAGAAGGACTTACTCTGAGAAAATTGCCGCTAAAATTGACAAAGAAATTGAAAAATTTGTCAAAAATGCCGAAGAGACGGCCCGGAAAATTTTAACAAAAAACCGGCGCTTGCTTGAGAAAATTGCCAAAAGATTAATTGAAAAAGAAACAATTGAAAGAGAAGAATTTGAGGGATTGATTGGGAGTAAAAAAGCCGAAAAACCTCAACCCTTGCCCTCCCAAATTTCGAAGAAACTTGGGAGGGGCTTACCAAAAAAACGGGAATTGGTAAAAGTAAAAATCAGGCGCGTGTGAAAATACGGGCGCAGAGCTCAGTGATGAAACACGGTATTTCATATTGCTCTTTTAAAACACTGGTGCTACAATGAACCAATAGAGCATACAACTAGGTTACAAATAATCTAATGGTTCAATTATGGCTCGCTTAAAAGATCGTGAAAAAGCTTTAGCTCTTAGAAAACAAGAGATGAGCTATAGCCAAATAAAGAAAATTTTAGGAGTAAGTAAAAGTACTTTAAGCTATTGGCTTCGAGGTTATCCTCTCTCTAAACAAAGTATAAAAAAGCTTCAAAGGTTAGGGGCGCGGCGGAGCGAGCAAGCTATTGAAAAATACCGAGAGACAATGCGGCAAAAAAGAGAAGATAGGCTAAAACAGTTTTATAAAAAACAGAGGAGATCAATTTTTCCATTAACTAAGCGAGAAAGTTTGCTTGCCGGCCTTTTTCTCTATTGGGGCGAGGGGTCAAAGAGCCGTCTCACTGAGCTTGCTATATCTAATACCGATCCTTCTGTTATTAAATTTTTTATTACATGGCTTACTAAATCTTTAAAAATTCCTAAAGAAAAAGTAAAAATACAATTGCATTTATATACTGATATGGACATCAAAAAAGAAATCCAATTTTGGTCAAAAACTTTAGATATGCCATTTAACCAATTCACAAAACCTTATATTAAGAAAACATCTAGCCTTAGAATAAATCATAAAGGTGGATTCGGGCATGGAACATGTAAAATAAGGGTTGGCGGTGGAGAGCTTGCAGAAAAAATGCATATGGCTATAAAGGCTATTGCTGACAAATACAATAAAATGGGCACGTAGCTCAATGGCGGAGCGCGTTTCTTATAAAAACGAGGGTGTTGGTTCGAGTCCAACCGTGCCCACAAAAATATGGCTATTTCTCCTATTTGTAATAAATGCGGTAAAGAATTGAAAAAGTTTGGTGGGTTGATTTTTAGTCCACCCGATAAGAAAGATATTGTCAAAAAGTATCATATCTGCCAAGATTGTTTTAAAAAATTAGAAAAATCTTTTAAGAAAAAGAGAGAAATTTCGGGCGGTTAGCTCAATGGTTAGAGCGCCCCGCCCTTTTGGGCTCGTAGCTCAGGGGTTAGAGCGTTGCACTGACATTGCAAAGGTCGCTGGTTCAAGTCCAGCCGAGCCCAAGATAAAAGGGCGGGGAGGTTACTAGTTCGAGTCTAGTACCGCCCACAAAAAATTGGTGGGGAGAAGTCATAGGTTCAAATCCTATAGTATCCACTTTCGAGATTTTATAAGTAAAAAAAAAAATTAATTATCAACAGAAATTTCCAAGAATTTCTGTTTTTTGTTTTAGACTTGCCCCGCACCTTTCGCAATTTTTTTGGATAAGGCGACTAACAATTTAGGAATTTCTTTTAATAAAAGACGAAAGGGACGGGGCTTGCTTTTTTTCTTAGTTTCGTCTATTATTATTTTAGATAAAGAATCAAATTAAGAGGAGGTTTAACTTAATCTGCACTTTTAAAATTTAAGAAAGGAGGAAAAGGCTATGTCATTAAGTCAGGTAATATTCACGCAGGACAAATGTATTATGCGGACCGAAGGAAGTATTTGTCAGACGACTAAGGAACTCCTATCAAGTGAATTGTTTGCAGAAGTTGTGAAGAAATTCGTTGAACATCTGCATAAACACAACTCTATTCTTCTAGGTATTTTTAACGGCGAAGAAATCCGTGAAGAAATGGTAGATCGCTTAATCAGTACCCTTCGAATGCTGGGCGAAGTCTCCGTTAATCAAGTAGCAACTATGTCTCCGGAGACAAGAATCTTTATAAGAAACACTAATCTTCTTAATGATTTTGTGGAAGGGCTCTATAATTATTGGCGCAGTTTTGACCGTTTCCTTGTCTGTTATTCGGAGGTTAAAAAAAGAAAAAATCTAGAAAATAGACCGTATCGTGTTTTTAATGAAACTGTGGAACAACTTACCCATCTAGTCCGAGCTGCCTATCGTGATATTCAAGAGAATATCACAGGGCGCCATTGCCGGGTTTATCGTCAAGTCCATGCCGGAAGCCAGCTTGCATTAATTGCGGTCAAAAAGAAATGGCCTTACCCAAGTGGGCAATACGCAATGCTTAGTTCTGTTCCAATGATTCGCCAAATACTTTTGAATCCACCTTTGGTCATTGACCCTCCGATGAACAAACGTACTGGACAATTCCAGAAAGTTGATAAGAATCCATTGGAGGGGTGGAATGTGAATGTCAACGAATGGTTGTGTTACCCGGCCAGAGTTGGTCCTTTACTGATTCACATCTTCTTTAACCAAATCTTTATGGAGCTTGGTTGCTCTTTAGCCAATCTCTTTGAACTTGCCGAAGACGAAGATTTGGAAAAAAAACCAGATGCCATTTACACCTATGGAGTTCCGGGAGAAGCCTTATACAGATATGGCTCATTACCGACAGTGTTTTTTGATGACACGGAAAATGACATTCTTGTGGGAGCAGTGCCGGGAAAGCTGGAATTCGGCTATTTCGGCTATCTCAAGAAGATGATTTTAACATTGCACAATATTGTGATGATGAAACGAGGAAGAACGCCGTTTCATGGTGCAATGGTACACATTCTTCTGAAGAATGGTAAGAAAGCCACGGTACTTCTAATTGGAGATACGGCAGCAGGTAAATCGGAAACTTTAGAGGCATTTCGCGTTCTTAGCGATGAGTATAATATCCGTAACATAATCATCATTGCCGACGACATGGGTTCACTAAAAATTGATGCTAATGGTAGACTCTTGGGCTATGGAACCGAAACAGGAGCTTTTGTCAGGCTTGATGACCTGCAACAAGGTTATGCTTTTGGACAAATCGACCGAGCGATTATTATGAGCCCACAGAAGATGAATGCTCGTGCTGTTCTACCTGTGACAACACTTGCTAACGTATTGAGAGGTTACCCAATTGATTTCTTGCTTTACGCCAATAACTACGAAGAAGTTGATGAAAATCATCCTATTATTGAACGTTTCCGCTCTAAAGATAAGGCTATTCGGGTTTTCCGTGAGGGAATGACAATGGCCAAAGGCACAACCACCTCTAGCGGTATCGTGCACACCTACTTTGCCAATATCTTTGGTCCACCCCAATATCGAGATCTTCACGAGCATTTGACATCCAAATACTTTCAAGCTGCGTTTGATAGCGGTATCTTTGTTGGCCAGATTCGAACCAGACTTGGGATATCAGGTTGGGAAACCAAGGGACCGGAAGAAGGAGCAAGAGCATTGTTTAATCTTATTTCTTCGCACTAAAGAAAGTTTAATGTGAAGAAAAAGGAAAAAGCCTCCAGTGAATCACTTTTGCTGGAGGCTCTTTTTTTGTGAAAGAACAAAAAGAATTTGCCGCCAAATCAGAAAATTTTTGTTTGAAAAATTTTCTGAAATGAGTTATTATTAACTTATACCCCAAATAGCAGAAACTGCGTTTCGCTACGGGGCAGGGAAAAACTTAAAATGTAACAATAATCCACCATGACAACAAAAATTACTACATTTTTAAAGCCGTTTTTAAGAGAAAATCTACCTGAGGTTCGGCCGGGTGATACAGTTTCTGTTTATCAAAAAATCAGAGAAGGCGATAAAGAGAAAATTCAAAGTTTTGAAGGAGTGGTCATTGCCAGAAAACACGGCAAAGAAATTGGGGCAACTATTACGGTTAGGCGAGAAATTTCCGGAATTGGCTGCGAAAAAATTTTCCCTCTCCACTCCCCCACTATTGAAAAACTAAAAATTTTAAAAAGAGGCAAAGTAAGAAGGGCAAAGCTTTATTATTTGAGGAGAGCAAAAGGAAAAAGAGCGAGATTAAAAGAAACCGAGGAATAACCCCTGGCCCAGGTGGTGGAATTGGAATACACAGCAGGTTGAGGGCCTGTGCTCGAAAGAGCGTGCGGGTTCAAGTCCCGCCCTGGGCACCAATAAATGAAAATAAAATTAAGGAGATTTAAGTTTTCTGATTTAGAAGAGGTGATGAAAATAAAGAAAGCCTCTTTTCCCCAACCCTGGCCGGAAATTTATTTTAAAAAACTTTACAAAGAACATCCGAACGATTTCCTGGTCGCTGAGCTTTGCTCATCTCCACGCTTCGCTGGCGCTCGCGAGGTCGCTGATTTGGCTGGAAAAGTGGTTGGTTATATTTTTTTAGGGTACGCTAAACCGAATAAGTCGGGCTCAATTAAAACTTTAGCCGTTGATTCAAATTATCGCCACCGAGGAATTGGTAAAGAGTTGGTTAATTTTATAATCCAGAGGTTGAAAGGAAGAAGTGTTAAGAAAGTTTTTTTACATACCCGGAGGAAAAATCGAGCGGCCAGTTCCTTTTATAAAAAATTAGGTTTCAGGATTATAAAGATTGTAAAAAATTATTACTGCAACGGCGACGACGCCTATTTGATGAAGAAAGAGATTTAAGGGTATTCTGGGCGAGTAGCTCAGTGGTTAGAGCGCTTCTCCTACACAGAAGAGGTCGCAGGCTCAAATCCTGCCTCGCCCACCTGTTGATTAATAATCATTAATTAGTTAAAATTTTTAATAGGCCGGAGTGGTGTAGGGGTCTGCACAGATATCTGAAAAATATCTAGTTCCAGTTCAACTCTGGACTCCGGCACTGCGGGATTAGTATAGTGGTAGTACGTTACCTTGCCAAGGTAAAAGCGCCAGTTCAATCCTGGTATCCCGCTCTACTCTTGACACTCCCTTGTGGATAAAGTATTATGATAAAACCCCTAAAAAGGGGTTTTAAGATGGCAATAAGTTTAAAATGCTCCGGATTTTTGGGGCTAAATATCCTAATTATCATAATAATTGCTGGGGTTCTTTCCCCTTTCTGGACAGTCAAGGCCCCCCAGGCCGAAACTGATTTGCTTGAAATCTCAATCTCCGAAAATTTTGGAAAACTAGCCACAATTGAAGGAAATAGCCTTCTGCCAATAGCAGATTTTTCTGTTTCTAGGCCAGAACTACAGCCCACCCAGAAAATAAAAGTAGTAGTTACTGCCTATTCTTCCACTCCCTGGGAAACCTGGGGCGACCCCTTTATTACCGCGGCCGGAACCTGGGTCAGGGATGGAGTTGTGGCAAATAACATATTGCAATTTGGAACAAAAATCAGAATACCAGAGTTGTATGGCGATAAAATCTTTGTAGTTGAAGATAGAATGAGTTGGACAAAGGGCAATTATCAGATTGACATCTGGTTCCCCTCCTATGGGGAGGCCCTCAATTTTGGCACCAAGAGAACCTATATTGAAATTTTAGAAAGCTAAGGCTGACAGAGGTCGGACCTCTGTCAATTCAAAAACCACCTTTGAAGGTGGATTTTTGTTGGTGCCCGGGGCGGGATTCCAACCCGCACGAGCTTACGCTCAAGGGATTTTAAGTCCCTCATGTATAGCAGTTCCATCACCCGGGCTCTTGAGGCCAGGATGGGACTTGCACCCATGTATTCTTCTTTTGCAGAGAAGCGCCTTAGCTACTTGGCTACCTGGCCGCCTTCCTATTTTACCTTATTTTTCTTCTTTTTTCAATTCCTCTAAAATCTCTTCGATTCGACTGGCTTCGCTGGTTTTTCTTTCTTCCAAAAATTTTATCCGGGGAATCGGTCTCATTGTTAGCCTTTTATTTAATTTTTGCTGCAAAAAATAGATATTTTTGTTTAAAATTTCCAGAATTCTCTTTAATTTTTCCTCGGGAAGAACAGAAATCCAGACATTGCTTTCTATTAAATTGGGTGAGGTCTCAACCCGGGTTATGGTCACTAAAACATCTTGAGGAAATTCAATTTCCCTTAAAATAATTTGAGATAATTCTTTTTTGATTAATTGGTTAATTCGTTGAATCCGTTTTGACATTATAGCTCTCCTTTTCTTCTTCGATCTTCGGTATATATAACCAAGATATCGCCTACCTCAATCTTGGTATCTCCTTCATAAAGTATGCCGCATTCTTCTCCTTTTCCTGCTTTTCCAATATCTTTTTTATTTCTCTGAAGATTAATTAGTTTTCCTTTGCCAATCAGCTCTTCTCCTCTTATCATTTCAATCGAAGCTCCTTTTTTCACCTCGCCTTCAATTACTTTCCCACCAACAATCTGACGATTTTTTTCAATGTGGAAAATTACCAAAATTTTGACCTTTCCTAAATCAGTTCTAACTAATTCAGGTTCGACAATTTTTTCCATAAACTTTCTGACTCCTTCCACCAAATCGTAAATTACATCGAAAGCGATTATTTTTATTTTCTCTCTTTCAGCAAAAATTTTGGCAGCTGGATTTGTTTTTACCCGAAAACCTAAAATTAAAGCCGGGTAACCAAGAGCTGGATGGGCTTTGGCTAATTTAATATCCGATTCATTAATTTCTCCCACTTCTGATTTTAAAATCCTTAAAATTACTCTTTCTTGCCCACCCAAATTTTCTTTCGGAAAACTTGGGCGGGCTTGGGGCAATTCCCTTAAAACCTCCTCAATTGCCTCAATTGAACCTAAAACATCGGTCTTCAAAATTAAATTTAAAACTTTTTGTTCGGGCCCAATTTCTAACACTTCCGGGGCTTCTTTCTTTTCTTTAACTTCAAGGTATTTTTTAGCGCTTTCAGTATCAGAGAAAACTTTAAAATTCTCTCCCACTTTTGGGACTGCTTCAAAACCAATGACAATGGCAGGATCGGCAGGTAAAACTTTCTCAATAGGTTTGCTTTGGAAGTTCTCTAAAATTTTAATTTTTCCAAGGGTAGAAAGAGTTCCGACAATATCATTTAGTTTCAAAACTCCCTGGTTTAAAATCAAGGTGGCGGTTGGGCCTCTTTGACTATCCAAATAAGATTCAATTACCATCCCCTGGCCAGGTTTTTGAATATCAGCCCTCAAATTTTCCATTTCGGCTACCAAAGTAATCAATTCCAAAAGCTCATCAATTCCCTGACCGGTTTTTGCCGAGGTCGCAATTGAGGGAACTTTCCCTCCCAAATCCTCAACCAAAATCTCTTCCTTTTGGAGTTCCCTTTTCACTTTTTCTGGATTGGCCTCCGGTTTATCAATTTTATTTAGGGCAACAATGAAAGGAATTTGAGCTTTTTTGATATGAGAAATAGCTTCTCTGGTCTGGGGCTGAATTCCTTCAGCAGCATCAATTACTAAAATGGCAACATCAGCCACTTTGGCTCCCCTTGACCTCATAGCCGAAAAGGCCTCATGGCCTGGAGTATCAATGAAGGTGATTTTTTTGCCATCCTTTTCAACCTGGTAAGCGCCGATGTGTTGAGTAATAACCCCGCCTGGCTTTCCGGCTGGAACATTGAGTTTTCGAATAGCCAATAATAAAGAGGTTTTTCCACTATCAACATGGCCTAAAATTACCACCACCGGCGGCTTTGCTATTAAATTTTGATTTATTGTTTCCATGTTTTGCAATTTGAATTGCCTTTTTTTCCTCTTCTGATAATAAATACTCAGACTGGCCATTTTTTATCGGTTTTCCATAAACCCGGTTATCAGTTCTGGTATATAAACTGGTAATGACTACTCCGGAATCGGTGCCGTCCAAAAGGGCGATGGAAAAACTTTGATTACCACCAACCTCTCTAAAAGGATTAAACCTGACTATGCCAACTTTCTGAACATTGAATTTATTTTCCTTTTTCAAATTCTCCAATTCCTGAGAAATCTTCTCAAAATTTTCTTTTAAATCTTTAAACTGGGATAAGACCTCGGCGAGATTCTCCGGCTCCTTTTTCTTTTTTTTAAAAAAATTTAACATATCCTGGCCGCATAATTAAAGGCAAGAAAATAATTTTGCCAAATTTTGTCACTCGATTTATAGATATTATCAAAACAAAAATAATCAACCAAAAGTTCTCTAGTCCTCAAAAGCTCTTTTAATCTTCCTGGCCTCTGATTTTTTTTATCAGTGATTGTTAAATCAATAAGTTCTAAGGCTC
>Ga0210051_1004811_pt1 | contig 13108 bp, 6 predicted proteins | sample CryGey092014_all_FD_185464 | JGI IMG/M metagenome (GOLD analysis project Ga0210051, IMG submission 185464) | Groundwater microbial communities from aquifer - Crystal Geyser CG23_combo_of_CG06-09_8/20/14_all (SPAdes) (version 2) | ecosystem: Environmental > Aquatic > Deep subsurface > Groundwater ...
GTCAGTTCCTGTAACATTTACAGGTAATGCAGCAGATAATTCCGGCGGCTCTGGTTTGAATGCAGACTCTACGGCCTTCTATATTAAAGATACAGGTAACAGTCAATATTGGGATGGTAATAGTTGGGAGAATAGTATAACTTGGCTGGCAACAACTCACGATGCTACTACGAGCAGCACTTCTGTAAGCTGGACGGATAATATTACTTTACCTACTTGGACAAATAATCACACCTACGAGGTCAAGGCAAGGGCTACTGACGAAGCAGGTAATACCCTCCAAGGAACAGCGGTAACCTTTACCTACTCTCCTAATACTGCTTCTGCGCTCCATGATGGCACAACTGAAAATATTTTACCTGCTTTATCTCAAGTTACAGGTGGAAGTGGTAAGATTACCATAACTTTTAAAATTAAAGATGCAGAGGCAAATGCTTGTTCCGTGGTTGCTGGGAGCTTCTATTATCAGGTAGCTTCAGGAAGCTGGACCAGTATTTCAGATTCAGATATTACCGGCACAAAGACAAATCTTTCTTCTGCCACTGATATGAGTGGCGCTGCCCATACCTTAATCTGGGATAACTCTAGAGAGTATATTGATAATGCAGTTTACAGTAATGTTAAGATACGCTTTAAGATAAATGACGGCACAGATAATTCAGATTATGGTACATCGCCGAGCGGATTTAATGTGGATAATTCAAACTTGGGTAGCACAAGCTCTCTTAATGATATGGTTGACGGAAGCATAGTTACAATCACGACATCGAATGATACGGATACTTCCACCAGCACAGTGAATATACCTATAACCGGACAGGCCACAGTTGCTGCAACCGTGAGCATTTCGATTAGCAATAGTGGAACGGTTTATTATACAGGCAGTACTACAGCGAATAATGCAGGGGATTGGACAAGCCAGACGATTGGCTGGCGTCCAGGAAGGTCTACTGTTACGGTGACCGTTAATAGTGCAGCACATAGTTTTTATGTTGACTTGGTTGATCCAAAGGGGACAATTTATAATGCCTTAACCGGTAGCTCAATTTCAGGAGCAACCGTAAGTATATATGATGCCACAACCAATAATTTAGCTTCGGGAATACCCGGCGGAGCAATCCAGGTAACATCAAGCGATGGCGCGTATAGTTTTCTCTGTCCCGCAGGAAGTTATTATTTAAGGGTAACAGCTACCGGATATACAGGCGTATTGCCGGGCTCTTCTATAATTACAGTGCCGGCGGGAAATGGCTTGGGTACGACTTCGGGCAGCGCTGATGGTTCTTATACGGATATTTATTATGGGGCTAATTTTACGGTCGCGGCTACGCCTCTGCATTTTGATGTTCCTCTGGACCCAACCGGAGGGGCATTATTCAGCTTAAGCAAGGCGGTGAATAAGAAGGAAGTAGTGGTGGGCGACGTGGTGACCTATACCTTAACTATTGTTAGCAATTCTTCCGTAGCTACATCAGACTTGAGAATAAATGATAGGATTCCGGCCGGATTTAAGTATATTGCAGGTAAGGTGCTCTTAAATGGCAATAAAATTTCAGATCCCAGTGGGACCGGGACAAGAAACCTCTATTTTAACATCTCTAACCTTGCTGCAGGCTCTACGACAACCTTGAAATATCAGTTGGTAGTGGGCAGCGGCGTGGCCCCCGGCAATTATTCAAATACTGCCTACTTAGAAAGACAAGCAGGTTCATCTCGGTTATCCAATATAGCCTCTGCAGAAGTAAAGGTAGTGCTTGATCCCTTATTTGATTTAGGCACAGTCATTGGTAAGGTTTTTCATGATCGAAATGAAAATGGTATTCAGGATAAAGGCGAAGAGCCGATACCCGACGCGCAGATTGCTACAGAAGAGGGCACTCTAATCACCGCAGACAAAGATGGAAAATTTCATTTGGCAGCAATTATTCCAGGCAGGCATCTTTTCAGGCTGGATGAAAGGACTCTGCCTAAAGGCGCCTATTTAACCACTGACAAGGTAGTTATTGTTGATATTACAGACGGCTTGTTAGCCAAGGTGAATTTCGGAGTAAAGCTCGCGGAAGGCAAGGCCGCGGAATCAATGCCTCTTACGGTAATCCAGCAAAAGGGTTCAGTCCAGCCGCGGTTGAATGTAGCTTTATATAAAGATGAAATAATTAAAGACGCTAATAATAAACTGCTTCCCGCGGTATTTCATATATTCACTAACTATTCTCTTTTTATCAAGAAATGGAAGTTGGAGATCTTAGATAAAGACACTAAGTCGTTGGTTAGGGCTTTTGAGGGGAGCGCTTTAGATATCTATAAGCCGGTTCAATGGGATGGAAAAGACAAATACGGTAAGCCCCTGACTGAAGATCGGGAATATGTATATAAAATTACTGTTACTGGAAAAGATAACCGGCAAGATATAACCAAAGAGAGGCCTTTTGATATAAAGGATGAAGATTCGAAAATTACGAAAACAGAGCAAGAGTTAAAGAAAGAAAAAGAAGATTGGGTAGAGAAGGAGGGCAAGGTTAATAATCCGGAGAAGCAGAATATAAAGATACAAGGAGAGGTAATATTAGTTGGGCAGGGAAATCAGGCAGTTGCTTTGGCAGCCAATAATATAAGGATTACGCGTTTAGGGAAAATTGAAGGGGAGTTTCCGATAATTCAGAAAAAAGGCTTAACCGCCAAAGAACTTTTAGATAACCCCGCGGCAAAAGATAGCTCCGCGCAGAGCCAGACAATAGATATTATCGTGCCTGACGGAGAGTATGATATAGAGGGAAAGCATATTAAGGTGGGCGAGAATTACCTGTTTTTTGTGGCAATGGGCGAAACAAAAATGGGTTATAGCCATATCAGCGGAAATATCGAGCCGGCGCAGCAGAATGATCAATTCCAAAAAGGCTTTTGGTCAGAAGGAAAATTAGCCTATTATTTAAAAGGAAAGATCAAAGGTAAATACTTAATTACCTCAAGTTTAGATACAGAACGGGACAAGAAGGAATTGTTCAGGAATTTGGACCCGAATAAATACTATCCGGTTTATGGAGATAGTTCATCTATTAACTATAGCGCCACCGATACCCAGGGTCCATTTTATCTTTTGATTGAATGGGATAAGTCTTCTGCTATGTGGGGTAACTATAATACCGCGTTTACCGATACAGAGTTTATCCAGTTTAACCGCTCTCTTTATGGCGGTAAACTCCACTATGAAACTGTCTCCACAACACAATTCGGTGAGCCAAAGACAAAGTTTGTTGTTTTTAAAGCTCGCGCTCAACAAAAAGCCAGCCATAATGAATTTATCGGCACTGGCGGCTCTTTGTATTATTTGAAAAATAAAGATATTATTGAAGGTTCAGACAAGGTAAAGATAGAGGTAAGGGATAAGATCACCGGGCTGGTATTAGCCACAAAAGAAATGGTTAAAGGCACAGATTATGATATAAATTATTCAAACGGCAGAATTATTTTCTTTAAACCCATCTCTCAAATTAGCGAATCAGAATCTATTATTTCAAATCATTTGTTAGACGGGAATCCTGTGTATGTAGTCTCAGACTATGAATATGAGCTAAAGGATAAATATGACGAAGGCACAGTCGGAGTGCGCCTGCAAAAATCCTTAAGTGATTACCTAATTATGGGCGGAACCTACGTTAAGGAAGAACAATTGGATAAAAACTATGAGTTAAAGGGTATAGACAATATAGTCCATCTGGGTAAAAATATTAAGTTTACCGGTGAATACGCTGAGAGTAAATCCGAAGCCACAGGTAGTTTTATCTCAACAGATGGTGGCTTAAGCTTTACAGAACTAGCAACAGGAGATTTAGATAAAGGTAAAGCCTATGGCTTGAAAGGTGAGGCATATCTCTTAAGCCGTTTAGGTTTAACCAGCTACTATAAAAAAATTGAGAAAGGTTTCTCATCTAGCGCTACTTCTTCGCAGCAAGGTAAGGAGTTAATAGGAGGAGGTATAACCTTAGATATAAGTTCTAAGACCAGGCTAAAAGCCACCCATGATATTCAGCGACTTTTAGATAGCGGTAATCTACAAGCCCAGCTTCAGATAGGCGCTAAAAAGACTGAAACTACTGTTGCCCAAGTTACACATGAAGCCACAGAAAAATTAAAACTAACCGGTGAATATCGCCATCAGGAGGTTACGGAAAGAAAAGAAGAATTTGCATCTGAAACAAATGCCGAAGAAGATATCATCGCGGCAAAGTTAGATTATAAAGCAACGAAAAGGCTCGGTCTTTCCTTGGAACAGCAGGCGAGCCTAAAAGGAGCGCCTGATTATCAAACCAGCGCCGGAATAAGTACAGAAGTAAATAAGTTTGTATCTCTAAGGGCTAAGCAGGCTGTGGGGAATAATGGCGCGGCCACTAGTTTAGGCGCGACGGCAAACCTCAAGGATAAATTTGAAGTGACTAGCGACTATACATTAGCTGATTATGGGACAACCGCTATAGGCGATACAGCATCGATAGGCGGAAAGGTTAAGCTGGATGAAAAGACCGAAGTTTTCGGCACTCATTTTGTTACTGACTCTGGTATAGAAGGAAAGAAAACTGCCAGTGTATTTGGTGTAAAGAAAAAACTGAGTGAAAAGCTAGAGTCTACCTTTGAGAAAGAATATGCCTCAACAAAAAATGAAACTTCCAACTCCAATATTTTTGGTTTATCAGGAGATATTAATGATAAATGGGCAGGACAAGGAAGTTTTGAACGTGGGATTGTGCAAAATTTCGATGGCACTCAGGCTAAACGGAATGCAGGCACTTTAGGCTTAAGCTATGTAGATAAAGATAACCTTAAGGCCTCAAGCAAGATAGAGCTGCGTCTTGACCAAGGAAATGAAAATAAGAGGCAGTATGTTTTATACAACGCTGTAGAAACAAAAATTAATCCTAATACTACGCTCTTTGCCAAGGCAAATATATCCCAGTCCCAAAATACTACTGCTAATTCCACGCAGGCTCAATATAAAGAGTTGACAACAGGGTTAGCCTACAGGCCGGTAAATTTTGATCGGCTTAATCTTTTGGCAAGATATACCTATTTAGAAGATGATGCGCCTTCAGGGCAAAGCGATTTTTCCGATATTGATAAAGAAAAATCACACATTATAGCCGGGGAGTCGGTGTATGATTTAACGGATAAATGGCAGTTAGTTGAGAAATTAGCTTACAAAATGGGTGAAGAAAAGGTAACCGGTTTTGATTTTACCAAAACACAAACCTGGCTGATGATTCATCGCCTTAATTATAATATTAATAAAGATTGGCAGGTAGGCGCTGAATACAGGCGCCTCACCCAGAAGCAGGCAAAGGATTATAAACAAGGCGCATTAGTTGAAGTAGCCAGGAAAGTTGGTGAGTTTATTCAGGTAGGTTTAGGTTATAACTTTACTAATTTTAATGATGACCTAACCCATCTTGACTATACTGCGCAGGGCCCATTTATCCGGCTTACTGCTAAGTTCTATGATCGCACCCCCGAAGAGATAGAACGGGCGCGGCAAAAATGGTTAGAGTCAATGGTAAAACTCTGGGCCTGGGAGTTAGTAAATAATGAATTAGCCCATCCGGACAGCCTGATTACGCGGGAAATATACAGGAATATTTATTTAGCGCAGCAGGCGCATAGCGACGGCAGGCTTGAGGAATCATTGGAATTGTATGAAAAGATTTTACAAATCGGAAAGAATATGTATAATGAGGCAGAGGAATATATAAAGGGACGCATTGCATTAGAGGGAAAACTTAAAGAAGATAATGTCTTAGCCTTAGCTTATCATAAAGAAGGTAAATTAAAGGAGGCAGAAGAACTATGGGGAAAGATATTAGAAGAAGCCAACCCAAAACCAATATATCTGGAGGTAACAAGATGAAAAAGAGCGCATGGAAGAAGAGTTTGATTATGGCAATTATAGGTATATTTTTCTTTGGCAGTAGTTTCTTATCCGCCCAGGAAATAAAAGAAGAGCAAATTGGCCCGGCAACTCAAACCGCACCGACTCAAGAAAAGGAAGTTACCGAGAAGTTACAATTCCAAGAGAAACCAAAGATAAAAGGTTACAGCTATAACTTAAAGCGCCTGCTTGAACAAGCAGAGAAGAATATCCAGAAAGTAAAAGAAGAGATAAAGCAAACGGAAATTAAAAAGCGCAATGAGGAAAGAGAAGCCAAAACAAGAGAGTATTTTGAAAAAGGAAATCAGCTTTATCAGGAAGGAAAACTAAAAGAGGCAAAACAGGAATGGCAGAAGGCCATTGAGGTGACTAAAGACCCTGAAATGAAAGAGTATATTAAGGAAGCTGAAAAAAGAGCAAGAGATGAGGAGCTCGCACGCCAGAAAGAAGAACGGGAAAAACAAAAAAGGCTTGAGGCTGAACAGAAAGAAAACCAAAGAAAATTAGAGGAACAGGCAGAGGTGCTCTATGGTCAGGCAGTTCCTCTTTATAATTCTAAAGATTACGAGCAGGCGCAGGTAAAATTTGAACAGGCAGAACAGGTTTTACCTAATTACAAAAAAACAAAGGGTTATCTTAAATCTATTCCTCAAGATATTCAAAAAGAAACAGAACGCCAAGAATTAGAACGCCAGAAACAATTAAAGAAACAACAAGAGCTTGAGCAGAAGCAGCAGGTGCAATTGGAAAAAGAACGCAAGGCGAAAGAGGAGGCCGATCGAAAAGAAAAGGTGCGCCTGGAGAAAGAGCGCCAAAAGCAACTTGAAATTGAAAAGAAAGAGCAAGAGCGCCAACAAAGAGAAATAGAGCGTAAGAAGCAAGAAGAGGAATTAGCTAAACAGAAAGCAGAGCAGCAAAGGCAATCCGCCGAAGAAAAAGTTAAGCGCGAACAGGAGCTTAAGGCCAAACAAGAAGAGCAAGCTCGTCAAAAAGAGGAGAAACAGAAGCAGTTCGCTGAGCAAAAAGCTAAACGCGAGCAAGAACTGGAAGCTAAGAAGGAAGAACTGGCTAAACAAAAAGAAGAACAGCTCAAGAAGATTACCGAGGAAAAAGTCAAACACGACCAGGAACGCAAAGCTCGACAAGAAGAGCTGGCACGGCAAAAAGAAGAACGACTTAAGACTATTGCCGAAGAAAAATATAAAAGAGAGCAAGAACTAAAAGCCAGACAAGAAGAGTTAACCAAGAAAAAAGAAGAGGCAGAACGCCAGAAAAAACTCAGCGCTGAAGCTAAAGAGCGCCAGTGCATAGAACGCGAAAAACAAAAGCAACTGGAACTTGAGAAAAGAGAAAAAGAACGCCGCAATCAGCAAAAACAAAAGCGACTGGAACTTGAGAAAAAAGAGCAGGAACGTCGTCAAAAAGAAGAGCAGGCCCGATTAGAGAAACAAAGAAAACAGGAAGAAATTGCGCGCCAGAAAGCAGAAAAAGAAAGGGCTCAGGCAGAAGCTGAAGCAAGGCGTCAGGAAGAGCTTGGCCAAAAGAAAGCCGAAGCCGAACGCGAGAAACAAATTGCAGCAGAAAAAAGGGAAGAAGAACGCCGGGAAACTGAGCGTATAAAACAGGAAGCGATTGTCAAACGGGGAGCTGAGCAGAGAGCGAAAGAAGAAATTGCGCGCCAGGAGAAACAACACAGAGAAGAAGAGTTCGCCAAAAAGAAATCAGAACAGGAAGCTGCCCGTCAGGAAAAACTAAGACAGGTAGAACTTAAGAAACAACAAGAGGAACAGGCGCGCCTTGAGAAAAAAAGGCAAAAGCAACTTGAACTACAGAAAAAAGAAGAGGAACGCAAGCAGAGAGAGAAATAAGCTAAGTTAAAGAAAGAAATCCTCAATCTCGACCCTCAGAATCAGGCTGCCTTAAGATAGTTAAGACTCATCCCTAAAGAGATAGAAAAAACCAGACAGCAAAAAAAATGAACGTTTCTCTTTTCTATTGATTTCTGGCGCATTATCTGTTATAAATAAATCCCATAGGTTCGCGCAGCGTATAATAGCTGCGACAAAATTTAATGGAGGCAGCTATGGCATATTCTGGAATAGAAAGAAGAAAGCACCCGCGGGCTTACGGAAGATTTATGGTATCTTATCGCATAGTTGATGAAATCAATAATGTGGATATAACCCAAACTAAAAATATAAGTTTAGGCGGGATGCTTTTAACCACCAACAAGCAATTCAGCCCAGGGACTAATCTTGCGATAGAAATCAGGCTTCCCTTTGACCCTAACCCCATTATGCTTATCGGTAGAGTTATAGAATCACGCGAAATAGTTAAGGGCATGATTTACGACACGCATCTGGAATTTCTAACCGTTGACGAAAAACACAGGAAGGTTATCGATGAAACCGTAGAATATTATTTAAAAAAGTAGGGCTTCACAAAATTGCTTATTTTATGATTACACAGATTATAAAGGCAGATTACACAGATTAAAGCTCGACGAGAAAATCTGTGTAATCAACAGCCCTGAACGATTTTTGTGAAGGGCTGTTAAAAAAGAAAAAGGATAGTTAAATAGCGTTACCGCAATCGGGCCGCGGGGGTGCGAATAGGTTAATAAAGGGGTAAATGAGAAAGAAGGTGCGGGGTGAAGAAAATTAATATAGGCTTAATAGGTTTTGGCAATATAGGCTCGGGAGTAATAAAGATACTGCGGAATAAGAAATCGTTTTTAACCAAAAAAACAGGCCTTAATATCAACATTAAAAAGATATGCGATCAAGACATCATATCTAAACGCAATGTAGGCGTTGATAAAAGATTACTTACTCGCGACCCTAAAGAAATCCTTGAAGACCCCCAAATAGATATTTTGGTTGAGCTAATCGGGGGAATCCATCCGGCTAAAGAATTTATTAGTGAGGCTTTAAAAAATGGTAAAAACGTTGTTACTGCCAATAAAGCGCTCCTTGCCTTGCATGGGCAAGAACTCTTTACTGAGGCAATTGATAAGGGCAAGAATATATACTTTGAAGCCTCTGTGGGGGCGGGGATACCTATTATAAAGTCTCTGCGTGAAGGGTTAGTGGCTAATAAATTTAAGAGCATCCTTGGTATTGTAAACGGAACTTCAAATTATATCCTTTCTTCAATGTCAAAGAATGGGCGCACATTTAATGAGGCGCTTAAAGAAGCTAAAAAAAAGGGATTCGCTGAAAAAAACCCTGCTTTAGATATTGAGGGTATGGATTCAGCGCATAAGCTTATATTACTTACCTATTTATGTTTCGGAAGATTAGTTAATATGAAAGACGTCTTTGTAGAAGGTATCTCCCGAATTTCACTAGCAGACGTGGATTATGCCAAAGAATTAGGCTTTGAAATAAAATTGCTGGCTATCGCCCAAAAAGAAGGAGAAGATTTAGAGGTAAGGGTTCACCCAACGCTCATACCTAAAAGCCATCTCTTGGCTTCAGTAGATGGGATATTTAACGCGATATACGTTGAAAGCGACTTAGCCGGCGATTTACTTTTTTACGGCCCCGGCGCAGGGCAGCTTTCTGCTGCCTCTGCGGTGGTCTCTGACATTGTTGAGTTGACCCAAGATATAAAGGCCGGGCTTTTTAGGCCAATGATGAATATTGTGCGGGATAAAACCGTAAAAAGATTGCGTAAGATTGATGAATCTTTTAGCCGATACTACATACGTTTTACAGCTTTAGATAAACCGGGGGTCTTGGCAAGGATATCGGGAATCTTAGCTAAATTCTGTATCAGTATAGCTTCAGTTACGCAAAAAGAAAAAAATAGGACTGAATTTGTCCCTATTGTTATGCTTATCCATGAAGCAAAAGAAAAAGACTTACGCGCTGCCTTGAGTATGATTGATCGCCTTGACGCGATAAAAGAAAAATCAGTTGCCATTAGAATGGAGGAAGTGTGAGTTTAAGCCGTCAGTTGCCAGCTGCCAATTGTCAGTATAAAGGGGTAATTGAAAGATATAAAAAATACCTTCCCGTATCAGATAAAACGCCAATTGTTACCTTGCTTGAAGGAAATACCCCGCTTATTTACAGTCCATATTTGAGTAAAACCTTGGGGAAAAATTTCGAGGTTTATTTAAAATACGAGGGCCTTAATCCCACGGGATCGTTTAAGGACAGAGGCATGACTATGGCTATATCTAAAGCCCGCGAAGAAGGTTCAAACGTAGTGATCTGCGCTTCAACCGGAAACACCTCGGCTTCTGCCGCGGCATATGCTGCGGCCGCGGGAATTAAATGCATTGTCCTTATCCCTAAAGGCGCTATCGCCTTGGGTAAATTAAGCCAGGCGCTTATACATGGAGCAACTGTTTTGGCAGTAGACGGCAATTTTGATGATGCCTTAGGATTAGTCAGAGAAATTACCGCCAAATACCCCATAACTTTGGTAAATTCTTTAAATCCTTATCGTATTGAAGGCCAGAAGACAGCAAGCTTTGAAATCTGCGATTATTTAGGGGATGCCCCTGATTTTCAAGTTATGCCCGTAGGCAATGCCGGTAATATCACCGCGTACTGGAAAGGTTATAAAGAATACCTCAAAGAGGGGCAATCTAAAAAACTACCCAAGATGCTAGGTTTTCAAGCAGAAGGCGCGGCCCCTATTGTTAGGGGGCACCCAATAAAAAATCCCTCAACTATCGCTACCGCCATACGCATCGGAAACCCAGCGAGCTGGAAACAGGCAGAAGAGGCGCGTGATGAATCCGGCGGGCTTATTGATATGGTTTCGGATGCAGAAATATTGGAGGCTTATAAAATATTAGCTAACCGTGACGGAATATTTGTCGAGCCGGCATCTGCGGCTTCTATTGCCGGGCTTTTAAAGCTATCTAGAAATGGATATTTTAAAAATGTCAACCGGCCAACCGGTAAACCGACAAACCGGATAACCTGTATACTGACCGGCCATGGCCTTAAGGATCCGGATAGGGCAATAAAGAGTGTCCGGGAGCCTAAGGTAGTAAAAGCAGAACTAAAGGCAATATTAAAAGAGATTGGCTATTAACGGGTCGATAGTCCATAGTCTATAGCCGATAGTAAAACCATAGACTATTGACTATAGGCCATAGACCTAGATGAATCTTAAAAATAAACGAATCTTAATCACTGCCGGGCCGACTTGGGTTAAAATAGATAGTGTTCGGGTAATCAACAATACCGCAAGCGGCTTAACCGGAATTTTATTAGCAGAAAAACTTAACCGCCTTGGCGCAAAAGTAACTTTATTGCTGGGGCCGGTGGCTTTGGCTGTTGATACTTGTTGTTTAAACAATAAAATACGATTGATTCGTTTTCGATTCTTTGATGAACTTAGGCTCATCTTAAAAAGAGAGCTGGCTCTCAAAAGATATGCCGTTGTTATCCATACCGCGGCAGTATCTGATTATAAACCTGCGCTAATTTGCCAAGGGAAGATAAGGTCGGGCTTAAAGGCGTTGAGTATTAAACTTAGGCCAACGCCTAAAATTATCAATGTTTTTAAGGAGGCCCAACCTGATATATTTTTAGTGGGTTTCAAATTTGAGCCTAAAGCTTCGAAGATCAACTTAATTAAAGAAGCACGGAGATTGATTAAAAATACGCATTCGGATTTGATAGCAGCAAACACCTTAAAGAACAACCATTATCTTGCTTATCTAGTCAGCCCCGATAAAATTCGGGGGCCCATGCGAAGCAAAAAAAATATGGCAGAGAGCTTAATAAAAATTTTGAGGTGTACATATGCAAGAGCTTAAGATTGCGCCAAGGATGAAAAAGAAACTGGGAAGTTTTATAAAAAGTTTACAGGGTATATTTCTTGATGGCCTAATTTCGGTTATCCTCTATGGGAGTGCCGCCAGCGGAGAGTTTGTAGATAACCACTCTAATCTCAATATCTTAATAGTTTTAAAAGATACCGACCCCAACATCTTAAAGAAGGCGTCTAAACTAATCCGTAAATTTCCCTTATTCCAGGCGTTATTCTTGAATCCCGGGTATATTGAGCGCTCTACGGATGTATTCCCCATAGAATTTTTAGATATGAAAGAGAATTATTATATCCTTTTTGGCTTGGATATCATAAAAGATATTAAGATTGATTTAAAGAACTTACGTTTTCAGTGCGAGCAGGAGTTGAAGGCAAAAATGCTTAATTTACGTCAGCTATATTTGAAACTAAACGGTAATAAGTCCGCATTGAAAACGATTCTCTTGAAGTCATTTACCTCAATCCTCCATATTGCCCGCAATGTCTTGCGCTTAAAGGGAAAAACTCCGGCTTATAAAAAAGAGGTTATCCTCGAAGATTTAGCTAAAGAATTCCCCTTAGATATAACTATATGGCGGAGGATACTGGCTCTAAGGAATAGGGAAGAGAAGATAAGAAATAAGGAAGTAGAACTTTTATTCGTAAGTTTTATCCGGGAAGTAGGAAAAATATCCGATATAGTGGACAGGCTTTAATCTTATGCGTAAATTATGGCTTCTGTTTTTCCTGCTGGCATGGCCTTTTTCAGTTTACGCTGAGAATATTCCGCAGCCGGAAGGCTGGGTAAATGACTTTGCCGGAGTTATCAACCCTGAATATAAAGAAAAGATCAACGCTCTTATTTTAGAATTAGAAGCCAAGACAAGCTCCGAGATAGTAGTTGTAACAGTAACTTCTATTGCGCCGTACGATGAAACGCAATACGCGCGCATGCTCTTTGACAAGTGGAAGCCGGGAAAGAAAGGAAAGGATAACGGCGTATTAGTACTTTTAGCGGTAAAAGAGAGGCGCTGGCGCATTGAAACCGGATACGGCGTTGAAGGAATACTCCCCGACGGGATATGCGGAGAAATCGGCCGTAATTATATGGCTCCGTACTTTAAGACAGGCAAATACAGCGAAGGGATATATTATGGCGTAGATAAAATAGCCGGCATAATTGCGAAAGAAACCGGAGTTAAGTTAGAAACAATATCAGGTTCAGCTAATGCGCCTAGTACATCCGGGCCGGAAAACTATATAATATTTATTTTAATTCTGTTTTTTATCTTAAGCGGATTAGTCTTTCCGTTTTTATTTGGCCCAATAGATTATAACCGAAGTAGTGGCGGTAATTACGGCGGTGGTTTCGGAGGCGGAGGATTTGGAGGCGGAGGATTTTCTGGTGGAGGT
>Ga0210051_1004812_pt1 | contig 13104 bp, 14 predicted proteins | sample CryGey092014_all_FD_185464 | JGI IMG/M metagenome (GOLD analysis project Ga0210051, IMG submission 185464) | Groundwater microbial communities from aquifer - Crystal Geyser CG23_combo_of_CG06-09_8/20/14_all (SPAdes) (version 2) | ecosystem: Environmental > Aquatic > Deep subsurface > Groundwater...
AGGCTGACCGATTCAACGGCAACAGTGGAGGCGTCCCGGCTGACATACTTCGAAGGAGCTCGCCGGTTCACTGCAAACGGCAGCGTCGTCGTGTCGAATCCGAGGGAACGCCTCTGGGTTGCCGGGGAAGAACTCGAGCACAGCGACTCAACGAAGGTGAGCATCATGCGACTGCTCCCCGTCATGATGCGGATCGACACGGCGGAGGGGGGACGTATCGATACGCTCCTCGTGAAAAGCGGTGTCATGGAGATGCTCGGCGATTCCGTCAGGCAATACACGGCGTCGGACAGCGTTGAGGTTGTTCGCGGGGCGATGGCGGCCCGCGGGGCCAACTTGAGGTTTGACCCGAAGAGGGACTCTCTCGAGCTGACAGGGAGTCCTGTGCTCTGGTACGAACGGACGGAGGCGAAGGGAACGCGGGTGCACGTGCTCCTTCAACAGAACAAGGTGTCGAGCGTGACGATCAGCGGACCCGCCATCGCTGTGTCCGAGACGGACACACTTCAACCGATGCGGCGCGACCAGCTCAGCGGTACCACGCTTCATCTTGGATTCGAGCGCGACTCCCTCAGGACGGTGACCGCGACCGGCAACGCGATGAGCATCTCGTTCCTCTTTGACAATGTGAAACCGAACGGTATCAACCGCACGACGGCGGATTGGATTACGCTTTTCAGCGACTCGGGCTCGCTTCGGACGGTCACCGCTTTCGGAGGTGTGGAGGGAAATTACTACCCGGAAAACATGGTGCAGGGGAATGTGGAGGAGTACCGTCTTCCCGGTTATTTCTGGGAGGAGCGGCGGCCGCGCGTTGTTCCTCCGCCGTACCTGCTTTCCGCGGCGCATCCACTCCCGGCGCCGGAAGCCGGGGAGGCACGAGTGAACCGATGAGAACCCCTCAAGACTTGTCCGTGCAGCCCGTTGCGGCCGGCGATAAGGCAGGGCCAAAGCCAGGGCTCGTCCTTCGTGCCGAGCATCTCTCCAAGCGGTACAGGCAGCGCACCGTCGTGAACGACGTGAGCCTCGATGTGCGCCAGGGGGAAGTTGTGGGGCTCCTCGGACCGAACGGAGCCGGGAAGACCACGACATTCTACATGATCGTCGGACTTATCCGGCCCCTTGCCGGAAATGTGTTCCTGGAGGGGGCGGACGTCACCCGGTTTCCGATGTACCGCCGGGCACGCCTCGGCATCGGCTATCTTCCCCAGGAAGCATCCATCTTTCGGAAGCTGAGCGTGAGAGATAACATCCTTGCCGTCCTGGAGCAGCTCCCACTCAAACCCGAGGAGCGTGCGAGGCGTTGTGATGGGCTCCTCAGTGAGTTCGGCATCGATGCCATTGCCGGCAGCAAGGGATACATGCTTTCCGGAGGAGAGCGTCGTCGGACTGAGATTGCGCGCGCCATCGCGACAAATCCAAAATTCATCCTCCTCGATGAACCGTTCGCTGGGATCGACCCCATCGCCGTTGAGGATCTCATGAAGCTCGTCCACACCTTGAAGGACCGGGGGATCGGTGTCCTCATCACGGACCACAATGTTCACGAGACTCTTTCCATCACCGACCGCGCCTATCTCCTGTATGACGGTCACATTCTCAGGTCGGGGACGTCGGAGTCACTGGCGAGCGATGAAAAAGTCCGAAAGCTCTACCTGGGGGAAAAGTTCCGCCTGGACCGGTACGAATAGCATCAGGCCTCTCGAAAGGAGCTGGTGGGAAGTCACATGGTAGTTGTCATTGAACAGGATGCGCCCGAACGGGACATTCAGCGCGTCACTCAGGTCCTGCGGGATTTCGGGTTCGAGGTCCACCGGTCAACCGGCGTGAGCCAGACGGTCCTTGGCGCGATCGGCGTCAAACCAGATTTTGACATCAGGCAAATCCAGGTCCTTCCCGGCGTTGCAAATGTCTACCGGATCACCGAGCCGTTCAAGCTTGCGAGCCGGACGTTCAAGCCAGAGGGAACGGTGGTCTCGGTCAACGGCGTCGCGATCGGCGGCCCCGAGGTGGTCGTCATGGCGGGACCGTGCTCCGTCGAGACCGAAACGCAGGTCTACACGATTGCGAAGCACGTCGCTGGCCAGGGAGCAAAGATCCTTCGCGGGGGTGCGTTCAAGCCGCGCACATCGCCGTATGTGTTCCAGGGGCTCGGGGAGGAAGGGCTGCGGCTCCTCCGCAATGCGGCGGATACATACAATCTGCAGGTCATCACAGAGGTGATGGAGTCGAACCAGATCGAGCTCGTTGAGAAATACGCCGACATCCTCCAGGTCGGTGCGCGGAACATGCAGAACTTCTCCCTTCTCAAAGATCTCGGGAGAGTGGCAAAACCTGTCCTGCTGAAGCGCGGGCTCGCCGCGACAATTGAGGAGTGGCTCATGGCGGCGGAGTACATCCTCTCCGGCGGCAACCACAGCGTGATCCTGTGCGAGCGCGGGATTCGGACCTTCGAGACCGCAACGCGAAACACGCTTGACCTGAGCGCTATCCCCGTTGTCCATAAGAAAAGCCATCTACCAGTCATCGTCGACCCGAGCCATGCGACCGGGCTCAGGGACAAAGTCCTCCCCATGGCGCGCGCCGCCGTGGCGAGTGGGGCGGACGGCATTATTGTCGAGGTTCACAACGAGCCGGAGAAGGCAATGTCAGACGGCGCTCAGTCGCTCTATCCCGACCAGTTCACGCAGCTTATGAAGGAGGTGCGTCTCATTGCGAGCGCGATCGGGAGGTACATTGCCTGAGCGGAATCGCATCGAGGCTCCGCGCCGGATCTCGATCATCGGACTTGGACTCATCGGTGGTTCGCTCGCCCTCGCCTTTCGTCGAGCCTTCCCGGAATACTCCATCGTGGGATATGACCGCCGTGAGGTCCTCATGCGTGCGATCAGGGCGGGGGCAATCGACCGGGCGGCGCGGCGCATTGCAGAAGGCTGTGACTCAGATCTTGTCGTCGTAGCGGTACCGCTGAAGGCTTCGCTCCTCCTTATCCCGAGGATTGTCCGCCTTCTCCCGCCTGGTGCCATCGTCACCGATGTCGGGAGCGTCAAGGTCCCTGTGATGAAGGCGGGGCTCTCCGCACTTCCGCCGGGGCGCTTCTTCGTCGGTGGCCATCCGATGGCGGGGAGTGAGAAGAAGGGATTTGAAAACGCGGACGCGAATCTCTTTCTGGGGGCGAGGTTCGTTCTCACGCCCCCGCGCGGGACACCCCGGAGGGTGCTCGACCGGCTCAAAATGATTGTGGAAACGATCGGCGCTTCGCCTGTGGTCATGACTCCCGAAGCGCATGACCGTGCCGTAGCAGTTGTCAGTCATATCCCACAGCTGGCGGCCGTGGGGCTCGCTGCACTCGCAGGCAGGAACGGGAAAAGGGTAACGTGTCTTGCAGGGGGTGGGTTCAGGGACATGACGCGCATCGCGTCAAGTCCTTACCAGATGTGGCGGGAGATTCTTTCGGCAAACGGCGAGGAGGTGCGCCCCGCGCTCCGTGAGTACATCGCCCTTCTGGAAGAAGTGGAGAAGACAGTCGGTATGAGAGGGGGAGAGGACACGATTGGCAGGCTCTTTACTGAGGCGAGGAAGACACGCCGCCGCCTCTCACAGAAAAGGTGACGTTTCCCTGGCTAGCTTGATCCAGAGCTGCCCGCCTTTGAATTCTTCGATGGTTCCTTTTTCTCTGCCTTTGTTGCGGTGCGTTCGGACGCCGTGGAGGCGCGGCTCTTCTTGTAATCCGTCTGGTAGAATCCAGAACCCTTGAAAATCAGCCCGGCTCCCGAGATGACCCTCTTGAGTGAATACTTGCCGCAATGCGGGCACTTCTTCAACGGCTCAGCCGTAATGGGCTGGAGTTCTTCGTATTCATGTCCGCACGATCTGCATTTGTATTGGTACGTTGGCATACCTCAGACCTTCCCCTTACGATTCTTTAACACTCTCAACAGGTGCCTCACAGGCCTGGTTCCCCAGGCACTTTCTTCCTGTTGATCTCACGAACCTTATCCCGCAACATCTGCTCCACGGTAGGAGGGACGAACCCGCTGATGTCACCTCCGAGCTGGGCAAGCTCGCGAACGATGCTCGAGTTCAGGTAGGTGTAGTTCTCGTGAGGCATGAGAAAGACAGTTGAGACGCTGCTCTCGAGCTTTCTGTTCACCAGCGCCATCTGGAATTCGTACTCAAAATCGGAGACGGCGCGAAGTCCGCGCACGACCGCGATCGCCTTCTTCGCGCGTGCGTACTCTACGACGAGGCCGCTGAAGCAATCGACTGCGACCTTCTTTCCGTACCTCGCGGTCACCTCGCGGATCATCGATACCCGTTCTTCGGGTGTGAAGAGGGGTGACTTCGACAAGTTCACCGCGACGGCGACGATTACTTTGTCGAAGATCTCGATGGCCCGTTCGAGCACGTCGATGTGCCCGTTCGTGACGGGGTCGAATGTTCCGGGGTAGATGGCAATGCGCATGGCAGTTTTACTCCGCAGCCTGGTGATGGAAGAACGCCACTGATGTTTCCCCGAACCTCTTGATGACGGCACACTCGAATCGAGCTGCCTGCCGGGATGCATCTTTCATTAGATGAGCGCCTGCGGCGAAGGGTTCTTCCGCGTGCTCTCCCGCACGGCGTGCCGCGTGAGGCGCCTTCTCGGGAAGAAGCAATCGGACCTGCGACGGGAACTTCATTACCGCCCAGCCATCCGAAGCGAGAATCCCGGCCGAGGCGATCCCCAGAGGCAACGAAGCGATGTCCTCAAGTCCATATGGCGGGTCGATGAAGACGAGCTCGAACTCCTCGCCGAGCCGCTTCGGCACCATGACTGCGTCGCCACGAATCAACTTGGCCCTCGATTCAATGCCGAGCTGTTTAAGGTTCCTTGCGATGATGCGGAGCGAAACTTCGGACGCATCAACAAACGTGGCGTGACGAGCTCCCCGGCTGATGGCCTCGAGCCCGAGCGTTCCTCCGCCTGCGAAGAGGTCGAGGACCCGCGCCCCCTCGAGGTCGATGCGGTTGGACAGCACGTCAAAGATCGTGACCTTGACACGATCGGAGGTAGGCCTGACCGACATCGAGCGGGGCGCGTCGATCCGTCGTCCCTTGAATTCTCCTGCAATGATTCTCATCGCTGGCTGTCCAGTGAACGAAGACCGAGCCCGATGCCGCCCGTTGTGGCGGGATCGCCCTGGATCCGGTGAGCCACATGTCCCGGCGCTGTGATGTATCGCAGCGGGTCGAGAGCCTGAGCACTTCCTCCCCAGCCCGCACGGAGTGCCTCCAGAAGCTCGGGTGTCGTCCCTTCTCCGTGAAGCACGAGGGACGGAACATCTTCTCCCAGCGCTGATACCATTGCGTTGATATCGGATGCAATATCATGTGATGACGCGCCGTCCCGGATTGCCCGGCGTGAGTAGGCCTCCGTCCGGCCGTTGCGAAGGAGTGAGAAATCGATGCGGCTGCTGCCGACCCCGGCGAGCGCTATCACGGGTCTGTGAAGCGGAACCGATACCGCGGCCCGGAAGAAGTACTCCGCGCCGAAATGATCCGTGTCGACGGCGTCGAGTGAGAGGTGGAGTCCGTGGAGGACATCGCGGAGCGCTTCAATCCAGCTCTTCGGGATGGCGACAACCAGCATCGTCTTCTGTTCGCCGTCCGGCGACCGACGGAGGATCGCCGTGTTGACGATGTGGTTCTCCGGCCGGTCGACATAGTGGTTCAATTCCCAGTCCAGGTGGGCCTTCAGCGCCTGGTGTGAAAGGGTGTCGTCGATTGGAAGCGTTTCCGCGAAGACGAGATCGTTTCCCAGAGCGATGTCCGCCGTGGAGGCTTTCGACCTGAGCGAGCTGAGGGAAGCGTTGACCGCTTCTTTCAGCGCCTTATGGTTCACCCTTCCATCCTCGACGATCGGAGCCTGCGGTGCCGATTCGCCGAACGCCGAGATGTCGATTTCGCGCGGCGTCCCGCCGATCTCGAGAGAGAGAACACGGTCTCTGAAGACCATGAGCACGATCTGTCGTCTGTGTTTTTGGAAGAGCATATCTATTTCAACCGCAGATACGGCCGCACCCTATCAATTGTCTTCTGATGAATTCCGTTAATGTCCTTCAGGTCGTCGATCGATCTAAATCTTCCGTGCCGGGCGCGGCGCGCGACAATCCGCCCGGAGAGGACATCCCCGATCCCGGGAAGGCGCCTGAGCTCATCCCGTGTCGCCGTGTTGATGTTCACGCTTCCCAGAGCGGGCGGTGTCCCCTTCTGGTGCAGTCCCTGCCTTCCTCCGGATTGATGGAGGGCGCGCAGGGAGTCGTTGAACGCCGCCGAGCGGCTGGCAAACTCGGAATCCGCGGATGCATACGTGAACTTCGGCAAGGGCGGTTCGTGGCTCAAGCGGAACAGCTTCAGTCCAGCCCCGAGCAGGAAAAGACCGATGAGGATGAGGAGAAGCCGGCGCTCATTCGGGGTGAATCCCAGCTTCTCGCTCCAGCGTCCCAACGCGCCCTCTGTGCAGGAAATGGACGAGCACTTTCCCCGGGTTGCTCAGGTGTCTGCCGCCTGTAGAAGAGGCGACACGGCGTCCTCGCGGCCCGTTACGAAGATGTATCCTTCACTCTTGAAGAAGTGCTCCTCTGGGCGTGTGACACTCTGTCGCGATCGGACGGCTTCACCAGCTCCGATCTCTCGAGCTCCTTGAGGAGGTCCTTCTCCCGCGAGTTGAGTCTTGAGGGGACCCAGATTTGGATCCTCACAAGCTGGTCCCCCCGGCCGTAGGCGCTCAATTGCGGGATCCCCTTGTCACGCATCCGGAGAACCTTTCCCGCCTGCGTCCCGGGTTCGATCTTCAATCGAGAGCGGCCCGTGAGTGTCGGGACTTCGATCTCGGTACCGAGCGCGGCCTCCGGGAAGCTGATGAGGAGATCGTAGACTATGTTGTTCCCGTCCCGGATGAAATGCGGGTGTTTCTCTTCCTCGATGATGATAATGAGATCCCCGGGAGGAGCGCCTCGACGGCCGGCGTTCCCCTGTCCGCGTAGCGTCAGATAGTTCCCATCGGCAACCCCGGCGGGGATGGTCACCTTCACGGTCTCCTCTCCTTGCGTCCGTCCTTCGGCGTTGCACACGGGGCACGGGTTGCCGATGATCGAACCCTCGCCGTTGCACTGCTGGCAGCGCCCGATATTGACGAACTGACCGAACACCGAGCGCGTCACGTGCCGCGTCTCACCGGCGCCGTGGCAGGTTGGGCAGGTTGTTTTGCCGCCTGGACCGCGTCCGCCGGAGCCGCCGCACGCGGAACAGGTCTGCCACTTCTTGATCTTCAACTTCTTCTCAACTCCGGTGCCGATCTCTTCGAGTGTCAGCTTCAACCGGACTTTGAGGTCGGAGCCGGGCGCATGTGCCGGTCGCCGGTCGCGACCTGATGAATTCCCGAAGAAGTCATCGAAGACGCCGCCGCCGAAAGCGCCAGAGAAGATATCGCTGAACGCGCTGAAGATGTCGTTGATGTCGGTGAACCCGCGGAAGTCCGTCCCGCGCATTCCCTCGTGGCCGAACTGGTCGTAGCGGCGGCGCTTCTCCTCATTGCCGAGGACCTCATACGCCTCAGCTGCCTCCTTGAACTTCTCCTCGGCCTCCTTGTTCCCGGGATTGCGGTCCGGGTGGTATTTCATTGCAAGCTGGCGGTAGGATTTCTTGATTTCCTCCTGCGCCGCGATACGCGGGACGCCGAGGATTTCATAGTAGTCTCGTTTCGCAGCCATGGATCGGTCTATGAGCCTCCCTGTGCCGTGTCCGTCCCAGACGCCTGTTCGTGGTCATCGAGCGCTGGCGCGGACACGATCACCTTCGCGTGCCTGAGGACCTTGTCGCCGATCATGTAACCGCGCTCAACTTCCTCGGTGACCGTGTTCGGGGGGCAATCGCTTCGCGGCAGCATCATAAGGGCGTCGTGAAAATCGACGCTGAACTCCTTCCCCATGGAGTCGAATGGTGTTACCCCCTGCGTCTCGAGCGTCTTGAGAAGCTTCTGGGACACAAGCTCAATCCCCTTCAAGAGGGCTTCATAGTCACTCGAATCCTGCGCCGCTTTCAACGTCCGGTCCACGTCATCGGCGACGGGGAGGAACTGCAGCAGGAGCCGCTCGGCTGCGAACCGAATTGTTTGGCTGACCTCACTTTCCATCCGCCTCTTGTAGTTCTCGAACTCCGCCGCTTTCCGGAGGAACAGATCTTTGTATTTCTCGACTTCCCCCTCCAGTCCGGTAATCCTTGCCCTCAGGGTCTCCGGGGCATTCTCCTCCGGAGCTGACTCCTCAGAGGCGGGCTGTTCCCCCGTCGGTTGAGTGGGAACAGCCTCGGACCCGGTCGGTTCCGCAGTCTCTTCAGGCGGGAGCCCCTTCTCCTCGGGTGTTTCCGGGAGCGCCCCCTCCACCGGTTCCACCGCCCCTCCTGACGGAGAGCCGTTTCGGGAGAAATTTTTCGCGTTGGTTGTATTCTTCATAGGAATTTTCCACTGCTCTCAGCAGAATTGATGAGACAACTGAACTAACTCATGATGGAGGAAAGGCATTCAGCAACGTAGCACACGGTGGGAAGTATTCTGTTGTACGGCATACGCTTGGGTCCGAGGACCCCGATGGTTCCGTTGATGCCGCCTGCACTGTATGAAGCCGTCACCAATCCGTACGGCTCGAGTCTTCGGAGGGTGTGCTCGCGTCCTATTGTCACGTGGGCTTCGAGCTTGAGCGGCTCTGTCCGTTGCACAGGCTGAAGGAGGCTGTTCTCGACGACATGGGCGATGCCCTCCTCGTTTTCCAGCAGGTCCATCAGCCTCCGCACGGTTTGCGGGTCGTGGAACTCAGGCTGGGACAGGATGTACTGCGTCCCTGTCACGTGTGCGCGGACGCCGCCCGGGAAATCCGCGAAAATCTTCTCGGCGTTCAGAGCAAAACGGGCGATGACTTCCCCTTCAAGCTGGCGGACGTCCTTGACCCGCTCTGCAAACGAATTGCGGATTTCCTCGAGTGTCAGACCGGCAAGCCGTTCATTGAGTATTGAAGCGATAATACGGATCCGGTCATGAGGGACGTCGGAAGAGACTTCCATCATGATAGTCTTCACGAGGCCAGAGCGGATGGAGAGGACGATAAAGAGCTTGTTGCTGGCCAGGGGGACGATCTCGAGTTGCTCGAAGATGCCGCTGCTGAGGGGGGGGAGGGAAACGATAGCAAGCTGGTGCAATATCTTGCCGAGGATCCGCGAAGACTCCCACAGAAGCTCATCGTAATCGTCGACCTGCCGTAGCAGCTCGCGGACGTTCGACTTCTCTGCCTCCGTGAGCTCCTCGCTCTGCATGAGCTCGTCGACGTAGTATCGGTACCCACGGTCGGTCGGGACTCTCCCCGCGGAAGTGTGGGGCCGCTCGATGAAGCCCATCGCTTCGAGTTCCGCCATGATGTTGCGTATCGTCGCGGGGCTCATGCGAAGCTTCGACCGCCCCGACAGGAACTGTGAACCGACCGGATTCGCCGTCAACACGAAGTGGTGGACGATATCTCGCAGAATAGTCTTCTGTCGTTCATCTAGGATCTGAGCCATGGCACCTTTCCGTGCCCCTCAGTTATCGATTCCGCTGACAGGGGCCGTGTGCTCCACCGCGGTAATCACCATTGAAATAATACGGAGAATGTGCCTGTTTGTCAAGCTGTTGACTTTTTGTGCGTGATGCAGTATATTTTTGGGAGTGAATTCCACAGTAGCTCAATGGTAGAGCATCCGGCTGTTAACCGGAGGGTTGCAGGTTCGAGTCCTGCCTGTGGAGCCAAATGAACCAGGTGTGCGAACCAACGGTCTACTTTCTACCTCCCGAGTCCCTCTCAGCTTCTTATTCGCTCGGATTTGGACATTGATTTCATGACCTATGTCCCCCCGATTAAAGTTCTCCAGTAAACCCGTCACGGTTTCATTCCGCACACTGGTCTTGTGTCAGAGCAGACGGCCGTGAAGATGCTTCCAAAGGTTTCTTGCCGTGGCATCTTCCAAGAGTTGTGCCTCCACCATCGAGCGCGTTGAGAATGGAAACTCCAAAGGTACATACGTTCCATATTCCTGTCCTGGGGCTGGCATTCTCTATAGACACCCCGATACGAGTCGCGCGGTTCGGTATTTCGTCAGTGATTTCTATTGTTGATGACATTTTGATTGAACGTATGCGGAAGCACTACTCTCTTATGCACGGCGAACCATACTCCGCCATCACTGTAAAGGACGATGATCACCGGGCACGAAGGATCACAGCATATCTCAATCTCGTCCAGCGAATCATTCAGAAGCAGGTCGCAGCACTCAAAGCTTCGGCGTTTGAGAAGGGAAGTGACATCGTAAAGTACTTTGAGATGCTCCCCGAGCGGTCCCCGCTCAAAGCCCTGTATCGACGCATGGTACAGGCGGATGATGGGGGGAAGCAATCGCTGCTGCAGGAGGAGTTGCGGACGAAGATTGTTGCCGGCGACATTGACGTGAACATTATGACGAAAGTGGATAACCCCAACTTCGGGAGGAACAAAGAGCCGCTTCCGTCGGAATTCTCAGACGCTCTCGCGGCGCTCCGCGGTTTCGCGCAGAGCGAGCTCAATTCCTCGGTCGTTCTTTCCGCCGGCTTGAATCTCCGGTTGTTCAGCTACATGGGGCAATTTTCTGATTTTCTCCCCGACCGCCAGGGCCTTCTCAGGAAAAGGGTCATTCTGAAAGTAAGTGATTACCGTTCCGCCGTCATTCAGGGGAAGTTGCTGGCAAGGAAAGGAATCTGGGTCTCGGAGTATCGTATCGAATCGGGGCTGAACTGCGGCGGTCATACCTTCGTGACAGACGGAGGATACCTTCTGGGACCGATTTTGGAGGAGTTCAAGACACGCAAGCCTGAACTCATCGATGAACTGAACCAGCTCTACAGCGGAGCGCTGCTCAAGAAGGGAATATCCGCACCCGCCTCAAAGATGGAGATTCGAATTACTGTCCAGGGAGGTATTGGCACGGCAAAAGAGGACAAGTTTCTGCGTGAGTATTATCGCGTCGACGGAACCGGTTGGGGATCCCCATTCTTGCTCGTCCCCGACGTAACCAATGTTGATGATGAGACGAGAGCCAGGCTTGCCCACGCACAGAAGGAGGACTTCTATCTCAGCGATGCGTCACCGTTTGGAGTGCCCTTCAGCAATCTTCGGGGCAGTACGAGCGAACAGCAGATCCAGCGGCGTGCCAGAGAAGGGAAGCCTGGCAGCCCGTGCGGGAAGAAGTTCCTTGTCTCCAACACCGAATTCACGAAGGAACCCATTTGCACCGCATCACGAGAGTACCAGGAACTGAAGATCAAGCAGTTGAAGAGCATGAATCTGGCGCCGGCAGAACTGGATCAACGAATCAGGAAAGTAATTGAGAAGGCGTGCCTCTGTGTGGATCTTGCCGCTTCCGCGTTTGTGAACGGCCATCGCACCGGTAGCAGAGAAAGTCGCGCGGTTGCTGTATGCCCCGGGCCGAACCTTGCATACTTCTCGAGAATCGTGTCGCTCGAAGAAATGGTCGGCCACATCTATGGCCGTGTGCAACTCCTTTCTGTCCTTGATCGGCCGAACATGTTCATCAATGAGTTGCGGATAAACATCCAGTACTACAAAAGCGAAGTCCAAAAGCGTCTCGGTTCTTTGACCGCCAGGGAACAGAAGTATCTCAGCACATTTCGCGCGAACCTTCAGGAAGGTATCGCCTATTATCGATCGCTTATTCCGAGACTGCTCGAAGAGACTGAACGCTACCGGGAAACGATGCGGGAGGAGCTGCTCGGACTGGAACAGGAACTCCTTGACGCCGTCATGCTCGGCATCGGAGTCGATGGTGTTTCGTGCGTTGCGGCTGCAACAGCTCCGCGGGCTCTTACGTAACAGTAATGGGCATCCATAGTGAGCCGGTTTGTGGACTTGACGCAGGAGGGAACCATGACGCCTGAGGAGACTACACAGGCAATTCACGTGAGGCTCGCGGGGCTTGCGACTGCCTACGGAATTGTCAGGAGCCATGGTGGGTTCGTTCGGTTCCAGACCGAGGCGGGGCATGGAAGCACGTTCGAGGTCATTCTCTCCACGTAGAAACGAAACGGGGCACATCGTCAATGCTGTGCCCCGTTTCATCATAACCCGAAAGAGGTCGTTCCCGGACGGCCCGGCGCCTTGCAGCGTGTGCGCCGACCCACACCCGTCACGTGCTCACTTCTTCTTCTGGCCCATCTCAGCAAGCGGCAGACGGACCGTGCAAAGGAGCCCGCTCGCGCCCGCTTCCACTGAAAGAGAGCCGTTCATCACTTCGATGAAGGACTTTGCCGTGAAGACCGTGAACTCTTCGCTCCGAAGCGCGAATTCATACCCCGACCTGCAGCTCAAAGCCCTCTTCAGCCGCTCGGGCACGGTGGTCACTGTTGGGCTTTCAAACCTGATGTCCATGAGGCCGGAGGACGGCTGGGCTGCCGGACGGACGGTAAGGGAGCCACCGTGGTCGGAGCGGACGATGGTCTCTGCAAGGGTGGCGAGGGACGCCTCAAACTTGCCGCGGTCAGCGTGGATGAGTGGTGCATCGGTACCGGGGCCTTCCACTGCACCTTGCTCCGGTAGAGATTCTGAAAACTCCGGAGGACGTCAACCTGTCGGTCTGTCGTCGACGTCAGGCGTTTGATGACCTTCGTGTTTTCCGCTTCAAAGAGCGAGTTGAGCTTTACCTCGATCTGCTCCGCAACTACGCCAATTCCTTTAGAGTCGCAGACGCCGGCTGCGCCGCGGTGATCTCGCACGATCGTTGGTTTCTTGACCGTGTTGCGACGTACCTCCTCGCGTTTGAGGGTGACACCCGCGCAGTGTGGTTCGACGGCAACTACTCCCTCTACGAGGAGAACCGTAGGAAGCGACTGGGGATAGGTGCGGACCAGCCGCACCGTATCAAGTACAGACGGCTCACGCGATAAGGGGAGTGCACTCGATGCAGATTGGAATTGTTGGGCTTCCATACTCGGGCAAGACGACGCTCTTTCAGGCCATCACGAACGCGCATCTTGAGCTCGCCTCCCCT
>Ga0210051_1004817_pt1 | contig 13093 bp, 23 predicted proteins | sample CryGey092014_all_FD_185464 | JGI IMG/M metagenome (GOLD analysis project Ga0210051, IMG submission 185464) | Groundwater microbial communities from aquifer - Crystal Geyser CG23_combo_of_CG06-09_8/20/14_all (SPAdes) (version 2) | ecosystem: Environmental > Aquatic > Deep subsurface > Groundwater...
CGTACCGGTAGGAGGGCATTTATGCCCGATACAATCGTGCCTAATCGTACCGGTAGGAGGGCATTTATGCCCGATACAATCGTGCCTAATCGCACCTAAAGGTGCTCCTACCGTCGGCTCCACTTTCCTGAGTGGAACCCCTTTTCACTCCCCATCTATCGGCTAGAGGTAGACAAGCAAGGCTCATCACTTAAAATTTTTACCAGTTTGGCACAATTCTTGCCCTTAATAAGGATGAAACACTTTGACACTTTGACGCTTTGACACCTTGACACTTTATTAAGAGGGAGGTGAAAGTTATGCCTGGATTTGATGGAACTGGGCCTGCCGGGATGGGTCCGATGACTGGTGGAGCAAGAGGATTGTGCAACCCTTACAATGCCGGGTACGGAACAGGGTATGGAATGGGCTATGGGTACCCCGGGGTTGGCTATGGGTACTCACAGGTTTTCCCAAGATTTGGTAGAGGTGTAGGATTCGGCAGAGGTAGGGGATTTGGTAGAGGTATAGGGTTTGGTAGAGGCAGAGGATTTGGATATATGCCTTACGGTTCTCCCTATGGTTATGGCTCTACTCCTTACTATGGTGCTTATCCCCCCTATGGGTATTGAGAAAACAGAGGACAGAGGGTCCATAGTCCACAGTCGGCAGTCCACGGAAAACATAAGAACTGTGGATAAGGGGATGTAAACCGTGGACTAAAAAGACAGGGGACAGAAGACAGAGTATTGTTTTATAGTTGGATAGTCTTATGGTTTTTTAACCATCTAACCATCCAGCTATCTAACCACAGAACCATCCAACTTCTGACTTCTGAAATAGAAGGAGATGCTAAGTAATGAGAAATAGATGGATGTATTATGCAACTGGGCTACCGGGTTGGATGAGATTTGGCTTTTCACCCGGTTGGGTAGGGGCAAGTCCTTATGGGCTTGGACCAGGAGCAACTTACCTCACGACTGGGCAGTGGCCAACACCTCAAGCTCAGACTTACTGGCAAGCAATGCCGAGCGGACAGGCACCTTATCCTTATCCCGGAGCAGGATACATGCCTGGATTCGCCCCTCAGATGAGACCTGAGGATGAAATAGAGATGCTCAAAGACCAAGCTGAGATGCTTAACGATGAACTAAATGGGATTAACTTAAGAATCAGCGAATTGGAGAAAGAAAAAACTGAGTAGAAATTCACGATTGTAATTGTAGTGATTGAAAGGTGGTGAAGATATGAAGATAGCTATAAGCGCCAGTGGACCAGACTTAAATTCTCAAGTTGACCCCCGGTTTGGTCGCTGTCCTTACTTCATTATTACTGACCCTGATACTTTGGAATTTGAGGCTGTCCCTAATTCCAGTGCTGGAGGAATGTCAGGAGTAGGAATACAAACTTCACAGATGATAGCAAATAAAGGAGCAGAAGTTCTCTTAACCGGCTCCTGTGGACCCAATGCTTTTCAAACCCTTTCCGCAGCTGGAATACAGGTAATAGTGGGGGTAGTAGGAACAGTTGAGGATGCTATCCAGAGATTTAAATCTGGCCAGCTTCAACCTACCTCTCAACCTGATGTGCCTTCCCATTTTGGAATGGGTGCGGGAGCTGGATTTGGCCCAGGAATAGGTCAGGGCATGGGGCGCGGCATGGGACAAGGTATGGGGCGCGGCATGGGACGAGGTATGGGTAGAGGCGCGGGAATGATGCAGCCGGGAATGACACCCCCAGGTTTTCCATCTCCCCCGGGAATGCCTCAACAAGGTCCTCTTCCTCCTCAAGGAATGCCTCAGCAGCCAATGCCTACACGAGAGCAGGAAGTAGAGATGTTAAAAAATCAAGCCGGGATGTTAAAACAACAACTTGAGCAAATAGGCAAAAGGTTAGAAGAACTGGAGAAGAAGTAACAATACCTAACACCTAAGTAATAAGACCCTCGGCTAAAGCCGGGTAGAAGAGAACTAAGAATTATGAATTTTGAATTATGAATTTTGAATTAAGAATTAAAAATTAAAAATTAAAAATTAAGTAATAAGACCCCCGGCTAAAGCCGGGTAGAAGGAGAACTAAGAAGGGAGAAGTCATCAGTAATCAGTCATCGGTAATCGGTCAAAAGAACTAACAACTAACACCTATCACCTAACATCTAACACCTATCACCTAACATCTAACACCTAACACCTAAGTAATAAGACCCTCGGCTAAAGCCGGGTAGAAGGAAACCTAACACCTAATTAGAGAGGGGGGGGTGATTTTATGCCCAGAGGAGATGGAACTGGACCATCCGGTCAAGGACCGGGAACTGGCAGGGGTTTAGGTAGAGGAGGAGGAAGCGGAGGAAGAGGTAGAATGGGCGGATACGGATTAGGACCAGAAGGAAGTTGTGTATGTCCAAATTGCGGGACAATCCAGCCCCACCAAACAGGTACTCCCTGCAATCAGATATCCTGTCCAAAATGCGGGACACTACTGACAAGAAGTAGGTGACATAATGCATTGTCAAATAAATAACGCTGTCTTATTTATTTGACAAAGCAACATAAGAAGGGAATCTAAGATGAAGATTGCTATAACTGCAAAAGGTAACAATCTTGATTCAGAATTAGATGAAACATTTGCCCACTGTGAATACTTCTTAATTATTGATCTGGATACCTCTGAATTTGAGGCAATTGAGAACCCGGCAAAAGATGCTCTCGGCGGCTCAGGGATGCAAGCAGTAAAGATTGTCTCCGACAAAGGAATTGAGGCAGTGATAGCCGGGAATGTAGGTCCAAATGCTTTCAAATCTTTAAAAGACTCAGGAATAAAAGTCTATATAACAGTGCCTCAAAAAGTTAAGGATGTCCTTGAGGAATTCAAGAAGGGTAATCTTAAAGAGAGTGATAACTCTACAATTCATTTCGGGGTAATAAAATGATTATTTCAGTTGCCTCTGGTAAAGGGGGAACAGGGAAGACAACTGTTGCTGTGAATTTAGCTTTATCCTTAGCCGAGAACTCCTTAGCCGTTCGTTTTTTAGATTGTGATGTAGAAGAACCTGATGCCCATATCTTTTTAAAGCCTAAGATTGAACTTACCAAACAAGTAGGAATTCCCGTCCCCGAGATTGATGAAAGCAAGTGCTCTTACTGCGGGAAGTGTTCAGAAGTTTGCGAATTCAATGCTATAGTAGTAATAAACCCGGCTAAAGACTCCAAAGAAAAGAATAGCTCAACAGCATCTCGGGAAGTAAAAAAGAAAGTCTTAACGTTTTATGAACTCTGCCATGGATGTGGGGGGTGCAGCTTATTTTGTCCCCAAGAGGCAATAACTGAAGTAGATAGAGAAATAGGAGTTGTAGAGGGAGGTAAAAGCAGGGGAATAGACTTTTTCCAGGGAAGATTAAACATTGGGGAGCCGATGGCTGTCCCCTTGATTAGAAAAGTTAAGCAATATGCCGATAATAATAAAATTACAATTATTGATGTCTCCCCGGGAACATCCTGCCCGGTGGTTGAATCGGTAAGGAAGAGTGATTTTTGTATATTGGTCACTGAGCCAACCCCCTTTGGACTAAATGATTTAAAATTAGCAGTTGAAGTCTTAAGAAAATTAAAAATTCCTTTTGGTCTTGTTCTTAATCAATTTGACATTGGCGATGAAAAGGTTTATAATTATTGCAATGAGGAGAAAGTTCCTCTTCTGCTTAAAATTCCTTTTGATAAAAGAATTGCTGTTGCTTATTCAAAGGGAATCCCTTTAGTTAAAGAATTGCCAGAATATAAGGAAAAATTCTGGGGATTGTATAAAAGAATAAGAAAGGAGAGTCAAATTGAGTAAAAAAGAAATAATAAAAGAATTAAAGAATCTAAAAGAGACTCTCTCGTTCGAGGGGGTAAATGCAAAGAAGAAGGTAAGAGAGAAATTAGATAAACTAATAAAAAAGATAAACAATGCAGGGTCTGACCCGCGGGTCTGACCCAGGAGAGATAATGAAACAAATTGTAGTTATTAGCGGTAAGGGAGGGACAGGCAAGACAACAATCTGCGCCTCATTTGCTGCTTTAGCTAAAAATAAAGTAATGGCTGATTGTGATGTAGATGCGGCTGACTTATACCTAATTCTAAAGCCCCAGATAAAGCAAAAGGAAGAATTTTGGGGTTCAAAGGTTGCCTACATTGATAAAGACATCTGTGACCAGGGAAGAAGTTGTGAAAATATTTGTAGATATGAGGCAATAGATACTGAAAATTTCACTATTGATGAGGTTTCCTGTGAAGGATGCGGAGTATGTGTTCATTTCTGTCACAGAGAAGCAATCACCTTAAAAGAAAATTTATCTGGGCATTGGTTTGTCTCCGATACAAAATATGGACCATTCGTTCATGCAAAATTAGGAATTGCTGAGGAAAATTCGGGCAAGTTAGTCACCTTAGTTCGGCAGAAGGCAAAATCAATTGCTGAGGAGCAAAACCTAAATTACATAATCATTGATGGACCACCAGGAATTGGCTGTCCGGTAATTGCTTCCCTGAGCGGGGTTGATTTAGCTCTTGTTGTTACCGAACCAACTCAGTCCGGGATTTATGACCTGCAAAGGATAATCGGTGTAGCCAAACATTTTAATGTTAAATCTTTGGTTTGCATAAATAAGTATGACTTAAATGAAGATGTAAGTAAAGAAATTGAAGATTATTGCCACAAAAACAAAATTGGACTATTAGGAAAAATTCCTTATAATCAAACTGTTACCAAGGCTTTAGTCTTAGAAAAATCAGTTATTGAATATTCTGATAATGGGGTCTCTCAAGAGATAAGGAGAATCTGGGAGGAAATAGATAAAGATGAGTCAAGGATTTGACCAGGCAATTAAAGAAATAGAAAAGGCTATCTGGAGTGAGTATTCCGAGGAATTAGTTGGACATGCTCAAGAGCCTAAAAACATAGGTAAGATTGAACACCCCAGTGGGCAAGGAAGGGTAAAAGGGATTTGTGGAGACACAATAGAGATTAGTATTAAAATTAAGGATGATGAGGTAACTGATGCTAAATTTTTAGCCGATGGATGTGGCTTCAGTATCGCCTGTGGCAGTATGGTTACCGAATTAGTTAAAGGGAGAAGTATTAACGAGGCTCTAAGAATCTCTCCAGCTGAGATTATAGATAATTTAGAGGGGTTACCCGAGGATGGCTTTCACTGTTCTATCTTAGCCTGTAATACTTTACATACTGCGATTGCTAATTACTTATTTTTGAAGGGGAATGTAGAGACCCGATGAGTCAGTCCCCAGTTGTAGAGGAAGGTAGTGTCAAAAATGTTATGAATCCTGCACCTAGGCCTAGGTGCCGGGTGGACACAGATAATGTAATCGCCAATTTTAATTGGCGCTGATATAAAATGAAGGGAGAAAAATGGAAACGAATGATAGAGAAAAATTAAAATTCATACTCAAACTTGGTATAAAGCATAGCAAAGAACATAAATTAGATTTAGAAAAATGGGCAGAGAAAATGGATGCTACTGATAAGATTATTATAGAGAATATTAAACTAGCAGCAAAATCGCTTGAAAGTATAGACAAATATCTAAAAAAGGCCTTAAATGAATTAGAGAAAGTAAAACATCAGGAGTAAATATCAATGCTACAAGCAAACCCCGTTAAAAGAAAAGTTTCTATAGGGGTAAATAGAAACCTTTGTATTGGTTGTGGAATATGTGTAAGGGTATGTCCAACTGGTGCAATATCAATTGTCTTTAATAAAGCATTAATAAACAAACAAATGTGTAATAATTGTTATCAATGTGTTTATACCTGCCCAAAAAGTGCAATAGGTATTGAATGGAAAAGAGTTATTAATTTAAATGAATTGAAAACCAATATTAGTAATATGCAAAAAAAGGCAGATAATATTATACAAAGAATTGCTAAACTTGAATAAATTAAAGGTATTTTTAAAAAACCTGAAAAAGAGGTTGGGACTTTTGCTCTCTCCATTAGCATTTCAATTAGCATTTGAGATTAGAAAAACTACTCTGAATATAGATGGAGTAAATAGTGTTAAGAGAGGAAAATAATGGAATTTAAAATAACCACATTATGTGAAAATACTACACCTATGAGTATGTTTCTTTTAGGTGAACACGGATTAAGTATGTTAATTGAAAATGGCAATGATAAAATTTTGTTTGACACCGGACAGACAAATACTCTTATTCACAATTCAAGATTTCTGGGGATTGATTTAACAAAAATAAATAAAGTCGTCCTATCCCATGGTCATTTTGACCATACAGGTGGACTTTTTGAGTTACTAAAAATAAATAAAAACATAGAAATTTATGCTCATCCTGATATTTTTTATCCACCAAAATATGTAATAAGAAGAGGAAACGAAATTTATATCGGCCCACCGGTTAAAAAAGAGGAACTTGAAAAAGAGGGGATTAAAGTTAATTTAAGTAAAGAGCCAATGAAAATAAATGATTATATTATGACCACAGGAGAAGTTCCAAGAAAGACAGACTTTGAAGAGATTGAGAAAGAGTTGTTGATAAGAGAAGGAAATGAGTTAAAGAAAGACCCACTTCTGGATGACCTATCTCTAATTTTAAAAACAGATAAGGGTATTGTAGTTCTCTTAGGATGTGCACATAGTGGGGTAATTAATATTTTAAATTATGTAAAAGAGTTAACAGAAGATGAAAAAATTTTTGGTTTAATTGGGGGAATGCACCTTGAAGGTAAAAATCAGAAGCAATTAGGAAGGATTGTAGAACATTTGCATAAATTTAACATACAAAAGATAGGTCCATCTCATTGCACAGGTTTTTCAGCAAGTAAGCTATTATCACAAGAATTTGATGAAGAGTTCTTCTTGAATTGTGTAGGAAGAATAAGTAATTTTTAACTAAGGTTTAATAATAAAATTAAAGAAAGGTGGTCTAAGAAGATGAAGGTAGCAATTTCAACTGAAGGAGATTATGTTTCCGCCCACTTTGGAAGATGTCCTGATTATACAATTTTAGAAATAGAAGATTGGGAAGTTAAAGATAAAAAAGTAATCCCCAATCCCGGTCATGAGCCCGGATTTTTGCCTAAATATTTATCGGATATGGGAGTGAGTTGTATAATCTGTGGAGGGATGGGACCCCGAGCACAAGATCTTTTTGCCGAACAAAATATTGAAACTCTAATTGGAGTGCAAGGTCCAATTGATGAAGTGATTGATGCATTTTTAAAAGGTGAGTTAGTAGCTGGTGATAGTTTATGTGACCACGAGATTAGAGGCTATGGAATTGCTCACGGGATGAAAAAGGAGGACAAATAATGCAACAACAAAACCCTGAGGAGATTAAAGAAAAGCAAAAAGATTTGGAGGAGATGCTAAAGAAAAACCTAAAGAAGATAAAGCATAAAATTTTAGTCTTAAGTAATAAAGGTGGTGTAGGTAAGAGTTGTATAGCAGTAAATATGGCTGTTTATCTAAGCAAAAATGGTTTTAAAGTTGGCTTATTAGATGCTGACATCCACGGCCCCTCCATAACCAAAATGTTAAGTATTGAAGATAAAAAGTTACCCATAACACCTTCAGGAATACTCCCGATAAGGATTAACTCTAATTTATCGGCAGTCTCAATGGCTTCTTTATTAGAAAGCTCTGATGCTCCAGTCATCTGGAGAGGACCGCTAAAGATGAAAATCCTCCAGCAGTTTCTTGGTGAGGTAAGCTGGGGTGAGCTGGATTACTTAATAGTAGATTCACCACCCGGAACTGGTGATGAGCCCCTCTCAATTTGTCAGTTGATACCAGAACTTGATGGGGGTATAATAGTAACAACCCCTCAGGATATTGCCTTACTTGACTCAAGAAAATGTGTAAACTTCCTTAGACAACTTAATATACCTATTTTAGGTATTCTGGAAAATATGAGTGGATTTAAGTGTCCTTACTGCGGCAAGGATATTGACTTATTTAAATCAGGGGGAGGAGAAAAAGCCGCCTTACAACTTGGAGTGCCGTTTTTAGGAAAAATTCCAATTGATAAAGAAATTGTTGAATCAAGCGATAATGGTAAGCCTTTTATTCTTGAGGATAAAGACTCAGAGGCTGTCAAAGCACTTAAAGAAACCATTAAAGGTATTGCCGCAAAATTAAAATAAGGGAAGGATTATGCCTAAGATTGCTCCCTTTGACAATTACTACAAAGATTATGAGAGGTGGTTTGAGGAGAATAAGTTTGCTTACTTATCTGAGCTTAAGGCAATAAAGCATTTTATACCCGAAGGTAAAGAAGGAGTGGAGATTGGTGCAGGAAGTGGAAGATTTGCCCTGCCTTTAGGGATAAAAGTAGGAATTGAGCCTTCTTCAAAGATGGGAAAATTAGCCACCCAAAGAGGAATGAAGATTTATAATGGAGTAGCTGAAAATCTCCCTTTGAGAGAAGAAAGCTTTGACTTTGCCTTAATGGTAACTACTATTTGTTTCTTAGACGACATAGAAAAATCTTTCCAGGAAGTCTATAGAATACTGAAGTGGGATAGCTCATTTATAATTGGATTTGTAGATAAAGACAGTCCAATGGGAAAGACATATTTAAAGAAAAGTAAAAGGAATAAATTTTATAAATTAGCTCACTTTTATTCTACTCCTGAGGTTATTATTTTATTAAATCAAACAGACTTTTTTCAAGTAGAGGTAATCCAGACTTTATTTACTGACCTACCTCAAAGTGTTAAATCTATCCATAACTGGAAAAAAGGGTTCGGGAAAGGAGGCTTTGTGGTAGTAAAGGCTTTTAAATAAGGCAGGGTTTAGCCCCTGAATGGAACGATACCGCATTGTCAACAAAATAATGCTTGCATTGATTTCACAGCGTTATTTATTTGACAGAGCACGATACATAAGAAATTTATTAATTTTAAGATAAGAGGTGGTTTAAAATGGCGGTTATGGAAATAAGTGTTGTTCCTATTGGTACTAAAGAAGCATCGGTGAGTAAGTTTGTAGCAAATGCTTTAAACATATTAAAAGATGAAAAAGAGATAAAATATCAACTAACTGCTATGGGAACTATTGTAGAAGCAGAATCGCTGGATAAATTGTTTGATTTAGCAAAGAGAATGCACCAATCAGCTTTTGATAAAGGTGCTGTTAGGGTGTTAACGGATATAAAAATAGATGACCGATGTGACAAAGAATTATCCATTGAAGGCAAAATTAAATCAGTTGAAGAGAAATCAGGATTGTAACAAAATAATCTGTATGAAAGGAGATAGAGGTGGCCATAAAAATTGATGAAGAAAAATGTACAGGATGTGGGCATTGTATGGAAAATTGCCCAAATAGAGCTATCTTTTTGGTTGATAATAAAGCTGTAATCAATGAAGATAACTGTGATGATTGTGGAATTTGTGTTTCTGTTTGCCCTCAGCAAGCTATACATATTGAGGAGCAAAAAATTAAAAGTGAATATCCCGTAATGCCTGTTCGCACAACAAAGAAAGATTTAACCAGGGTAAGCAGCTTAAAGCCGGAAAGGAGAAAAACAGGATTGATTGATTTCTTTAATGCAGTAGGAGATGCTGTTGAGGTTCTTGGGAAAGTAGGTAAAATTATTGGCAGGAGTGGAGGTCAAGGGAGAAGTTTTAGTGGTAAGAGGAATTTTGGCCGAGGGGTTCAAAGAAGGCGAAGAGGAAGATAGAAATAGAGATAAAAATTCTAGAACGATTTAAAAATCTTCTTTTGGAGTTAATTCAATCATGATGGAATATCAGCAGGAAAAATATCAAATTAAAGAATTGGAAAAACAGATAGATGAGATGAAAAAACGAATACCACCTCATTCAGTTAAGCCAGAAATGTTACAACAATTGGAAGAGTTAGAAGAACAATTAGAAAAACTAAAAAAGAATGAAAAAGAATAATATAAATAACTTAATAGGGGGAAAAATTTATGATGGATATTTCTGAATGGAGGAGACAACTTGAGATGGAACGAGAAGAAAAAGATAGATTCTTTAAGATGAGTCCTCAATCACCAATATCTTATGAAGACCGTGAAAGATTCACTGGATTGGATTATTATCCTGTTAATTTGGCTTACAGATTTGAACTGAAACTTTATGAACATAAAGAAAAGAAAACAATAAAAATGGCTTTTACAAAAGGTAATGAACAAAATTTTATTAGATGGGGTGAATTTCGATTCAGAACTGGTGAACAAGAACAAATACTTCAAGTATATAAAAAAGACCCATCAGAAGATATGTTATTTATTTCTTTCAAAGATGCAACTTCTGGTAAAGAAACCTACGGTGCAGGACGATATATTGACCTTGAATCCGAACGAGACCAAACTGCTGATGGTAAATGGATACTTGATTTTAATAAAGCATATAATCCATGGTGTGTATTCAGTGAAGATTATACTTGCCCTCTTGTACCACCAGAGAATTGGCTTAAAATACCAATATATGCCGGTGAAAAGAATTATCCTTTAAAGAAATAATTTAAAAGGAATAAGGAGGAAAAATAAATTTATGCCTACTTATGATTATAAATGTAAAGAATGTGAGAAAGTATTTGAAATTTTTCTTCATTTTTCAGAATTAGAAAAAGAAGTTAAATGTCCTAATTGTGGTAGTAAAAATACAGAAAGAATTTTCTCAATTCCTCATATTAGTGGTGAAACAGTTGCTGGCTCAGGTTACGCAAGAGAATCTTCTCCTGCAATTAGTCCAAGACCAAGACAAGGAATGGGTAGAGGACGAGGAAGAAGATGGAAGGGAGGTTAGAAAGTTAAAATTATGAAAAGAGGTGATTTAAAATGGCTGAAATGAAGCTTTTCCAATATAACTCTTCTGCTTTCAAAGCATACTTGAAAGAACACACACATGAAGCCGCAGAGGTGAAATTCTTACAATCAATAGCTGAGGAAGGTATGAACGCACTGGATATAGGAGGTCATATAGGTATTACCGCAATAACAATAGCAAAGAAAATCGGTAAAGATGGCCTGGTTTATTCCTTTGAGCCAGTCCCTGAATATCTTGATATTTTAAAAAAGAATATTGCTCATAACAAGATAAAAAATATAAAGGTATTCAATAAGGCAGTAACTAATAGAGTAGAAACATCAGATTTTTATCAAGATGGAGGTGGAAGTTCCATCGTCCCAAAAGAAGGCATAGAAAAGTTTTCTGTTAAGACAACCGCAATAGATGTGTTCTTGGATGAAGAAAAGATAGATAAGATAGATTTAATTAACATGGATTCTGAAGGTGCAGAATTATTAGTTCTTAAGGGGGCGGAAAAGACCTTGCGAAGAAATAAAGTAAAGATATTCTGTGAGATTCATCATGGTTTTTTAAGTCATTTCAATCAATCTGCTAAAGATATTGTAGATTACCTTCAGAAATTAAATTATGAAGTTAAAAGTGTTTCTCTTAATGACCTTAGTATGGATGAAAATTTTGATAAACCTGAATATATATATGCTCACAATTGACAAATTTAATTATTTTTTGTAGAATTTATAGAGGGAATTTATTCCCGCAGTGACTTAGTATGTTGCATTGTTAACAAAATAATGCTTGCATTGATTATAACGATTAACTGATAGAGGACAGCGTTATTTATTTAACAAAGCAGTATGTAAAGGGAGGTATTGAAATGGATTTAGAAGAAATAAACAGTCGAGAGCATTTTGAGAAAATAATAAGGCGATTACATAAGGAAAGGAGAAAGTAGCCAATATGGAAGAAAAAGATGTAATTATTATCGGTGGAGGACCAGCAGGTTTATCTGCAGGTATTTACAGTGTCCGAAATGGGTTAAAAACTATAATCATAGACAAGGGAGTGTGCGGTGGATTAGCAGCAGAGGCACCCTGGATTGAGAATTATTTAGGTTTTGAGGGTATAAAAGGTATGGAACTTACAGAGAGATTTAAGTCCCATGCATTAAAATATGTAGATATAAATGAAACTGAGACAGTAAAGGAGGTCAAGAAAACTGAAGATTTTATCGTTACAACAGATAAGAATAAATATACTGCGAAGGCATTGATTCTTGCAACGGGGACAATTCACACAAAACTTGGCGTGAAAGGTGAAAGTGAATTAGCAGGTAAGGGAGTATCCTATTGTGCCACATGCGATGGTTTCTTCTTTAAGCAAAAAAAAGTGCTTCTTGTCGGTGGTGGTAATAGCTCGGTTATTGATGCAATCCATTTACATGATATCGGATGTAAAGTTACTTTAATCCACCGTAGAGATGAACTCCGAGCAGAGCAATCATTACAAAAAACTTTATTTGATAAAGGTATTGAAGTAATCTGGAATTCTGTCGTAGAGGAAATTATGGGAGGAGATGTTGCCGCTGGTGTGAAGATTAGAAATAAACTTGAAGATAAAATACAAGAGAAGGAATTCAATGGTATTTTTATATCAATTGGCGAAATGCCAAGTAACGAATTGGCAAAAATGATAAGTGTAAATTTGGACAAGAATGGTTATATTGTAACTGATAAAAGACAAGGCACGAATGTTCCAAGAGTATACAGTGCTGGTGATATAACCGGAGGTGTTAAACAGGTTATAGTAGCCTGTGCTGAAGGTGCTATAGCTGCTAACTCTGCATACGAGGATATAAAGAATCCATATTGGGTAGGAAAGGAGAGTGAAGCTAATGGATGAACATAACCACCATTCAGAGGTGAGAGCATTGGAAGTTGGTTTGCCATACTTGCTAAAACACAATAAGGAGCATATAGAAGATATAAATAAATGGATAAATAGAGCGAAACAAGCAGGTTATAACGAAGTAGCTAATGATTTACAAAAAGTTCTTGAACTTTCCCAAGAGATAACCAAACATCTTGAATCTGCATTGAAAAAGTTGAAAGGATAAAGACTGAAAAAGAGATTTAGAAAAATAGTCTCAAAAACTTAAGGGATAACAGATATGTCTGCAAATTTTAAGTTTAAGAGTATTCAGGCTGTTGAAGTAGTCAAAAAATATATTGACAATAGGACTAAAATTATGTATAATTTGTTTAATGAAAATTAATTTGTCAGGAATAAGGAGGTAAAATAAATGGCACAATTTAGAATACCGAAT
>Ga0210051_1004821_pt1 | contig 13087 bp, 14 predicted proteins | sample CryGey092014_all_FD_185464 | JGI IMG/M metagenome (GOLD analysis project Ga0210051, IMG submission 185464) | Groundwater microbial communities from aquifer - Crystal Geyser CG23_combo_of_CG06-09_8/20/14_all (SPAdes) (version 2) | ecosystem: Environmental > Aquatic > Deep subsurface > Groundwater...
TAGACGACATTGCTTTAGAATAAATTAACAAGCCAACCGAGGTAAGACCTCGGCTGGCTGCTCAGCTAACCGAGGTAAGACCTCGGCTGGCTGCTCACAAATGGCGCATTTAAAAATCAAAGAAATAGAGTGTAAATCAGCGATTGGCAAATGCGGCTTTCCAGGCGGCGGCTTTGCCATTAATCCCTATGTCGGCTGCGCTCACGCCTGCATTTATTGCTATGGTCGCTTTATTAAACGATTCACCGGTCACCAAGAGCCATGGGGCAGTTTTGTTGACGCTAGAACAAACATTGCCGAGGTCTTAAAAAACCAAATGCGTTCTCCTAAATACAAAGGGCAAGTGATTTACATTGGCACGGTCACCGACCCTTACCAGCCCTTGGAGGCCAAGTATAAATTGATGAGGAAAATCCTTGAGGTTCTCGCTGGCTATGACAACCCTGTTGTTATTATGACCAAATCCAACCTGGTTTTATGAGATCTCGACTTGCTTAAAAAATTAAAAGGTTCTGAGGTTTGCTTTACCGTTGCCACTCTTAACGAGAAGTGGAAAAAATTAACCGAACCTTATTCTTCGACAGTGAAACAGAGATTGGCTGCTGCCAGAAAACTAACAAACAATGGCATTAGAGTTGAAGCCATGATGGGACCTTATTGGCCGTTCTTTACCGATGCCGAGGCGCTCTTCCGAGAATTTAAAAAGGCGGGAATCAAGAAAGTTTTTACCGAAAGCGTCAACACTATTGGCGGAAACTACACCGGAGTTGAAAAGGTTTTGAAAAAAGATTATCCTCAGCTTTTAAAACCAATGGCAGAAATACTTTTTGATCCAGGGAAATTCTACGACTTTTACAATAAGGAGAAGAAAAGAGTGGAAGGTTTATCAAGAAAATATCATTTAGCCGTAACCATTTATTTTAACAGGGGACACGCGGCCAAATCTAAGCTATAAATAGATTATGGAAAACATTAGATCAAAAGTTATAGAGGAGATCAAAAAAACAAAGAATGAACAGGTCAAATTCCTCCAGAAGCTGGTCCAGACAAACTCTGTCAACCCGTATATCGAAGATCCTCTAAAATCCAGTCCGTATGAGCCGGTGGAATTGGGAGTGGCAGAACTCATCTTCAAGAAGCTCAAGTCAATGGGCCTTAATCCGAAAACAGAAGGAATCTCTTCAAATCGTCCGAATATCATCTGCGAGCTGGGAAGTGAAGCTAAAACCATTATTTTCAACGGCCACATGGACACAATTCCTCCTAGCCACGGCTATGATTTTGATCCCTTCTCCGGCCTGGTCAGAAACGGAAACCTCTACGGTGTCGGCGCCTTGGATATGAAGTCTGCCCTTGCTTGCTATGTTTTTATGGCAAAAGCGCTTTTAAAGGTTGCAGATAAGCTCAGGGGCAAAGTCCTTCTCCAATTCGTAATTGATGAAGAGCCAATGGCTGCTTCTGCTTTTGGCACTCATTATCTTCTTAAAAAAGGCTATACCGGGGATGCGGCTATTGTCGGAGAACCTGGCAGCCACAAAATTACCATTGGCAATAAAGGCGGCTACCGTTTTGAAATAGAAATCTTTGGCGAGGCAGTTCACTCTGGTTCGCGCGAATGGGAACAGAAAAAAGAAGGAAAAAATGCTGTCTTGGAAATGGCTAAAGTGATTAATGCTCTGCAAAAAATCAAATTCCCTGAAAAAGATCATCCTGTCTTTCCCGGAAGAAAAAATGTCTTTACCTTCCCGACTGTTATCAGCGGCGGTAAGGCTATAAATGTTGTTCCAGACTATTGTTTTGCCTTCGGAGACACCCGAATCCTACCGGGAGTAACTCAAAAGCTTATCGAGAACAAAATCAAAATCGAACTTGAGAAAATAAAAACCAAATACAGATTAATACCGATAGTCTATGTTCCCTCTGTTTTTGTCAAAGAAAAAGAGCCGATCGTCCAGATCTTGAAAAATAACGCTGAAAGAATCCTGAATAAAAAACTTTATGCCGAGGGCTCCGGCCCCTGGAGCGATATGTGGATGTTTATCAAAAAGGGGATACCGAGTATCAATTTCGGTTGCAAGGGCAAGGGCTTTCACGGCAGAAACGAGTACGTAGAGTTAAAAAGCCTGATTGAAGTAACAAAGATCTACGCCTTAACCGCAATTGATTTCTTAAATTAGCATGTTACCGCCAGGACACATTGCCGCTTCCTATATTTTAATAAAGTCAGCCGGAATCTTGGGCTTTAATCTGTCTTTTCCGGAAACCCTGGCGGTTTTAGCCAGCAGCATAATTTTAGACTTTGATATTATCTTTGCTTCTTTTCTTAAAAAATCCCACCACGACCTTGCCAGCCATACGCCTTTTGGGGTTTTTGTCATCTGGCTGGTTATTATTCTCTTGTTCGAAAACCACCTTTCTCCTGCAGCTAAAACCCTAATTCTTGTTTCTCTTTTCCTCCACCTTGTTTTAGATGAACTTGGTTTCTGGCTCTGCAAACTGAAACTCCAGGAAATAGCTAAAGAACCGCAGATAAACTGGCTTTATCCTTTGACCAAATCTCCTGACCGCAAAATAGTCTACGAGAAACACTTCCTTGATTTTTCCTGGCTTGAAGACTATACAGGAAAAGCGAAAGCCAATATCTTTTTGGAAATAGTCTTAAGCGCTATTGCCATCTTATTATTGGGATTTACTTTGTGCTAAAATGAGATTAATCCATGAAAAGAAAACTAATTCTTCCCGGAATAAACGGTTTGCTAATCAGCACTTTTCTGCTAGACTTTGGTTTTTCTCTGGCAGGGATCTTCATTCCCCTTTATATATTCAAGATAACCCATAGCTTTATCTGGGTCTTTGTCTTTTACCTGCTTTTTGACCTGGCGATTATTCTTTCGACTCTGCCGGCTGCCCGGCTGGTAGCCAGATTCGGATCTGACAAAATCTCTTTTGCCGGGACCGTGTCTAGGTCATTGTTTTTCCTGCTTTTAATCTTGAGCGGTAAAAATATTCTCTTTTTGATTCCGGCCGCCGCTCTCTGGGGCCTGGCCATTCCTCTTTACTGGATACCATTCCATTTGAGCGTGGTCGGCTCCGACCAATCGTTGGCTTTCGGAAAAGACTCTGCCAAAATCAATCTTGCTTCAAAGCTGGCTGCTATTACCGGACCAATCCTCGGCGGCATCATTATTCAAACCCTGGGATTTACTCATCTCTACTTGATCGGTTTTGCCTTTTTGATTGCTTCGGGCCTGCCCTTGTTTTTTGACAAATACGAATTCAAATTTCCGGATATTTCCCTGAAAACATTGAAAGAGAATTTGCCTATTAGGCAAATGCCGAGATTATTCCTGGGTTTCTTTGGCACAGGGCTGGTTGACAGATTCTACGGCCTTATCTGGCCTTTCTATGTCTTTCTGTTGATAGGATCATATAAGTTTTTGGGTTCAATCACCTCGGCCGGACTTTTCGCTTCTTTTATTCTTTTGATTATTGCCGGCCGCCTAACCAATCGCTTCGGCAGCAGGATTCTTAAAATAACCGTCCCTTTTAACTTCTTCAACTTAATTGGCCGTATTTTTATCACCGGCCGGCTTCCGCTATTCTTGATTGATCTTGTCTATCAGCTCGTTTCAATCTTTATCTGGATTCCTTTGGACCAGCTGAGCTACCAGACCGCTGCTCAAACCAGGAAACTGGAGTTTTTTCTCAGCCGGGAGCTGGTAATCCATGTCGGGTCCTTGCTGGCGGCTCTAATAATGATTTTAAGCCTCGGCTTTTTTGGCTTAAACTGGCCATTGGCTTTTTCCCTAGTGGCTTTAAGCCTTTTACTGATCGGCCAACTCGGATTTGCCAAAGAAGAGGGAATAAAGTCAGTCGGAATAGTTTTAATCAGAAAAAATGGAAGCTTCCTTATGCAGAAACGAGATAATAAAAACAACATTGTTTTTCCCGGTTATTGGTGCCTGCCCGGCGGCAAGATTAGCATTGGAAAGACGGCTTTCCAAGCCGCTCTTGAGGAACTGAAAAAGGAAACCGGCTATCTGGCCGAATCCCTGAACTTTTTAACCGAGGAGAGTTATATTTTGCCGGCCGGCGGAAGAGTTATCCGCCACATCTTCTGGGCAGAATATGACAATTCGCAGGAAATCAAGTGTTCTGAAGGGGAAAAAATGGAGTTTTTGAAATTGGAAGACCTGACCGAGAAAAAAATCTTTCCCGGCCACGAAAACCTCTGCAAAAAAGCATTAGAAAAATATTTAAACCCCGTAGGAAATTAAATATTTTCCGTGGTTAGTTGAATCTAAATTATGGATTATCATAAGACTAAAGTAAAAAGATGATTAAGGGGTTTTTGGATGAAAATATTTCAGCCATTTTAAATTCCACGAAAACCCCTGCGTTTTCCTACGGGGTAAAGACAAACTTATGAAATACCTAACTTTAGGCATCATTGTTTTCTCTTTTATTCTGGCTCTTGGTTTTTACCAGTCTGCCTGTTTTCCCCAGAAAATGGCTTCCCATTGGAACATTCAGGGCGAGGTTGACGGTTACCTTCCAAAATTCTGGGGTTTGTTTTTAATGCCGGTAATTTCTCTGATATTGTTTTTTCTTTTTCTTCTCGTTCCGAAGATCGATCCTTTAAAGGAAAACTACAAAAACTTCAGAAAATACTATGAGGGCTTCATGATTTTACTGACTGTCTTTTTCTTCTATATTTATTCTCTAACTATTCTCTGGAACATCGGCGTCAGATTTAATATGACTAAGGCTATGGTTCCTGCCATGTCAGTTTTCTTTTTCTACATCGGCATCCTGGTTGAAAACGCCAAAAGAAACTGGTTTGTCGGCATCAGGACTCCCTGGACCCTAAGCTCTGACTCTGTCTGGGATAAAACCCATAAATTAGGAGGAAAACTGTTTAAGGCAGCTAGTATTCTTGGCTTGCTTGGGCTTTTCTTTCCAGATTATGCCTTTTTCTTTATGATTTTTTCCGTAGTCGCGGTCTCTCTTTACCTGATTATCTATTCTTATCTAGTTTTTAAGCAGTTTTCAAAAGAATAACTATGCCAGAACTGCCGGAAGTTGAAACTATAAAAAGATATTTGAATAAGGCGATTGTGGGACAAAAAATCGCTGAAGTTGAAGTTTTGTCGAAAAAGCAGTTTTCGGGCAGGGCCAAAGACATAAGAGGAACCAAAGTCATTGGCCTGGAAAGGCGAGCCAAACACCTGATTGTGAATTTTGATAACGCCAATTCGCTTTTAATCCATTTAAAAATGACGGGCCAACTCGTCTGGACACCAAGGGCAAACGCTGATTTGCCAGGCAAAACTACGCGAATAATCATTCGTTTTGACAAAGGCACGCTGTTTTTCAACGACATGAGGAAATTCGGCTGGATTAGGATTTTAAACAAAGATCAACTTGATCAGGAATTAAAAAGGTACGGGCCAGAGCCTTTTAGTAAAGATTTTTCAATAAAGTATCTCCAAAGCATTTTTCAAAAAACCTCAAAACCGATCAAAACCGTTCTGTTGGATCAGGAGAAAATTGCCGGCCTTGGTAATATTTACGCCAACGAAGCCTTATTTGAAGCGAAAATCAATCCCCGAAAACCAGCCAAAGCCCTCAACCAAAAAGAAATCAGCCGATTGAAACAGGCGATTGTTTATGTTTTAAAACAGGGGATTAAATACGAGGGATCCTCAGCTGCTGACGAAGTCTATATCAAGCCCGATGGCTCTGCCGGTCGATACCAGCAGCATTTTCTCGTTTACCAAAAGCAAAAACAAAAATGCCAAAAATGCGGCGCAACTATAAAAAGAGTGAACCTGGGAGGCAGGGGAACGTTTTTCTGCCCAAAATGCCAAGTATAAAAAATTCTGCTATGATAAATATATGTCTGATTCTAAAAGGTTGTTTACAGCCATAGCAACTTTAACCAGTGTCATCATCGGCACCGGATTTTTTACCCTACCTTATATCGCCAGCCAAGCCGGAATCTGGATGACTCTTGGCTATTTTTTAATTCTGGGCAGCCTCGTCTTGCTGATACATTTAATGTTCGCCGAAGTGGCCTTAAAGACGCCTGATTTCTTGCGTTTGCCCGGTTTTGCCCAATTCCACTTGGGACCTAGGGGCAAAAGAGCCGCGCTTTTATCCATGGCTGTCGGGTCTTACGGCACGCTCCTGGTTTTTTTGATTATGGGTGGGAATTTCCTGACAAGCCTACTCCAACCAATTTTGGGCGGAAACCCTATGACCTATACCTTGGCTTACTTTGCTTTTGCCGCTGTTTCCATCTATTTTGGCATCAGGCCTTTGGCAAAGATTAATTTCGCAGATTTAGCTGCTTTTGCCGTTGTTCTTTTGGTTGTTTTTACCAGCGGCAAAAACTTATGGCAAATAGAAAACTTTCTAGCACCGGCCAATCTAAAAAACTTTTTCTTACCCTATGGCCCCTTGCTTTTTACTCTCTGGGGCGCGACCATGATCCCGGAAATAGAAGAGATGCTGGGTAAGCAAAAGGAAAAACTTTTGAAAAAAGCGGTTTTGACGTCAATTATAATCTCTGGTGTTTTTTATTTCCTTTTTATGGTTCTGATTCTGGGAATTAGTGGCAGAGCCGCCAGTCCAGACGCTTTTTCCGGGCTAAAACCGTTTCTGGGACAGGGGATTGCCGGCCTGGGGTTTTTCCTGGGTATTATCACGATTTTTACTTCTTTTGCTGCCATCGGCATCACCTTGGAAAAAGTCTTTCGCTATGACTTTAAAGTCCCCAAAAACCTGGCCTTTTTGCTGGTGATCGGCGTTCCTTTAATCCTCTTTTTACTCGGCATGCGGAATTTCCTTGAAACTATTGGTTTAGTGGGAGGCGTAATGATGGGCATTGAGGGAATCTTAATCCTGCTAATGTACAAAAAACTTTATCCCCAAAGACCTTGGGTTTACCCTTTGATTTTGATCTTTCTCGGCGGTATTGTTTACGAAATAATATATTTTGTTAAATAGTTTAGAACAATGTTGTTGTTTCATATTTTAATCTTTATTGCTTCCTCTCTTTTATTGGCTTTTTCCGGAAACCTGGTGGTGGACAACCTCATCATCCTGGCAAAACGGTTGAAATGGCGGGAGTTTGTCGTCGGCTTTCTGATTATGGCTATCGCCACCTCTCTGCCAAATCTCTTTGTCGGCCTTAATGCTGCCTTAAGAGGTATTCCCGAGCTTTCTTTCGGAGACGTTGTCGGCGGCAATGTCGCCGATCTTACCCTGGTTACTTCCTTGGCTGTCCTGGTTTCCGGCGGCATTATTGCCAAAAGCAGAATGGTCCAGACCAGTTCTTTATTCACTCTCTTGATCGCCCTCTTGCCTTTGCTTCTATCTTTGGATGGTCAACTAGGAAGAATTGACGGCCTGATTTTAATATTGGCTTTTTTCCTTTACGCTGCCTGGCTTTTCAGCACCGAGGAAAGGTTTAGCAAGGTCTATGGCAGAGGCGAGAAAGGGAAAAGCCTTTGGAAAAACGTTTTCTTGCTGGCTGCTAGTTTCATAATGCTCATCGCCGGTTCTCAGGGAGTGGTTATCTCGGCCTTGTTTTTTGCCAAGTCCTTGGGAGTAGCCATAGGCTTAATCGGCATTTTGATTGTCGGCCTGGGCAACTGCATGCCGGAGATCTATTTTAGCGTCATTTCTGCCAAAAAAGGGCAGTCCTGGTTAATCTTGGGAGATTTGATGGGATCTGTTATTAACTGCGCCACTCTGGTTTTGGGCATTGTCGCTTTGATCTCGCCCATCAACATTGTCGATTTTTCACCCTATTTTCTGGCGAGGGTATTTTTAGTTATCTCGGCAATTTTCTTTCTGGTATTTTTGAGGTCGGGAAAGAAGATAACTAGAAAAGAGGCTTTTTTCCTCCTCGGAATCTATATTGCCTTTTTGCTCTCTGAAATTTTCTTAAGGCGCTGAAACTTGAAGTCTCAAATAAAGTCTGCTAAAATAGGTTAATGCCGACTTTTTATCTTGTCATGATAGTAATACTGTTGTTTATTGCCGTGTCCTTGGCAATCTTCTTTTTTATAAGAAACTCCCAGACAGACAAGCAGCAAAGCGAATCCATCTTAAACCTTGAGAGAAGATTGACTGACCTGATGAGCAACCAACTAAAAGAAATCAGGGGAAGCGTTGACAACACTTCCAGAGATATGCACGAGCAGATAAGGTCTTTTACCAAAGAAGCGACTGAGATCAGGGAGAATATAAAGCAGATTCAGGAAAAGGTGGCTGATGTCTCCACTTTCCAGGAAATCTTCAAAGCCCCAAAACTCAGGGGTTCCTGGGGAGAGGCCCATCTGGAACACATAATTTCCCAGCATTTTCCCAAAGAGCTTTACCAAAGCCAGTATTCTTTTTCTTCCGGAGAGGCGGTGGACTTTATTCTCCGCCTGCCTAACGGCAAAATAGTTCCCATTGACTCAAAATTCCCGACAGAAAACTTCCAGAAAATGACGGAGGCTGCAACGGAAACCGAAAAAGAGTTTTTCAAGAAATCTTTCTTAGAAGACGTCAAAGGCCAGATAGTCTCCATATCCCAGAAATACATTCTGCCGGGAGAGGGAACCACTGATTTTGCCCTGATGTTCATTCCGGCTGAAGCCGTTTATTACGAAATAATCAACAATCTTGCCAGAGAAGTGGACATTAGCTCTTTTGCCCAGTCAAAAAAAGTCATCATCACTTCGCCAAACACAATTTACCTGACGCTGAGAACGATTGAGCACTGGTTTAAAGACACTCAGATTTCAAAGCAAACGCAAGGCATCTTAAAAAGACTGGGAAAGATCTACCATGACGCGGAAAAGCTCATGGACGAATTCAGGAAACTGGGCAATCATTTGAAAAACGCCAGTTCCGCCTATGATAGTTCTGAAAAAAGATTAAGTCTTTTTGAAGAAAAAGTCGAAAAACTTATAGAAATAGACGAAACTAAAAAACTTCCGGAACAAACAAACGAGCAATAAGCTGTCGGAGACCCGCTCTCCGATAATAAGATAATTTATTATTAAAAAAATATGACACTGGCTGTAATCAAAACTGGGGGCAAGCAATACATTGTTACGCCCGGACAGAAACTGAAAATCGAGAAAATCGAAAAGAAAGTCGGTCAAGACTTTGATTTTGACCAGGTTCTTTTAGTGGAAAAGAGCAAGAAACTGGAGATCGGAAATCCTTTTGTAAACGGAGCCAAAGTAAAGGCAAAAGTCCTTAGCCAGGATAAAGCAAAAAAAGTAATTACCTTAAAGTTCAAGCCGAAAACCAGGTATCATAAAAAAATGGGCCATCGCCAGCCCTTTACCGAAGTAGAAATTAAAAGTATTGAAAATTAGAAACTGACAAAACCGCCCGGCTAAGGCGGTTTTATAGTCCTTGACTTTCTATAAACAGCGTGTTATAATTAAACCATTCCCCGTTCAGAAAGGAGAAAAAATGAACGGTATCATAATCCTAGGCGCGATTTCCGGCCTATGCCTAGGGCAATTCCTCTACGTCGTCTCGACGCAAGAGGGGCCGATCCAGGCGGTGAGCTTCGCAATTTGGCTCATCGTCCCAATTCTGGCAGCAATCGTTTCACGCTGCTGGAATCGGAGGAAGATAAAATGAACACATCTCCCTCCTGGAAATGCCCGCTGTGCGGGCACCAGTCTCGGCCTGGAGCGAAATTCTGCTCCCGATGCCGATATAAAAGGGGAGCGGCAGTGCTCCTAAGAGACTGGATCGTGTGCCCCACGGCGGGGCACCTGGCGCATTCACCGGAACACGCGCCAGCCAAGTTCTGCCACCAATGCGGTTCGTCGCTGCGGTAGGCAGTAGTTAGTCCATGTGAGTCTCTTTCCCGGAGACCTTCTTATCAGCTCCCCTGGCCAAATTACAGGGTGCCGAAAAACTATCGGCTTTAGAGAGCGTCGTGGTGGACGCTAAACGAGCATAATATGGTTGCTCGCGAGTAGAGGATAGACGACAGATGATAGTCGTAACAGGTGAGTGGCGATAAGCCAGGATGCCGGTGCGGACAAGGAAACTTGTCCAGACGGGTAGTAGGGAAAAGAGATTTACAAGCCCCACGGGGGCAAGGGCGGCACACAACAAGTGTCGCTTTTCGATTCTTCATTTTTTTATTCTCTACGCTTGATCTTCACGCACTTAATACCCGATAGCCGCTGTCAACAATACGCACGATCGCTTGAATTGTTGACAAGACAAAACTGGGTTTTTAAGACCGGCTTAAAACATTTTGAAGTATTTTTTAAGTTTTATGTCGTCGTAAATGCTCTCGGCAACAATAATATTGACAAAGGGGGTAATATTAAAAAGTTCGCACAAAAACTGGATCTCGTTTTCGCAAGGGTAGGGGAATACCCAAACGCTTTTTTGGAGCTGGCAAAAACCTATTTCTTTTAATTTATCTCTTAAAGCGTCTCTTGATCTCCGACGATATTTATCGGGAATATCAAAAATAACCACCCGCCACTTTTTATCCCAGAAATCCGGTTTTTTAACCGTTAGCCCGTCAAATTGAATTTCTTTAATTTTTCTTTTGCCTTTTTCGCTAAGTTCAACAGAAAACTTGCCGTTTTCCAACTCTTTTAGAATGATTAGACGGTTATCTTGAAGCCGCTTGGCCGCGCGGGCGATTTTATAATCTTCGATTTTTCTCTTAAAAAATTTCTTATCTTTGGAAATCGCCCGGGCGATATTTATTAAAAAATACGGCGAAGTCGCAGAAATAACAATTACTCCTGCCAAAAGCAAATAAGAAAGAATTTCTCTCGTCGTCTCGCCGTATCTTTGACCACTGAATGAATGAGGAGTTTTCATTATTTAATAATAAGCTTGTCAAACATTCTCGTCAACAATACGCACGATCGTGGATATTAATGACAAGTTCTGCCGAAATCTTGAAATTTAAGAGTGGTGATAAAAAACCTGAAGGGCCTAAACTTCTTTCCGGCTTTCCAGAGCATAGGATAAGGTTTCTTCATCGGCGTATTCTATTTCCGCTCCCAAAGGCAATCCCTGGCCCAAACGGCTGATTTTTATATTGAATGGCTTTAAAGCTCTTTCCAGATAAAGACTGGTAGCCTGGCCTTCAGTGGTATAGCTGATGGCAATGATGATCTCTTTAAAACCGGCTTTGACTCCAAAACCGGCTGGATTCTTGATTCTTTGCAAAAGGTTGTCAATGACAAGCTTTTCCGCTTCTCTCTTTCTCAAGGGCGAAAGCAAGCCTCCAAGGATAAAATAGAGACCCTGGTATTTCCCGGTTCTTTCCAATAAGACCAGGTCTGCCTCTTTTTCCACCAGGCAAAGAAGGGTTTTGTCCCGGCTAATATCCGAACAAATAGGGCAAAGAACTTCTTCTTTTTTGGGCTCAAAAGGATTCAAACAAAACTTACAGATCCTGACCGCTTTTTTCAAATCAGCAAGGGAATTTAAAAACTCGCCTATTTTAGCCTCTGGTCCTTTTAAAAGATAAAAGACAAATCTCGAAGCTGTTTTTGGCCCGACACCGGGAAAACGAGAAAAAATCTCAATTAGTTTTTGGATCTTCGGAGGATAGGTCATTCCTTTTATTAAGCTAAGAATTCCCTTTCTTCTTTGGCCAGGTTTCTAAAACTGACTATCTTTTCATCAAAGTAAAGCTCTACTTTTCCGACCGGGCCGTTTCTGTGCTTGGCAATAATGATATCAGCGATATTTTTTTTGTCAGTGTCCTGACGATATCTGTCCTCTCTGTATATAAATAAAACGACGTCACTATCCTGCTCTAAACTCCCGCTTTCGCGAAGATCAGATAGTCTTGGTATTTGGGGAGATCTCTGTTCAACTGCCCTTGAAAGCTGGGAAATAGCCACTACCGGCACATTCAATTCCCGGCCCAAACCCTTTAAAGATCTGGAGATCTCGGTAATCTGCTGGACCATGCTTTCCTCGCTTATTCTCGGCTCAACCAGCTGCAGATAGTCAATCACTAGCATTCCTAATCCCTGGTCTGCTTGTAATCTTCTTGCCATGGCTCTCATTTGCAGAATATTGGAAGTGGCAGCGTCGTCAATGAAAATAGGGGCTTCAGCCAAAACTCCCAAAGCTGTCTGGATTTTGGAAAAATCGTTGTCTTCTCCTTTTGAAGAAAGCGTGCCTGTCCTTATCTTCCAGAGGTCAACTCCAGACTGGGAAGCGATTAATCTGTCAACCACTTGATCCATTGACATTTCCAGGCTGAAAATACCTACTGGCAGTTTCTCGTGAACAGCAATGTACTTGGCAAAGTCTAAAGCTAAGGATGATTTTCCCATTGAGGGGCGGGAGGCCAGGATGATCAAATCAGATTTCTGAAGACCGGAAAGCATATTATCTAAATCAACAAAGCCGGTTGGCACGCCCCTGGGCCCGCCTTCGTGCTTGGAAAGCCGATCAATGCGGCCAAAAGCCTCTTCAAGGCTGTCTTTGATTGAGGTAAACTTCTGGGTCAGGGATTTCTGGGTAATGCCGAAGATTCTTCTTTCTGCCTGGTCGAGCAAAACGTCAACGTCTTCTGCCTCGTTGTAGCCCATCTGACCGATCTCGTGGCTGGCATCGATCAAATCCCTTAAAATCCTCTTTTTCTGGACAATCTTGCCATAATTCAAGGTATGGGCAGCGGTCGGAACCGCGTTGACCAATTGGGTCAGATAGGAATGGCCTCCGATTTCTTCAAGCTTGCCTTTTTCTTTGAGTCTGGTGGAAACTGAAAGCAGGTCTATGGGCTCATTCCTCTCAAACAAATCTGTCATGGCCAGGTAAATTTCTTGGTGGTCGGGCTTGTAAAAGTCTTTTGGGTAAAGAAAATCAACTACTTTTAAAATGGCGTTCTTGTCAATCAAAAGGCAGCCTAAGACCGACTGCTCGGCCTCAAGGTTCTGGGGAGGAAGTTTGTCAGTAATTGTTTCTGGCATGTTATCTTTTTCACTTTAACAAAAATAGGGGATTGGGGCAACTTCTTGACAAGCAAAGATATTCAGAGTTTAATAACAGATCAAGTGTCATTTTTATG
>Ga0210051_1004822_pt1 | contig 13087 bp, 13 predicted proteins | sample CryGey092014_all_FD_185464 | JGI IMG/M metagenome (GOLD analysis project Ga0210051, IMG submission 185464) | Groundwater microbial communities from aquifer - Crystal Geyser CG23_combo_of_CG06-09_8/20/14_all (SPAdes) (version 2) | ecosystem: Environmental > Aquatic > Deep subsurface > Groundwater...
AACTCAGACATAGTTTTGATACTTACAGAATGGCCTGAATTCAAAAATATTAATTATGGTGACAAATTAGTTATTGACGGCAAAAATTTATTTGATAACAACAGCAGGCCAAAAAATTATGAGGGCATCTGCTGGTAATTTAACAAAGTTTAAATATTAATTATAACTCATTAAAAAAGTGGTAAAATGAAGGTAATTATTCCATTAGCCGGAAAGGGAACAAGATTAAGGCCGCACACATTCTCAAAACCAAAGCCATTGTTAAAAGTTGCTGGAAAGTCTGTTTTAGGCCATATAATCGACAAACTAAAACCCTTAGATGTAGAGGAGATTATATTCATAACAGGCGATATGCAGGAAAAAATAAAAGAATATGTCAGCTCCAACTACAGCTATAAGGCAAGATACATAAAACAAAATAAACTATTGGGAGATGGCTATGCAATAAACCTTGCAAAAGACTATGTAAAAAAGGATGTCCTTATTGTGTTTGTTGATACTATCTTTGAGACAGACCTGTCAAAGATAAAAGCCATTAAATCAGATGGTGCTGTCTGGGTTCAGGAAGTAGATGATCCTCGAAGGTTTGGAGTTGTTGTTTTGAAGAAGGACTATATCGAAAAAATAATAGAAAAACCAGATGAGCCAGTCTCAAACCTTGCAATTATAGGTCTTTATTATATCAAGAACAGCTCTTTGATGTTCCACTGCCTTGATGAAATAATAAAGTGCAACCTAAAATCAAAAGGGGAATTCAGGCTTGCTGATGCCCTTGGCCTGGTGATTAAAAATGGTGCAAAATTAAATGCCTTGGAGGTTGATAAATGGCTTGACTGCGGAAAGCCAGAGACACTATTAAGCACAAATCGTTATCTTTTGGGTCATGGATTTAACAAAGAGATAAAGACAACCAACTCTGTTGTTATTGGCCCTGTTTACATTGAAGATAATGTTAAGATAGATAACTCTATAATAGGGCCTTATGCCTCAATAGCATCTAGCTGTGTTATAAAAAACTCAATTGTAAAGGATTCAATAGTTGGCGAGAATGCTGTTATAGAGAATGCTGCCTTAAACAAATCACTTGTTGGAGACAGTGCTTTGATTAAAGATACTTTCAGGAAAATCAATGTTGGCGATAACTCAGAAATAGACTTTGAATAAAATGCTTTTGCAATATCACTTTTTTGTGGGTTTAATAATATCATTAATCCTCTACCCTCTTTATGGGCTTAATGTTCTGATTATATTTTTTGCTAATCTCTTAATTGACATTGACCATTATATACTTTATATTTTTAAATTCAAGTCCCTTGATGTGGTCAGAGCACATAATTATTTTTTTAATGAAGAAAAGCCATTTCTCTTATTTTTTCACACAGTGGAATTCCTGCTTGTTTTGTTATTGTTGTCTTTTTATTCTAAGCTAGCTTTTTTTGTTCTAATCGGTGCTTTAGCCCATCTTTTGCTGGATACTTATGAAGAACTGAGAGAAGACTATATCGGAAGGTTTCCATCAGCTGTCTGGTGGTATTTAAGAAAGAGCTGACTTAAAATATTCTATTGTCTTTTTTATGCCCTCTTCAAAGCTGATTTTTGGAGCCCAATTGAGTTTTTCCTTTGCTAACCCAATATCTGGCCGTCTTTGTTTGGGATCATCTTCTGGCAATGAATTAAAGATAATTTTTGAGCTGCTTTTTGTGCAGCTTGTTATTTTCTTTGCAATATCTATGATTTTTGTCTCATTTGTATTGCCAAGATTTACCGGGCCGATATAATCCTGGTTCATCATCTTGTACAGGCCTTCAACCATATCTTTCACATAACAGAAGCTTCTTGTTTGAGAACCATCTCCAAAAACAGTTATATTCTTATTTTTTAGTGCCTGAACAATAAAATTGGATATTACCCTGCCGTCATTTTCTGCCATTCTTGGGCCATAAGTATTGAATATCCTTACAATTCTTATATCTAGGTTGTATTTTCTATGATAATCCATAAACAATGTTTCAGCAACTCTCTTCCCCTCGTCGTAGCAAGCCCTTTGGCTGAGGATATTTACATTGCCCATATAACTTTCTTTTTGAGGATGTTCTAATGGATCCCCATATATCTCTGATGTTGAGGCCTGCAAAACCCTTGAGCCGTTAAGCCTTGCAAACTCAAGCACATTTATTACGCCGAGAGTGTTTGCCTTAACAGTCTCTATTGGGTCAAACTGGTAATGAATTGGAGAAGCAGGGCATGCAAGATTATATATCTGGTCAATATGCTCTTTGATGACTTTTCTTAATGGCTGGGTTATATCATGTGAAATTACCTTAAAATTAGGATTATCCTCTAAATGCTTTATGTTTTTCAGGCTGCCTGTAAAGAAATTATCCAAGCAGATTATCTTATTGCCGTTATTCAAAAGAAATTCGCATAAGTGAGACCCTATGAAACCTGCACCCCCTGTTATTAATATATTCATCTTACACCTCAAGAATAAAAAGTTTCATTAGATTATATAAAAGCTTTTGTATTAATAAAAATAGATTTTTCATTTATTATACTCGTAAAGTCTAAAATAAGGATTATCTGGCTTGAGGCCTGTCTTGTATGTTATGTCAACAGTGTTTTTAATAAGCCAGTTGTATTTTTCTGGTTCATTACAATGCCATTCACCAGGTTGTGTGCAGCTAGTGTTATCAACCACGTCGCTTTGGTCGATCCTTCCAAAGCCAGGTGTATAACCATCATAAAGGTAGGTGTTTAAGACAAAATATTTCAGGTTATTATTTTCCACTTGTTGTTCTATCCAGCTTACATTGATGAAAAGCCATGATGCGCAAACTCGCTGTGTGTAAAATATAAATGACTTATCATGTATTCCTGCAACACAGGCATATTTTTCATCTTGCAAATTATCTTTTATGTAATCTGCAACAACCTTAACTTCATTAGGCCTTTTATAGATCCCAAATCCTCCAATAACCAATGCAGATGCAACAGAAACATTTAGTAGTAAATATATTATGACTATAATTGAAAGAACATTCTTTTGTCTTTTAATATTAATATTCCTAAAATAGAAATGAGAAATAAGCATTGTTAAGAGTAGTATGAAAATTATTATCCAGATATAATAGTTGTTTAAGAAGCCAAAAATCAATGATAAAAAATAGTTTGTTTTTGTTATGGACATATATTCAGATGCATATGTTATTGGGAACCTTGCTGCCAGCAAAACAATCCATGAAATGGTTAATGCAATTAAAGATGCAAATGCAAGGCCTTTCTTCTCTTTAACAAAAAAATCCAAAGAATGTGTTATGCCTATTGATGCCAGAACAGCAAATGCAGGAACAATTACAACCTGCCTTTCAACATAAGGCTTCCCGTGAATATAGAATATGATGATTGACAAAAACCAGAACAGCCATAATGCATATTTTGGCTTTTTTATGTTTTTTAAAGAATATAAAAATCCAAACAAAACCGGAATAAAGATAAGGCCCATGAAAGGGGTCATAACAAGATAGTTAAGCATTGTTTTTGCTGATCCTAGTATTGAAATGCCTGAGCCAGCCATCACTGCCCCATGGCCGGGAAGTGCATAAAGGAACATGCTTATGAAGGAATTGATGAATTCTGGATTTTTGAAAAATATTAAAGGTATTAACATATAAATAAAGAACAATCCCAAGACAATAAATGCTGCAAAAAAGAAATGCTTTATTTGCTCTTTTTTTACCTTTCTGAAATAAAGGTAAGGCAACAGTGCAGATAGAGGAATTAGCCCCCTGAAGTCAGTTGTCCAGGCATTTGCCAGGCAGACAAAAGCAGCCAAATAAATAAATAAGTTTTTTCTTTCATCAATTGCTTTTATTACAAGAAATGTTGCTAACAAGCAGTAGAATGTTAGTGCTCCATGCAAAAATCCACTTCTTGTAAAAGCTATGTGAAATGGTGAAAAAGCAAACAATATTGATGCAACAAAAGCTGTTTTTGTGTTGAACTGCTTTTTTACTATCAAATAAAGGAGCAATACTGAGAGCACACTAAACAGCAGGGTTGGCATAAGAACTGCATATTTATTGTAACCAAAAATCAGTATTGATATAACCAAAGGAATTACCGCAAAAGGCCTTGTGTAATGCAGGCCGCCCCATGACATCGGCTCATCTGAAAAAGAAGGGTAGATTATTTTCGCTGGCGATTTAATTGCAAATGCTGAGAGCTGTGCAAACTGGCTGTCATCTCCACCAGAAAGCTCGTTTGCATTATAGATTCTGATAAGAAAAGTGCATAACAACAATATTATTAAAAAAATATGTTCTTTTTTCATGCAAACCATGTTTTATACTTTTTTTAAATAGCTTTCGAAAATCTTGCTGGCTTTTTGAGCCAGCATGCAAGGCCTATTAGTGCCATCAAAATTGATATAAACAAGATTAGCATTGAAATAGCAACAGCTGATTCTCTGTTAATTCCAAGGAATGAGAACAGCACTATTAGTGTTATGTCCCTTGTTCCAATTCCTGATATAGAAATCGGGATGAGGGTTATCAGGCCGGCAATAGCAGCGCAAATCGAGAGGTAAACAAATGAAATGCTAATGCTTAATGCATTAGCAAGAAGGAATATCTGAATGAAATATATTATCCATACCAAAACTGTTATTAGAGAAACTTTAAATATCCTTTTTCTGTTCAAAACCTTTAAGTCATTATAAAAATCATTAAAGTTGATCTTAATTTTCTCTTTATATTTGGATGGTATAAAAAACCAAAATATTTTCCTTATCAACCTCTTGGCAAGCTCTTTCTTTGCAACTGTAAAAATAACTATTGAAAGCAGCATTATGAAAATAAAAGAGAAAAGGTATATTTGTCTTTCAAATAGCTGTATGAAGAAAAACATTCCTATGTAACCGAACATGATTAAGAACAATAGGTCAGCCAACCTATCAACAACTACACTTACAGATGATTTTCCTGCTGAGTTCCCATCATTTTTCAGATAAAGCACTTTGATAAAGTCGCCTATCCTGCCAGGTGTTAAAAGCCCGATATAAATCCCGGACCCATACATTAAGATAGAATCTGATAACCTGTAATTAATGTTTTGGGTTTTTTTGAGATAGTTCCATCTATACGCTTTTATGAAGAGTATTGGCAAGGTAAGCAGAGCAGCGGCAATAAAATAATATAAATTAATATTTTTTAATAGGCCAAAAAAACTTTTTAAATCTATTTTAGTCAGGATAAAAACAAAAAGAACTATTCCAATAAATTTCAAGATAAATCCCTTAATTCTCATATTTTCTCACATACAAATATCCTTCTCAAACCAATGTATTTCATTAAACTGTTTTTGAAAATCCTTTCAAGAAGCTCGCCAAGCCTTACTAGGAATTTTGGACCAAAGGCTATCAGCACCGTTGTTTCTTCTCTTTTTATTTTTAATCCGGCATTTTTTATGTATACAATCATTTTTTTTCTTGGTATGAATAAGTGAGGGCCCTCGCTGTGGTGTATTCCTGTTACAGCAGCAAACCAGTGAACAAACTCCCACAATGTATTTGGCATTGTTATAAGAACCTCTCCTTTTGGCTTTGTGACTCTTGCAAGCTCTTTAACAGTTAGTTCTGGATGGGGCAAGTGCTCTAGTGTTTCAAAACAGAGAATATTGTCAAACATATTGTCCTTAATTGGAAACCAGGTTGTTCTTGTTAGTATTGTTTTAAAGTTAATGCCTTTTGATTTAAGATTTTCATCTGCTATCTTTAGCATTTTCTCAGATACATCCATGCAGACAAATCTGAGGTTTTTCCTTTTGCCTGCAAAATACAATGCTCCATTGCCGGTTCTTGTGCAGTATTCGAGAACATAGGCATTGTCCTTTATATCGCTTAATTTATATCCATCTGTGAACCTTCTGAAATATGAGTATGTTTCTTTGTTTATCTCATCATAGTCATTAGTTCTGTCCCAATGCTCTCCTACATCCTTTAAGCTCCATCTTCTCTTGGTTCTTGTTATTCTTTTGACTATTAGGGATATTATCCTGAAAGGGATTATTCTGCCGAATATCTTTATGAAAAGCATTATTGCTTTCAATGTTAATGGGTCTCCTATTTTCTTGTGCTTTATATTATGCCAGTGCATCCTGTAAAACTCTTTTTCATCTATTTTCTTGCTTATGACTAAAGGGTTACTGAGAAGATTGTTTCCAAGCTCTGTTCTTTGGATCACAACAGAGCTGTTGTCCCAGTTCCATGCATCACCAACAGAGATGTCTGCAAGCTCGTTTGTGTAGTCTTTGCATCTTAGGCATCCCTTTGGAACAAACATGAGATTAAGGAAATCATAATATCCCTTTGGAAGAAAATAATGCTTTTGGTTGGATATTGTTGTGTGGCCCTCTGGATACTGCTGATAGGTTTTTGGCAGAAAACTTAGCTTTTGTTTTGTTTTTATTAAAAAACCCCCTGGATAATCACTGCCCCTATATTTAAGGTGTTTTATCTGATTTCTCCTTATTTTTGATTTTTTTATAAGGAATTCTGTTGCCTCAAAGGGCATGTTATAGCCGCAGAAAAGCCCTATTAAGAGCTTTATGTTTTTATACAGGCCTTTTTTCTGCAGCTGCCTTATTGCTGTTATGTGGCATGGCAATCCAACCATTGCAAGATTAAGTTTTTTGTTTTTTTCTGCAATATTTAAGAACTCATTTAGAGGGATTATAGTATACTTTGAGCCTGCAGCAGAGATTATGTCTTTTTGTGTTTTTGCAAGTGCCACTTCATATTTCCATGGCTTTTCTTTATTCATTGAAACAACAATCGCAGCATCAACAATCTTGTTCTTTAAAGCATAAATTAGTGATGAGGTTACAAAACCTCCTGAAGATGATTTTTTCAATATTTTTTCATCTTTTGACTGGCATATGTAAATATTTTTATAGCTGCCAATATACTTCTTCATAAACTCACCTTTTCTTAGCTATTAAATCAGCAACAAGACCAATGAGAAATATCTGCAGTGATGAGAGCAGGATTACAATAACTGTTATGTCTGCAACAAGGCCTATATAAAATTTTGTGTACAGGAAGACTAATAATCCTATTAAAAATAGCAATATGCTTACTGAAAAAAAGACCTTGAATGGATTGAAGTATGTTACTATCCTTGCTATAAGGTTTATGAAATTAACGAAATCCTTTATTGGGTGGATAGTTGACTTGCCCTTTCTCTTGAAATAGCTTATTGGAACATATTTTACTGTGTATTCATTTGTCAGGCATGCAAGAGTGATAGTTATTGTAAATGAGAACCCTGAAGGAAATAAATTCCAGAATTTTAGTGCAATATCCTTTTTAAATATCCTTAGTCCACAGTTAATGTCTGGGATTTTTTTTCCACTGACAAAATTTGCCAGCTTTGATATTATAGATTTTGCTGGCCTCCTTAATAATGGAACATTTTCTTTTCTTCTTTCGCCAACAACCATATCATACTTATCTATGTGTTCAAGAAGATTTGGTATTTCCTTAATTGGATATGTGCCGTCAGCATCTGTTATTAAAATATAGTTTCCCTTTGCATGCTTTATTCCATCTTTTAAAGAGGCGCTGTAGCCAAGATTATAAGGATGGTTTATAACCTTGATTCCATTTATTTTGTTTAATATCTCCTGACTTCTGTCCTTGGAGCCGTCATTAACAGCTATTACCTCGTAGTCATAGCCTGACTTATCCATTACTTCCTTCAAATGCTTTATTGTTGAGGCAACTGCCCTTTCCTCATTAAAGACCGGAACCACAACTGAGATTAAATCATTCATTTTCTTTATACCATTTAACAAACCTTTTAATACCCTCCTCTATTTTAACTTTTGGCTTGTAGTTTAACAGCTTTTCTGCTTTCTTTATGTCTGCATGAGTTATTTTAACATCACCTGGCTGCATTGGCAGCATGTTTTTCTTTGCCTTTTTTCCTAATGCATTCTCTATGCATTCTATAAAGTAAGAAAGCTCTATTGGCTTGTTATTGCCTAGGTTAATTATCTCATAGGGAAAAGGATTGTCTATTGCTGCTAGAACTGCCTGAACAATGTCCGAGATATAAGTGAAATCTCTCTTCATCTTTCCATTATTATAAACATCAATTGGCTTATCCTCCAAAATAGCTTTTGTAAACTTGAAATATGCCATGTCCGGCCTTCCAAACTCCCCGTAAACTGTAAAAAACCTCAGTCCGGTGCAATTGATTTTGTAAAGATGGTGATATGTGTAAGCCAATAATTCATTTGATTTTTTTGTTGCAGCATAAAGCGAAACTGGATTGTCAACATTGTCATCTTCTGAAAAAGGTATTTTTTTATTATTGCCGTAAACAGAGCTGCTTGATGCAAAAATAAAATCCTTTATATTGTGCTTTCTGGCCATCTCAAGCATGACCATTGTTCCCAATATATTTGATTTTTCATACTCAAGAGGATTTTCAAGAGAATATCTTACACCTGCCTGCGCTGCCAGGTGGCAGATTTTATTGAATTGGTGTTTCCTGAAAACAGCATCCATTTTGTTGTAGTCTGATATATCTGCTTTTATTACATCAAGATTATTATTCTTGCCTATTTCTTTTATTCTAGCCTCTTTCAGCTTGACATCATAATAATCATTGAAATTATCTATAATTGTGACCTTATCTCCTCTTTCAAGCAAGGCCTTAGCTACATGAAAGCCAATAAAACCAGCGCCGCCTGTTACTAATATATTCATCTTTTGCCCCATAATAAAACAAGAGAATGTTATAATTATATAAGATTTTTGTTTTTATTTTATAAATAAGTTAATATCATACACCTTTTGTGTATAATTATGCACTTTTAGTAGATAATTTTTCTTTAGTACTTGCACTTTGAGCCCTTTTTTTGCTAAGACTGATAACATTGTGCTATTAATCTTCTTAGAGATTTATCATAAAGATGAACAATATTTCAGTTCACGATTTTTCTAATCCAACACTACTAAAACAGTTTAAAATCGAAAGGTTTATATAGTAGTTTTCTTTAATATTAGTAAAAATATTACTAATAGTTTAGAAAAATGCAATTAAGCAAATTAGAGTCAATGGCATATGAGACCTTAAAGAAGAACTTAATTATTTTTAAAACCAAAGATTTAATGTTATTGCTGGGCATAAACAGAACAAAAACCTATAATGTAATAAAGGCACTGAAGAAGAAGAAGGTAATTAAGGTCATAAAAGCTGGGCGTTATACTATTCAGGGCACAAATGAATTTGTGATTGGCTCATATTTAAATTGGCCTTCTTACCTAAGCTTTTGGTCTGCCTTGAGCTATTACGGATTTACAGACCAGCTGCCTAAAACAATATTTTATACTGCAGCAAGATACAAGAAAAGGAAAAGTAATTATAAGTATGTAACCATATCCAGGAAAAGATTCTTTGGATATATTAAAATAGGGAATATAATAATTGCTGAAAAAGAAAAGGCAATAGTTGATTCATTATTATTTCCAAAATATGCTGGAGGAATTAGGGAATTAATTGGTTGTATTAGGGTAGCTATAAATGAATTAGATAAAAACAAGCTGGTGGATTATGCTGTAAAAATTGAGAGCATGGCTGTCCTGAGAAGGCTTGGCTTTATCTTGGAATTGATTGGCTGCAAAGAAAAGATATTAAAAAGGATTATTAAAAGAATAGGCAAGGGTTATGAGCTGCTGGATCCATCACTAAAGAAAAGAAATAATTTAAATAAGAAATGGCTGCTGGATATTAACGATGATATCAATAGATGAGCTTAATGAAGTGAAAAACAGGAGAAAGACTAATCTTTACTATGAAGAAAAGGAGTATTTGCAGTATATTTTTCTTAATGCATTATCAAAGTTTGCAGACAATTTTGTATTTAAGGGAGGAACATGCCTGAGAATATGCTATGGTCTTGAGAGGGCATCTGAGGATTTGGACTTTAGTACAGGATTAAGCTTGAAAAAAATTATAGGAATTATTGACCAATGTCTTAAGGATTTTGCTTTATTAAATGTTAATTGTAATGTATACTCAAAGAAAGAATATCAGGGAAATCTTCGGATAGAAGCAAGGTTTGAAGGTCCATTGTTTAATGGCAATCCATCATCAACTAACACTTTAAAACTTGATTTTAACAAAAGAAAAGTTAAAAACGAAGTTGCTAGAGTTATTCCCCAGCTTTTTTCAGATGTTCCTGCTTTTACTATTGTTGCACTTGATGACAAAGAAATCCTTGTTGAGAAAATAAGGGCACTGATAAACAGGGGGCAGCCAAGAGACCTTTACGATGTTTGGGTTTTGCTTAATAATAGTGTTATATTGGATAAAAAGTTGTTATCTGCTAAATTAAAAGAAGAGAAGAGTAAGCTTGAGAACATAAAAATTCCCTCAAAAGAAGCTTATACGAGAGACCTTAAAGAACTATTGCATTATCTGCCATCCTATGAGCAGGTTAAGGATTATGTTTTAGGAAAAATAGTTTACCCTGCTAAAAAATAAGGGGAGAAAAAAACCTTTAATAGAGAAAATAATAAAAAGATAACACCCCTTATTTTCCGGAATTCATTCGCTAATTCTAAAAAAAACCAATGAAAAAACTAGGCAAAGTATAAAAAGCCCTTGTTTGTATAAATTGATTCATTAAGATGGCTAAATATAAAAACATTTATATACTAAATATCATATGATATATAGTATTATAAAAATATGATATAAGATATCATAAAAAACAGGCAAATATTATGAAAACTGAAGAACATGAAGAATCACTAAAGCAGCATAAAGAAGCTATATTTGACTGGGCTATTGAAGTTAAGGGAATAGAAAACAGCCAGCGCATAATAGGTCTGCATGCATCAAGGGCTGCTCTTGATATCCTGGCAATATATCTTCAGAAAACAAAAAGAATTGGTCCAGGAATGCAACTTAACCACAGGTGGTTTAAAAGCAAAAAGGTTAGTGGCAAGCTTCCAGCATTTCCCCATAAAGCGCCAATATTGGAGAAGATCATAGAATTAGAAAAAACCTGCGAAAAACTCAGCTATGGTTCAAAAAAAGATAAGTCAGAAGTATTGAAAGCTGTAAAGCTTCTTCAGAATATTGAAGAGGATGTAACTAAGGTGATGAAAAATGAACTCGAATAAAAAAATTATTGCGAACGAAATGAGCGAGTTGGACTTCAACGAAGTTGAATGTCGCACATCGGCGTCAACCAGCGAAAGGGTTGAAAGTGATGAAAAATGAATAGAAATAAGATTATATCATATGCACTTGCTTTCACATCTTTTCTCTTAAGGAGAATACAGAATGTGAATGCTGTTGTGATGTTTGGCTCAGTTGCAAGAGGAGATTATGATAATGAGAGTGATATTGACTTATTTATAGAAACAGAAGAGAGTGAGAAAAAAATAGAGGAAACCCTAAAATTGTTTAAAAAATCAAAAGAGCATGAAAAATATTTAGATGAGGGAATAGAAAATCAGATTTCACTCAAAATAGGAAAGCTTAATGATTGGCCTAGTTTGAGAGAAAGCATTCTGGACAATGGCATAACCTTATATGGCAAATATGAAAAACTACCAGAAAACCTAAAGCATTTCATTTCATTTACTATTTCAATGATGAAGCTGCACCAAAAGACAAGGTTAAAGGTATGGAGAAGGCTTTATGGCTATAAGCAAAAAGTAGGCAGCAAGATATACATGAAAAAAGGTGTAATAGAAGCACTTGGTGGAAGAAGATTGGGAGATGGAATGATTGCCATACCAAAAAACAGGGAGAATGATATGATTAGTTTCCTTAATAAGCTAAATGTAAATTATACAAAACAGGATGTTTACTTTAATGAGATAATTTAATGCTCTTGAGTCGTCTGCAATTTGGATACAACTGAAATCAACAGATGGCAAATTAAGGCTTACTGATTGTGTAAATACAAAAAATGCGTTTAAAATAATTCAATCAATCTCATCAAAGAAAGCAGAACCCTTCAAGCAGTGGCTTGCAAAACAGAAAAAAGAATATTAAGAAGTTGAAAGAAACAGCATAAAACTAATAACATTCTTTTTATCAATTATATTAAACCTTTTTTTCCTAAAAAATCATTAACTTTATAAAGATTTTCAATATCTTGGCATTTATGTTGAATAAAACAGTTTGTGTTGTTGGCCTTGGATATGTAGGCCTGCCTTTATTATGCCTGAGCATTGAAAAGGGCTATAAGGCATATGGCTTTGACATAGACAAGAAAAAGATTGAGCTTATCAACAAAGGGATAAGCCCTATAAAAGATAAATTTCTAGAAGAAAAATTAAAGAAGCTTAAAGGTATAGACACAACAACAGATTCCACTGTTTTGAAGAAGTCTGATATTATTATCATATGCGTTCCAACACCAATAGATTCCCAATATAATCCAAACCTTAAGCCATTGCAGAGCGCTGCAGAAACAGTCTCAAAAGAGCTTAAGAAAAATGATTTAGTTGTTATTGAGTCAACTGTTTTTCCCGGTACAACAGAGGAGATTGTTAAGCCAATTTTAGAGAAATCCGGCTTAAAGGCCGGAAAGGACTTTTACCTTGCATACTGTCCTGAAAGGGTTGACCCTGGCAATAAAAAGTGGACAGTAGAAAACCTTCCAAGGGTTGTTGGCGCTTTAAGTTCTGAGGGATTGAAACAAGCAGCAGAATTCTACAGGTCAATAACAAGCTCTGATGTACTTGAGCTGAATTCTATAAAGGCAGCAGAGGCAACCAAAATCATGGAAAACACTTTTAGGGATATAAACATAGCATTTGTAAATGAGATGGCAAAGTCATTTGACAAGATGGGCATTGATATAACAGAGGTTATTAAAGGCGCAAGTACAAAGCCGTTTGCCTTTATGCCGCACTGGCCTGGCTGCGGCGTCGGAGGCCACTGCATAAAAGTAGATCCCTACTATCTGATAAGCAGGGCAAGGGAAAATGGCTTTACGCACAGGTTTTTAAATCTGGCCAGAGAGATAAACAACAGCATGCCACATTATGCTGTTGGAA
>Ga0210051_1004824_pt1 | contig 13081 bp, 20 predicted proteins | sample CryGey092014_all_FD_185464 | JGI IMG/M metagenome (GOLD analysis project Ga0210051, IMG submission 185464) | Groundwater microbial communities from aquifer - Crystal Geyser CG23_combo_of_CG06-09_8/20/14_all (SPAdes) (version 2) | ecosystem: Environmental > Aquatic > Deep subsurface > Groundwater...
TATTTTTTTATGTTGTTGGTAGAGCGATAAATATTTTTTAATGCCCCTAGCTCTTGTCTGACATTCTAAAACATGACAGTTGTTTTGTTTTAAACCACTGATTAAAACATCATTGCGAGGATAATCTTTTTGATAGTTGCCAAAATAACAAACGGTCATAATTTAGTAATTAGTAATTAGTAATTAGTAATAGCTCTTTTCTTTTAAATAATCTGCCACTGCTTCTTGCCAAGGACGCATGATATCCATGCCTAACTCTTTTAATTTCTTATTTTCTAAAACAGAATATTTTGGCCTGGGAGCTGGCAAATTTAGGTCTGATAATTTAATGGGGATTAGATTAATCTTCTTGTTTAAGCAGCTACATATATATTTTGCAAATTCCAGAACAGAACATTGGCCTTGGTTAACCGCGTGGTATAAGCCATAATTATTGGTCTGAATTAATTGCCAAACTTGGCGGGCTAAATCAAGAGAATAAGTCGGGCTGATAATCTGGTCAATGACTGCTTGATCCCGCTTAATTAAAGATTCCACAATATTACCGCCTTTGCCTTGGGAGCCAGCACTGCCAAAAAGATAAGCAGTGCGGATTAAAAAATATTTTTTTAGATTTTTTTGAATGATTTGTTCGCCGAGTAGTTTTGACTGGCCATATTTATTTATCGGGCCTGGCTTATCTTCTTCCGTATAGGGTTTATCTCTGTTTTTATCTGCGCCAAAGACATAATCAGTGCTAAAGTGAACTAGGGGTAAATTATTTTTCCGACAATAATCCACTAAATTTTCTACGCCATGATAATTTACTGCCAGAGCTTCGTCTGGATATTGCTCTGCCCGATCAACTAAATTATAAGCAGCAGTGTTGATAATAATATCTAGCCTGCTCCCTGTTAATTGCTCCCTGCATTTTGATTTGTCAGTAATATCAAAATCAGGATAATTTAAATTAATTAAATTATTTTTGGGAATAACTTTTTGTAAATCTGTGCCTAACTGTCCGTTAGCGCCGATCAAGGCGATTTTCATAATGATTTTTTAGCTAAAATCTTTAAGCCTTCAATATAAAAAAGTGGTCTTCTGGGGCTGGTGTAATGTTTAACAATGGTCTCGGCTTGAACTGGACCTTTGATAATATACTTGCTTTCGGGCAAGGGTTTAATATTTTCAAGACAGCTGGCATAGCCGGCCTGCTCAACAAAATGCTTATTGGCAAGGTTGGTGTTGTCAATATGAGCTAAGTATTTTTCTAACTTGTCTAAATTAAAATTATCTTTATGATATAAAACGATGCCAGAATTTAAATAAGATAATTCTGCTGATAATTTTTTATTATTATTAAAATAAACCGGGCAGCCAATGCCCTGGCCAACCATCATTAAGGAGTTTTGGGCGTTATTTTTAATCTCCCCTTCTATTTCTTTGGAATTTTTAAACCACAACAAATCACTGTCTATAATCAAATGAATTTTTTTATCTGAAAGATAATAAGGATCAAATAGTTTTTGTAATAATAGATAGTGATAATCTGATTTTTTCTCAACTATTTTTGCACTGGGAAATAGCTTATTTAAAATAGATTTATCCTTTTGGGTCAGACTGCCGTCGCTATGGATATAAAGCTGACCAATAATATTCATATTCTTATAAAAGCTAGCCAATGACCAGATGAACATAACTAAATCCCGATGACAAGTTAGGATATGAACTGATAAATCTTGATGATTGATTGGCTGATCAAGAATTTTATTAGTTTTTAAAATTCTGGGCGCTATCAAATATTTATTATATAAATATTTAAAAGGAGCATGGTATTCAAAGCAGGCTTTGCGTAAATAAAATAATTCTAATTTAAGATTCATAGAGTTTAACTATTTTTTTAGCTAAATTATCTAAGTTGTGGTTATTAACAACTTCTTGTCTTAACTGTTTTTCTAATTGTTGTTTTTTCTCTGGCGATAAATTTATTAGCGCTTTAATATTTTGAGCTAAAATTTTGGGATTATCTTTTTGAGTTAGAAGCTCTGCCGGCAAAATTTCTTGAAAAGCTTCATTTGAAGTAAGAACTAGACACTCGCAAGCCATGGCTTCCAGCACCGCTTTATCCAGACTGCCGGTGTCAGAGAGATTAATAAATAAATCTGACTCTTGTAAATATTGGGGAATTCTTGAATTCGGCATAGCACCTAAAAATTCAACGGACTTCTCAAATTGCATTTTTTTGACCATTTGTTTCAGATTGTCAAAATAAACTCGTTGAGGTTGTAAGCTCACATCGCCGATGATGGTTAAATTAATATTATTCAGCCCTTGCTGGTGCAATTCGTAAACTGCCTTAATTATTGACTCATAATCTTTGCTGGGCGAAATACGCCCGATGGAAAAAAGTTTGTAGTTGGTAGTTGGTAGTTTGTAGTTTAATGGTTTAAAAAGTTCCGTATCAATGCCATGGCCAAGAATATTAATTTTTTTTCTTGTTTTTAGTCTGAAGCTTAGCTTTGAGGCGGTGGCAAATTCAAAAACAAATAGATTTGCCAGCTTCAGTTTCCAGTCCGTTGATTTATGCGTATACCATTGGATTAGTTTTTTATGATAAATCTTACAAAATGGCCCGGCAATAATTGAATAAATTGGCATCATATGGCTAAAGACACCATCTGCTTTGGGCACTAACCTTAAAAGCAATAGTTTAAAACGAATTAACTGCTTTAATTTACCGGCTCCTGTTTCTTTGCCCAGCGAATATATTTTAACATTTTCCGGCAAACCGGAGATGTCGCCTTGTTCCTGGCAAATAACAATTAGTTTATCAACTGTCTCCCCTATTTTTTTAACCCAATTATAAATAAACCCGGCATTAGAGCTATTTTTATCAACAATTCTTGTGATTATGAGAAGTATCATAGTTATATAAAATATATCATTTTAAGGCTTAAAAAACAAGGTTTTTCGACTTTGATTAAAACGTGCTATAATATTAAGTAGATGTGGATAAAAAACAACAACAAAGGAATAAATGTGATTGAAGTCGTTGTAATTATTGCCCTAGTCGGAGCTATGATAGCAATTGCTTTTTTGTCTGTGCAAGCAAGTGAAAAGAAAACGCGTGATACCAAAAGAATTTCTGATATCAGCCAGATTGGCCGACTTTTCTACAAAGAGTGCTATCGGCCAAGCGCTGGCAGCAGGGAGTATGATTTGGCCGATATTATTGAGAGTATTCTAGATAAATTCCCTGAACAAAAAAAATATTTAAGCAATGATTTGTGGGATCCGAAAGCGGGCAGCAAACAAAAATCATATTATACTTATCGCGTTTCCAGCGACGGCAAGCACTGTGTGATTTATGTTAATCTTGAGGGCGATAATGAAACGGTAACGATGCCCAATGCCAGTTACCCAACAATGGGCGGCGGCAGTGGCGTTTTTGTAGCCCAAGAAGCGGGTGTCAACGGCAGTAAAAAATATTATCAGGTGTCAAAATAAAAAAGCCCGAAGCTTGCTTTGATTTCGGGCTTTTTAAAACCGGTCTTAACCGCGATAATCTCCTAAAAAGATGGAGATTTCTTGTTTGAGTACCGTTGCCAAAGACTCCTTGGGATTTTTGTTTACATAACGAACAAAAAATATTAAAAGGGATATGTAAGCAAAAAGAACAAACAATATAATTGTAATTTCCATAAACGATTTCCTCCTTTTATACAAGATAATAAATTCCTAGGCCAATTAATAATATGGCCATTACCTTTTGAATTATTATATGCTTGTTCATCTTTTCTGTCAAGAATTTCGGAAAGTAGAAGGTGGCAATAAGAACCATAAGAAAGACAAAAACATATTGACTGCCCTGCAGGGCCTGAACAAGAGAGACCGAAGTGATGGAAATGGCATATTGGATTAAGACAGCGGAAGCGCCGCCGCAACCCTGGCCCAAGAGGAATCTGCCCTTAGCTTTTTCCATGCCTTGGTCTTGGCCGGGATGCAATAAGTCATGGCGATTAGTTGGCAGCAGCATGGGCAATAAGACAATAATAAAAGCGCCAAGACGAGTCCAAATAAAGCCTGAAACAAAGGGTTGGTGATTATAAACATCTTTAGTCAGCACGTATGACAGGCCAAAAAATAATGCCGCTGGCAAGGCCAGCCAGAGAATTTTACGGAATTGAATATCATGTTTTTTAAATTCAAGGGAAATCAAAAAAGTGCCGATGATAATGAAAACAAAAGCCAAAATTTGACGGCTAACTAATGATTCATTAATAAAGAAGTAAGCGAGAATTAAAACAAAAATGGGCGTCAGCCCGCCGATGATTGGCAGAAGACGGGAAGCATCTTCACGTTTCAGGGCGATAAACATCAGAAATAAACCAATAGAAAAACTAGCGCCAGCAAGCATACTGATCCAGAATTGGCTTGCCCCTGGCCAGACAAGACTTAATTTAAAAATCAAGGCGATGGGGATGGCCAGAATAATTAGCGCCGCGCCAAGGCCGGCAATGTAAAAAGTATAAACAAAGGGATTTTTAATTTCCTTCTTTAAAAGCGTTTTATCAATCACCATCGCAATGGCATTGAGAAAATAGGCAAATAATGTTATAGATAGCCAATTCATATATTTTTATTTAACAATTCCCTGCTCTAATTCTTCTTGCGTGTATTCAACTTGTTCATCTTTTAAGTTGGGGTCGTATGGCGGGTCAGGATAATTAATCAGCCAGGCTTCCTCGTCGCCAATATTTTCAAGGCCAGTGGCAATGTTTTTGGGTATAAAAAGCCTTTCAGGTTTTGAAGCATCTAAAATATATTCCTCTCTTTTACCATTAACATACAAGATAATCTTCATTTTACCTTTAAGGCAAACATAGCGTGCGGCGCGAACACGATGAAGATGATAACCCTTAAAAGCGCCTGGTTTGGCAGCTGATAAGTAAACCACTGTTTTGTCGCCGTCTTTAAATAACTCCGTTAAAAAACCGTTTTCTTTTTTATGCGCATCATAAGTAGTAACTTTTTTAACTGGTTCTTTTTTTGTCATAGAAAATAATAGTTAAAATAGCAAATATAATAATAAATATTAATAATAAATTCAAATCGAAGTAATTTGAAATTAAACCCTCTTTTAGTAATTCTAGCATAAAATAAACTGCATAGGTAATGAGGGAAATATAAAAAATATCGTTGGTGATTTTTTTAATTAAGCGCATAGTAAATATTGCTAAATTTAATCCATTCTTTTAGTCTCTCAAAAAAATTATTTTTAGTTAACGGCTCTTTAATAAATTCTATGGCTACTCGACCAAAAACAATTTCCTTAGCGCTCAAATCTAGCCCGGGTGAGGAAATCAGGAAGCGCAAAATATTTTTGTCCGGTTGGATATTTTTTAAATCATACTCGGCTGTGCCGACCAGCCACCCTTCACTAAAGTTTTGGGTGGTTAATAAATAATTGATATCTTTAAGCTGCCATTGCCAGTTACTTAAGTTTATTGCTGGCCCAATTCGGAGCGGCGTAACAAGGTCTTTTTGATACCAAAGCTTAAGACGCGCCTGATCAAATTTTTGCGTTAGGCGGACATCAAAATAAACCGGATCAACCACCATTTTCTGCTGACAATCTTTACCAGCAACGGTTTTTATTTTTTCAATCTCTAAAACCCGGCCAGTGGGAGAAAATTTTGAAACAAACGGATTTTCACGGCAAAAGTCATAATCCACTTTTAGATAACCAGCCGGATTAAAATCTTTATAAAATAAAACAGCCAGGATAATAATGGGGATAAGAATTAAAACTATGCGTATGTATTGGTAATATTTCATTCTCTGATTATCTTATAAAGCCAATCACTCCCGAGTAATTTCTCTCCGGCCACTATTTTCAGGCCATATTGTTCAAAGTCGCGGCGAGAAATAAATTCAACAGTGGCCGGCGGAGCAAAGGTGTAGTAATAAATATTTTTTAATTCGGCTAAACGGGCAACGGCCTGATAATCGGCTGGCACCACTAAATCAGTGATAATTCTCGCCCGCTCGGGAAAAAATATCTTGTCAGCTTGCCGGTAGATGACGGCCACCTCATCTGGCTTGATTTTTTGGTTAATTAAGCGTGATTTAATTCGGGACTCGGATAAATTTTTTAAGAGAAATAAACTTTCGTCTGTTTGACGGTAGACTAGATTAAAAGAAGGCATGGCAAGGAGAATTATTATAACCGAACTTAATAATATTTTAGTAACTGATTCATAAGTTCTGCTCTTGTCGGGATCCCTCGTTCCGATTAACAGCGGAACTCGGGATAAATTATATATGAGAATTGCCAGAAACGGCAGAGCTAAAATATAAATTGGCAGCCAGTAACGCAAATACGAGGTGCCAAGGGAAAGGGTCTGCTCATCAATACGGTCAGCAAATTGCCAAGAACCGTAAAACAATAAGCAATAAGCAATAAGCAATAAGCAAAAAATTGTATAACTAATTCTTTTTTTATAATTTATTTTTAATATTTTTTCAGGCAGGGTGATGAATAATAATCCGCCGAGAATGGTGGGGATAGACCAGTATGGTAAAAATTGAATTAGATAGTTATATGCATTGATAAGAATTGATTTGGGATCAAAGCCAAAAGGAGAAATTAGCATTTGGAATAAAATGCCGCTTTTAATAGCCGCGCCTATGCCTCCTTCGGGGACTATTGCTTTGTAGCCGGCTGAAATAAAAGCGCCATAAAGAATTTGATTGTAATATAATAAAATTAAAATTGGCAGCCACAAGCCGCATAAAAATAAGATAAAACCAAGCCAATGAATTTTTTTAAATTTGAAAATAAATATAAATAAAATACTAAAAGCAAGCCAGACAATTTCTGAAGCGCGGGTGATAATTGAAAGACCGATGAGAAAACCGGAAAATGGATATTGAAGATATTTAAGATATTGAGGATATTTAATATCTTTAATATCTCTAATATCCTTAATATCTTCTAGGGATAAAAACAGTACATAGATTCCAACAATTAACAATGAAATAAATAGAATATTATGATAAAGTCCTCTAGCTGAATAATAGAGCCAGGCTGGAAAAAAAGAAAGAAGAACTGCAGAGATAAGGGCAACAGATTTATGGTTAAATAATTTATTGATTAATAAATAAAAAAATATTAAGCCCAGAATTGAAAAAAATGGGGTGAGAAAGGGAATAATGGCCGGAGTAAAAATCTTAGCTAATGAGCCATAAATAATGATCATGCCAATAAATGAGCCCGGGGTAACTTTTCCTTCAACGGTGTTCATAGCGCGCAAATGAATCAGGTTTGCGCCAATGCCATTTAACTCTTCAAAATAATATAGCGACTGGCCTTGAGCTAGTCTTTTAATCCAAAAATAATTAGCCGTTTCATCAGGCGAGGAAAATTTAATGGCATCTCTACCGCCTAGAAAATCGTTTTTGGGTGCCATAACCAAGAGATTGAAGTAGGCATAAATACTGAAAAAGACAGTGCAAAAAATCACTAAAAACAGCAAAATTTTGTTGTTTTTTAGCCAAATTGTCATAATCTCATTATGGCGGAAATTAGATAAAAAAACAAGCCCGTTATTATGGGCTTGTTTAAAATATCTAAAATTATCTCTTACTCCACTGCGGAGCGCGGCGAGCTCGTTTCAGACCGGGTTTTTTCCGCTCTTTGGCGCGAGGGTCGCGAGTCAGATAACCGGCGGCGCGCAACGGTTTTTTATTATCTTCGCTGACTTTAACTAGCGCCCTGGCAATACCTAAACGGCAGGCTTCAGAGCTTGAATTTTTTCCGCCACCGGATGTTTCAATGACAACATCAAATTTATCTTTAGCGCCAACCACCGCCAAGGGTAATTCTAAATTTTCACTCCAAGTAAATTGGGGGAAAAAATCTCTGTAATCTTTGCCATTAACAGAAAACTTGCCTGATCCGTTGGGAAATAACTTAACTTTAGCCACCGCTGTTTTCCGGCGGCCTAATGAATATAAATATTTATTCTGCTTGGTATTATTTTCTTTGTCCATCTTAAGTGATTTAGCCATTATTTAATAGTTAATCTTTTCAACATTTCTTGGCGCAACTTATTATTAGGCAGCATACCATAAACAGCGCGCCTTAAAACTTCGGCCTGGCCTTTTTTATCAATTAAATCTTTTAACTTAGTTTTTTTTAAGCCGCCCGGATGCTGGGAAGAACTATAATAAATCTTGCCATTGAGCTTATTGCCACTGATTTTCATCTTAGCGACATTTTCAACAATGACTGCATCGCCCTGGTCCAGATACGGCGTAAAATCTGGCTTATTTTTACCGCGTAAAAGCATGGCGATTTTACTGGCCAATCTGCCGAATGAAATATCAGTTGCGTCTAATTTGTGTTCTTGTCGTTGCATATATATTAATGTTTAGCCCACGAACTCAATTATGGCCATCTTAGCTCCGTCGCCTTGACGCGGTTCTAATTTGATAATTCTCAAATAGCCGCCTTTTCTTTCTTTATATTTAGGGCCGATAACCTCAAATAATTTTTTAACTGCGTTTTTAGTGGGTAAAACTTTTAATAATTCGCGTCGATTGTGTAGATTAGCGACTTTGGCACGAGTCACCAAGCGCTCAACTTTGGGCTTTAAGATTTTAGCTTTGGCTTCAGTGGTTTTAATGTGCTCATACAATACTAAAGAATTAGCCAAATTTTTGAGTAAAGCTCTGCGATGCCCTCTTGGTCTGCCTAATTTTGGTATGACTTTTTGATGTCTCATGCTTAATAAATTATGAATTTATTTATCTTCTTTTTTCGGCCCATCTTGCCGCAAAGAAGGTCGACCGCGTTTTCTGGGTTTTTCTTCGCTGGCCTTTGACTTACTGACTGGTTCAGTATTCTTTTGCGCCTCTTGGGACAGCGCTACTTCTTTTTCTTTAACCTCTTCTTTAACTTCTTCTTTTTTGGCCAAGGCGCTGAATTGTTCAACTAGAATATCAATGGTTAGATTGAAAGCCTGCTCACAGGTTACAGCGCCATTGGTTTCCAAGGATAAAATTAATCTATCCCAGTTGGTCATTTCGCCGACACGGACATGCTCTGTTTCCATACTGACATGATTGATAGGAGTAAAAATGGCATCAACAGCTATATGGCCGATTTCCAGTTTTTCACCAGGCCGATTTTCAGTTGGCAAATAGCCTATGCCTTTTTCAACCACGCATTCCATTTCAAATTTAGCGGCTTTGTCAGTCAGAGTGGCAATGTGTTGCTCAGGATTAGCAATTTTTACCTGCGTTGGCACTTTAAAATCCTTAGCAGTAACTTTGCCTTCGCCGGTCTTACTGATTTTTATCACTAATGGTTCAGTTGGATCTAACTCGCCCTGGATGCTCAAGTTGACCTGTTTAATATTTAAAGTTATATCAACCACATCTTCCTTAACATAATCAAGAGTAGAAAATTCATGATCAACACCGGCAATTTTAACTGAAACAATAGCGGCACCAGGCATAGAAGAGAGCAAAACTCTTCTTAAGCCGTTGCCGACTGTCAAACCATAACCGGGATAAAGCGGCTCAATAATGAATTTGCCTTTAAAATCATTAACTGATTCAAATTTGATCATTTTAGCTACGGGAATGTGTTGCATATAATTATATTTAATAATAAATTCTTTATTTATTATTCGTTATCTTGAATAAAATTCAATGGTCATAGTGATATCAGCCCCAAGGTTCAAATCCTTGACAGCCGGGCTATCAACCACCAGGGCAATTCGGCTCTGTGGGTCAAACTCAAGCCAACTGGGCACATCTTTGCCTGAAACTTGTTTTAAAACTTCTTTAAAGTAACCGTTGTTTTGGCTCTTTTGTCTGATAGTAATCTTATCTTGCAATTTCATCTGATATGATGGGGTTTTAACTTTCTTGCCATTAATCATAAAATGGGCATGGCCCACTAACTGCCTGGCTTGGTCGCGCGAGTCAGCAAAACCAAGACGGTAGACAGTATTATCAAATCTGTTTTCTAAAAGTTTTAACAAGTTACTGCTGACATCGCCTTTTATTTTAGTGGCTGCCTGATAATAATTACTAAATTGCCGTTCGCGGAGACGATACATTTTTTTAATTTTCTGTTTGGCCATGAGCTGGCGGCCATATTCAGTTAGCTTGCGGCCAATGCTTTTGGGGCCGTGAATGCCCGGCGGATAGGCACGTTTAACAATAGCAGATTTGGCTGACAAATCTCTAGCGCCTTTTAAGAATAATTTTTCGCCGATTCTACGGCTTTGTTTGTCTTTTGGACCAATATCGCGTCCCATAATTTTTTTTTAATTTCTAGACTCGTCGCGGCTTTTTTGGCCGGCAACCATTGTGAGGTACTGGCGTGACGTCTTTAATGCTGACAATTTGAATGCCATTGGCAGCTAAAGCGCGCATGGCAGCTTCCCTGGCTGGACCAATACCGCGCACTAAAACATCAACTTCTTTGATGCCAGCCTCTTTGGCTTGCGGCGCTATTGTCTTAACGACTACGCCGGCGGCATAAGGAGTTGATTTTTTAGCGCTCTTAAAACCGCAACGGCCGGATGTGCTCCAACAAATAACATTGCCGTTCATATCACTAATACTTACCATGGTATTATTATAAGTTGATTTAATATGAGCCTGACCACGGCCTTTTAAGAGACGCGGTTGAAATTTACTTTTCTTTTTTTTAGTTGGAGTGGTTTTTTCAGTTGTAACCATATAATATTTAATATAAGATGCTCGTACTATGTCTTTTGGGCAGATGATGCGCGGCCTGAACCAGAAGTTTTACGGACATTGCCCCTGACTGTTCTGGAATTTGTTTTAGTGCGCTGGCCTCTGACAGGTAAATTCTTGCTATGTCTGACGCCGCGATAAGCGCCAATTTCTTTAAGTCTTTTAATGTTGCTTAAAACTTCCCTTTTCAGTTCGCCTTCCGTACGATATTGAGCGTCAATTATCTTGCGGAGCTGATTGGTTTGCTCTTCATTCAAATCTTGACATTTTATGTTGGGATCTAACCCAGCCGCTTTTATAATTGCGTTGGCAAGAGAACGGCCAATGCCAAAAACATAGGTAAGGCCTATTACTAATCTTTTTTTATTTGGGAGATTAACACCGGAAATTCTAGCCATAATTTTTTTTAGCCTTGACGTTGTTTATGTTTAGGATTTTTACAAATAACAACAACGCGCTTTTTGCGGCGGATAACCTGACAATCACGACAAATTTTTTTTACGGACGATCTTACTTTCATTGCCGAAACGTTTAATTTTTAATAGCGATAAACAATCCTGCCTTTAGACAGATCGTAAGGCGATATCTCAACTCTAACTTTATCACCGACGACAAGTAAAATTCTATTTATTCTCATTCTGCCGGAAAGGTGCGCTAAAATCTTTTGGCCGTTTTCAAGTGCGACCAGAAAATTAGCTCCTGGTAAAAGTTCCATCACTTCCCCTTTCATTTCAATAAATCCTTTTTGGTTAACCTTAAAACCTTCATCAGGATAATTGTTATTTGCGGTTGAATTGTTGCTTTGTATATCTATACTTTTTAACTTAAATGGGGATAAAACAAAATTGTGTAGCCAAAACTACGCAATTTTCGTTATTTACTTTAATTGCTTGAATATTGAATAATTTTCCTGCCAAATTATGGATAAAATAGTATTTTTCAAGAGATATAAGTATATTATACAAGAATTATAAGATATGTCAACAAAAATTATTTTGGCTAAAATTAGTTAAAAATTGATGAGACAAAATCACCAATTAAATGAGTGAAAATAATAACATTGACGGCAATAACAAGATGCTCAACTATGATTTTAAAAATATTTTCTTTTTGCTTATGCGCCATTAGGTAACTTAACAAGCAAATTGCTATCAGACCCCAAATAACACTAACAATAACTGCGGTATCCAACTTGAATATTAAGATGGGGATAATAAAGGTGAGGGCAAAAAATAGTTTGGCTAAAAAAGTAGCTACGGTTGACTCCCAAATTTCCCTATGACTGTGCTGATTTTCTGATTCTTCTGAAATATGCATGCCAAAAGCATCGGAAAGAGAGTCGGCAATGGCAATAATTAAAATACCGCTCATAACCACTGATTTGAGATGAGTGCTTTCATTTAGGCCGACAATCATTCCCAAAGTGGTAATAATGCCTGATGTCAGACCGAAGCTAAAGCCTTTTTTAAGAGAAAGTTTCATTGCTTTAATAATATCACTTTTTTTAAAAACAAAAAACAGACCTGTGCGCTGTCTGTTTTTTGGGTTTATATCAAATTATCTATCGTTGTGGTATCCGCCGCCGCCGCGATTGAAAGTTCTGCGCGGTCTGTCTTCCATGGGACGGGCTTCATTGACTTTTAGGGTACGTCCTTCAAATTCTTGTCCATTGAACATTTCAATAGCTTTTTGAGCTTCCTCATCGCTAGCCATCTCAACAAAACCAAAGCCTTTTGATTTGCCTGAGAATTTGTCTTTGATAACAGTGACAGATTGAATCGTACCAGCTGCTGAAAAATATTCTTTCAAAGTATCTTCAGTAGTATCGTAGGAAAGACCCCCAACATACAATTTATTTGCCATAATTGACTTGTATATAAATTTTTAATAATGTAAGTCGACTTATCTCAATAAGCTATAAATTGCTGTTGGAAAGCTTGTACGCGCACACAAGCTGCCAAAAAACAAAAAACACTCTTTAGAGAAACTTACTTTAAAATTAGTATTACATGATTTGAATTAAATGTCAAATGCCCTCGAGAGGACTCGAACCTCTATCGCAAGCTCCGCAAGCTCGCGTTCCCCGCCCGCCTGGCTTGACTGGCGTCCCCAGGAGGATTTGAACCTCCGACCTTCAGCTCCGCAAGCTGACGCTCTATCCAGCTGAGCTATGGGGACTCAAGCCAGGCAAAGCGGGCAGGTATCCCTTGAACTACGAGGGCATATCTGTTTACGACGGGATTCCTCCCCCGCTCGCGCTGGCTCGGGATAAACTTCTGCTACTTACAATTTGAATACTCGACCAAAGGTATCTGAAAATGGC
>Ga0210051_1004832_pt1 | contig 13069 bp, 10 predicted proteins | sample CryGey092014_all_FD_185464 | JGI IMG/M metagenome (GOLD analysis project Ga0210051, IMG submission 185464) | Groundwater microbial communities from aquifer - Crystal Geyser CG23_combo_of_CG06-09_8/20/14_all (SPAdes) (version 2) | ecosystem: Environmental > Aquatic > Deep subsurface > Groundwater...
GCTAAAGATGCATCAGCAGCGACATCACTTGGAGCTGAAAAGAATGCAAAAGCCAAAGCAAAAGAGAAAATAGCAATAAAGATGTTAAACATACCTTTTTGAGCATATTGTGTACAAATTTTAACAACTTCTTTTGATTTTGCTATGTCGGCTTTTTTGGGAGCATTTGGGTCAAGGTTTATATTTTTTTTGATATACTCAACTGCACGATAAGCCCCTGTAGTAACAGCTTGCATTGAAGCACCGGTAAACCAGAATATAACTGCTCCACCACATAGGAACCCAAGAAGAGTATATGGATTTAATAAATTAAGAATTGTATCAGGTGGAACTCCTAAAGTTTTTTCAATAACCAAAATCAAAGAAAATATCATAGTAGTTGCGCCTACAACTGCTGTTCCAATAAGAACTGGTTTAGCAGTCGCTTTAAATGTATTTCCTGCACCATCGTTTGCTTCGAGGTAATGTTTCGATTTTTCAAAATCGGGTTTAAAACCAAAATCTTTTTCTATTTCAGCACTAATATTTTTGTTTTCCTCTATCAAAGATAATTCATAAACAGATTGTGCATTATCTGTAACTGGTCCGTAACTATCAACAGCAATGGTTACAGGTCCCATACCGAGCATACCAAAAGCAACAAGACCAAATGCAAATATAGAAGGATAAATCATGAATTGGTCTAATCCGTAATTGCTTGTAAAATAAGCTACAAACATTAGAAAAAAGAAAACCATTCCTTGCCAGAATGCGCTAAAATTACCAGCTACAAGACCTGATAAAATAGTAAGAGAAGCGCCACCTTCGCGTGAGGCGGTAACAACTTCATTTACGTGTGCTGATTTTGGGCTTGTGAATATTTTAGTAAACTCTGGTATCAAAGCAGCACCAAGTGTTCCGCAACTTATAATTATAGATAAAACTAACCACAAAGGGAGATCCCCAATCATTTTATTTGGGAGAGGGAGATCCCCAAGCATTATTTTACTGATAACAAAAGTAACGAGTATTGATAAAATTGAAGTAATCCAAACTAAAGATGTAAGTGGAGCTTCAAAATCAATATCATCTTTTTTAGAATATCTTATTTTGCTTAAAAATCTGTTAATCCAGAATGAAACTATTGAAGTAATAATCATCAAAACACGCATTACAAAAATCCATGTAAGAAGACTGGTTTGATATTCAAATTTTGTTGCCTCATCCATTCCCGGAACCATACCTACTGCCAAAACAATAAATGAAATTAATGCAACACCTGTAACGCCATAAGTTTCAAATCCATCGGCAGTTGGTCCTACGCTATCGCCTGCATTATCACCAGTACAGTCGGCAATAACACCAGGGTTACGCGGGTCATCTTCACCTATATTAAAAACAACTTTCATAAGGTCAGAACCAATATCGGCTATTTTAGTAAAAATTCCACCGGCAATTCTTAATGCACTTGCACCGAGTGATTCACCAATTGCAAAACCAATAAAACTGGCACCTGCATATTCTCTCGGAACAAATAACAAAATAATAAGCATCATAATCAGTTCAATGCAAATAAGAATAACTCCGATACTCATTCCTGCGTCGAGAGGAATATTTAATAATTTAATAGGCTTTCTCTCAAGAGAAGCAAACGCCATACGACTATTAGCATAAGTATTCATGCGAATGCCGAACCATGCAACACCGTAAGAACCTAAAATACCAACTACTGTCCACATAAGGATAAGGGCTACACCGCCAATACCGCTGTTTTGAAGATATCCAAAATAAAATGCTATACATGCTGCAATAAAAATGAAAAGGATTATTAAAAATTTGCCTTGTTGCAACAAATAGGTTTTACAGGTTTCAAAAATTACATTTGAAACTTCAAGCATTGACTTGTGAGCAGGTAATTTTTTAACTTTCAAATATTGATATAACCCGAATACCAATCCTAAAGCACAAATTATAAATCCGTACAATAGCAAATTATTCTGACTCGCAGTTAGCTCAGGGATTTTTAAATCGGCTTCACTAGCTATTGTTAAAAAAGGTGCGAAAGTCGCCACCATTAACATTAAAATTTTTCTTTTTTTCATCATTTTTAATTTAGGTGTTTATTAATAATTCATTTAGTTTAAAGTTTTTAGTTTCAAGTTTTTAGTTTCGAGTTTAAGGTTTTAACAACCCGAAACTAAGAAACTCCAAACTATAAACTTTTTAAATATTAGTTGGCAAAAGTAAAACACTTTTAAAGAACAAACAAGTAGAAATTTAAAAAATATTATTTTATATGTTTGAAGTTCAATATAAATATATATTTTTGTAAATTGGTAAAAATTACTTTTTTGTTGTATTCTATACTTGACATTTAGATTAAAATATGTTTTACACGTTATTGTTATTTTTAGATTTCAACCATAACCGGACAATGGTCGGAATGTATAACATTTCGAAAAATAGCAGCCGTTTTTAATTTGTTTTTTAAGCTTTCACTAACAAAGTTGTAATCAATTCTCCATCCTAAGTTTTTATTTCGCGAATTTTGACGGTAACTCCACCAGCTATATTGTTCGGATTGTGTATTAAAAACTCTGAAAGAATCAATTAATCCTAAATCTATAAATTTATCTAGCCATTCTCTTTCTTCGGGTAAAAATCCTGAAACATCGTTATGCTGAGAGGGGTTATTTATATCAATAGGTTTATGACAAATATTAAAATCGCCCGAAACAATTAAATTGTTTTTGACTTTCAATAACTCTTTAATGTAATTATAAAAAGCATTTAAAAATTCCATTTTAAAATCTTGTCGAATATCACCCATAGAACCTGATGGTACGTAAACAGAAATTTGAGTAAACTCACCAAAATCGGCTCTTATAACTCTGCCTTCTTCGTCAAATTTTGCAATTCCAATTCCTGTTGAAATAAAATCGGGTTTTTGCATAGATAACAAAGCAGTTCCACTATAACCTTTTCGTATTGCACTATTCCAAATGGGAAAATATCCCAAATCAATAAATTTATTAACTTCAAATTGAGCGGTAGTTGCTTTTAATTCCTGAAAACATATAATGTCGCATTTAGATTCGTAAATCCAATTTAATAAGCCTTTAGATAATGCTGCACGCATTCCATTTACGTTGTATGAAAATATTTTCATCTGTTTATTTTTTTTAGTTTACTGTTCCTCAATTTTTTATATTTTCAGATTGATGTAGATTGAAGAAGATTGATAGGATTGATGAAGACGTTCTTCAATCTTGTCTTCTCAATCTTTTCAATCTTGTTTTCTCAATCTTATCAATCTTGTCTTCTCAATCTTTTCAATCTTGTCTTCTCAATCTTTTCAATCTTGTTTTCTCAATCTTATCAATCTTGTTTTCTCAATCTTATCAATCTTGTTTTCTCAATCTTATCAATCTTGTTTTCTCAATCTTTTCAATCTTGTTTTCTCAATCTTATCAATCTTGTCTTCTCAATCTTTTCAATCTTGTTTTCTCAATCTTATCAATCTTGTTTTCTCAATCTTATCAATCTTGTTTTCTCAATCTTATCAATCTTGTTTTCTCAATCTTATCAATCTTGTTTTCTCAATCTTACTCAATCTTGCTTCCTCAACCTTAAATATAATCATTCCCTTGTGTGTCTTTATTTAGTCGTGGATGTTTCATCTGTTTATATTTTATTCGTTGGTTTAAAGTTTAGAGTTTTAAGTTTGATGTTGTTAAAAACTAAAAACTCTAAACTAAAAACTTGAAACTTTTTTTAATTTATAGTCAAAAATAGTTATTTTTGTATAAATACCGTTTAGTACTTGTTAATAAATAACATTTATATATTTGAAATTAAAAAGAGCGAATATTGAACATTGAAGAGCGAATGAAGAAGTTTAAAAACAGAAACCAAAAATCGTTAATCAGTGTTCGTTATTTATAATTAATTTAATTGTAAAATTAATATTTTAATGATAGTTTCAATTTTAGGTACTCGTGGAGGGATAGGTTCAACAACTTTATTGTCGAATTTATATCAACTTATGAAAGAAGAAGGCAAAAATCCTCATTGGCTTTCGCTTACTGCACCATTTCCACCTTTGTTTTCGCAAAATAATTTTAACTGGGAAAAAATATTTTCTATTAAACGAAACATTCCTGAGTTTGATAGAAATAAATGTAATAGTTGTAACGAATGTGTTTTACTATGTGTTTATAATGCAATTGAACATAGTCATGATGAATACAAGATACACAGCCATTTATGTAATTCATGTGGATTGTGTATAAGTTGTTGCAAACAACGTGCACTTGATTTTACATTAACTGATTTAGGGGGAATTTATACAAATCCAACATTAAATAATAGTTTGTTAAAACTAGTATTAAACGCTCAAGAATTAATTTCGGAGTGGCACATATCAAATATTTTTAATTTCTTAAAAAAACATATTAGTAAAAATGAAACGTGCTTTATTGATATTTCTTCGGGATACAAAGAACTATGGGGTGAATTTTTTAAATTATCAGATATTGTAATTTTATATACTGATGATACAATAGTTTGGGATTTAATATATCAATCACTTTCTCAACAAAGTACCAAATTAATTCTTACAGTTACAAAATCGTCTTATAATGAATTTATAAAATCTGGTTATTCGTATGCAATTCCTGTTCCTTATAATAAAGAAATAGCTATAAGTTCAATTCAAGGTGAAATTGTTAAAGATTTGTTTTTTTATAATTCTTTGCAATCTATTAAAAGTATTATTAATGAACCCGTAACAAAATGATAGAAGTTTTGTTGATATCAGACAAAGGAGGTACCGGTAAATCGTCGGTACTTAAAGCTTTGCAGGAAATTTATTATAAAGAAGCAATTTTTGCCGATTGTACGTTTTCAATAAATTATAATAAACATACAATTATTAGCGAAGAATTTTTTGTAGATGGTGTTGAGGCAATAGTAAATAATGAGAATTGTTTGTTATGTGGTGATTGTGAACAAATTTGTGAGTTTAATGCACTTTTGTATAATCCAAATGGAATTATTATTGATGCTCAAAAATGCACAGGTTGTAGCCATTGTGTGTTTATTTGCCCTACAGGAGCTATATCATTAAAAAAAATTAATGCGGGTAAAATATTGCTCACACGAAATAATCAGGATGCGATTTATATTTACGGCATTATTCAACATTATTCACATAATAGCAAACGTCCTGTTTTAAAAATCAGAAACAAGGCTTTTCAATTTGCAATTGAATTAAATAAAAGCATTATTTTTATAGAAACATTGCCGGGTTGGGATAGACTTACACATTCACTTCTGTTTTATTCCAGAATGCTTGTACCAATTGTTGAACCACACCAATTTGTATTCGATTTTCTTGAAAAAGTAAAAGATTATTCGTTAGCAAATAGAATTGAAGTAAAATTAATTATTAATAAATCTGATATTAATTATGAAATTACATCACAAATAATAAAAAATTATAATTTTTGGGAAATAATTTGTATTCCTTGGAACGAAAACCAAAATTCAAAAATTAGCAATTACTTTGTAAACTTTATTTAAAAAAATGGAACATGAAATATTATCATCGGGAAACAAAGCGTTAAAAATAAATTTAAATCCGGCAATTTTTGGCACAATTGCCGAAATAGGTGGTGGACAAGAAGTTGCACGTGAGTTTTTTAGAGCAGGTGGTGCTTCAAAAACTATTGCAAAATCAATATCGGCATACAATAAAACATTCAGCGATTCTATTTAGTGTCTGTCCATAAAGTCTTGCCTGATTCATAATGTTCGAGTTTGAGGCTTGCGAAGTTTTGAAAATCTCACTGCCTTCGTTTGTGTCTTCACAAACGATTTGCAATCTCTTTTTGAGCATATAATATGCACGCTTTGTTTGTGAGGACACAAACAATGGCGGAATGTGAATGACTGTTTTCAAAACAAGTTTACCCCGTAGCGAAGCGTACTGGGGCATAACGAAAAAATCGGACATTATGGACAGACACTATCTACAACTTCTTATTTTTTAAAATAAACCACGAAAGAATTAAAAAAAATGCGATGTAAACAGTTGCAGCAAGAGTATTATCTAATAAAGTAATTTCAAAATCGGGAATTTGTGAACTTGAATTAACAACTTGCCCATTAATTGTAGTTTGAAATTGTGCTGAATTTGATGCCTGAAAAATATCGGGTGCAGGGGTTAAGTTCGAAATAACTTTCATTGGGAAAAAAGAAAGTATTTGTTCGGGAAAAAAGTTGCGTACAATTGGTTCAAATGGGAAAAAATATAAAATGAAAGTCAAAATTGACAAAGCTATATTTTTTATTAAGAGTGCGAGCATCATTGCGAAAGCCATGTAAGCAACTGCCTGAATAAAATAAACAAAGGGCAAATGAATATTTTCAAAAATCATTGACCATGTTTCAGAATTATTATAAAATATACCTAATATTAAAGTTGAAATAATTACTAAAACAAAACCCGCAATTGCAAAAACAATAAGCAAAAATAATTTCGCTTTAAATAATTCAATCCTTAATAAACCGTCAATAACATGTTGTCGGAATGTGCGATACGAAAATTCGTTACAAATAAAAATCATTGTTATAATAGCTAACAATAAATTAAACCAACTTGCTATCCAGGTAGTTGTATTCCAAAGCGTTGGAAATTTAAAAAATGTACTGCTATCAAGTCCCGGAAAATTAATATTTATTTGAGTAATAATAAACAAACTTAAAATGTATAAAACTATCCAGAACATTGCAGGAACCCAAAATCCTGTGTACGAAAATAATTTTATAAACTCTATTTGAAGTAATCTTTTCATTTTTTCATTAATTCAAGATATTGTTCTTCGAGACTTTGAGTGCGTGGTTCAATAGCATTTAGCATAAAACCGCTTTCGAAAGCAAGCTTATTAATATATGCCGAATTAAATGGCTGCTGAATGTCAATTAAAATGCCTTTATCTGTTGTTGTAACATTCTTACAAACACTTGAACGAACCAAAAATTCGAATAATTCTGAGTTTCTATCCGACGAAAGAAAAATTTGTTCGTTAGTAGATAAAAGTTCGTGCATTTTACCAGTTTTAATAAGTTTTCCTCTTTTTAATATTGCAACATTTGTACAAACCTTTTCAACTTCATCGAGAATATGACTTGCAATAATAATTGTTTTGCCCTTTGTTGCCTCGTTTTTTATTATTTCTCTTATATCGGCTATTCCTTGTGGGTCGAGACCGTTTGCAGGTTCATCGAGAACTAAAACTTCGGGGTTGCCAAGTAAAACTGCCGCTAATGAAAGTCGTTGTTTCATGCCAAGCGAGAAAGTATCAAATCTATAATGTTTTCTTTCGATTAAACCAGTTATTGTTAAAACTCTATCAATATCAGAAACAGGAATTTCTTTTATTTTTGCTGTAATAGTAAGATTTTGCTCGGCAGTTAAATACGGATAAAAGTTTGGCGTTTCGATAAGTGAACCAATGCGTTTTTTATTTTGATTTACATTCATTTGCCCGAACCACATAAAACTTCCACTATTCTGATTGTTGATTCCCATAACAATTGACAGTGTAGTTGTTTTTCCGCTGCCATTGGGTCCTAAAATTCCAAATACCTGACCAGCAAAAATTGAAAGCGATAAATTATTTAACGCTTCAACATTTCCATATCGTTTACAAATATTTTCTATTTTAAGAATTTCGTCTGCCATACATAATAAAATAACAAATTTCAAAGCCCTAAATCTGAAACTATAAACCCAAAACTAAAAACCAGAAACAAAGTATTAAGTACCAAGAACAGTGAACGATAAACAACAAAAACAATAGTCACACAATTGTCAAACAATGGTCATACAATAGCAATAAAAACAACTGAATGACAATGTATGACTATATTAACAATGAACGTAGAACAATAAAAAAAACAGAAATATATAGAACATTGAACAATAGTCAAACAATGGTCAAACAATGGTCACTCAATTGTATGCTCACGTTTAACAATTGTATAACTATGAATGACAATTGAATGACTATGAATGACAACTGTATGCTCATAAACCCGAAACTATAAACTAAAAACTTTTTTAAACAATAAACAATATTTTATTCGTACATTCGTACAATTCGTATTTCGTAAAGAACAATAAACTTTTTTGGACAGTGAACAGTAAACAATGAACTTTTTTGAACAATAATAAATATTCAATAATAAATAATAAATTATAAAGTAAACTTTTTTAAACAATAAACTACAAATTAATTAATTCCCCATTTCCGAAATAAATTTAAGTCGCATCAAACGAATTTCGTCCATAGAATAATCATCTTCGCCAAGCTCTTTAATTGCAAGTTCTAAATTGTCGCTATCAGCATTTCTAAAATAGTCATACACTTCTAATTGTTTTTCATCGTCAATAACTTGCGAAATAGCATAATTTAAATTTATTTTTGTACCCGAATAAACAATTGCTTCAAGCTCGTTTAATAGTTCCTCAAAATCAACACCTTTTGCATTGCAAATATCATCTAACGGTATTTTGCGGTCAATACTTTGAATAATAAAAACTTTAAGACTACTTTTGTTAATCACCGACTTTACAACCATGTCTTGAGGGCGTTCTATTTCATTTTCTTCGACGTACTTAGTTATTAATTCAATAAAAGGTTGCCCAAATTTTTTTGCCTTACCCTCTCCCACTCCAACAATGTTTTTCATTTCGTCCATTGTTATTGGATATTGAATTGCCATTTCTTCAAGCGAAGGGTCTTGAAAAATAACAAAAGGAGGTAGTTTTTGTTTGTTTGCAAATTGTTTTCTCAAGTCTTTTAACATCGCAAAAATAATAGGGTCTGCTGCATTATCGCCAACTTGTCCTTTGGGCATATCATCATCATCTCCTTCTTCGTATTCATGGTCACGCATTAGCATAATTTCATAAGGCACTTCCATAAATTTTTTACCCTCATCGCTTACGCTTAACAAGCCGTAATTTTCTATATCTTTAATAATGAATTTCTTAATCATTGATTGTCTGATTACGGCTAACCAGTATTTTTTATTTTCATCGCTACCTATTCCGAAAGATTCAAGATAATGATGGTTATATGTTTTAATTGACGATGTTGCATTTCCGCATAAAATATCTGAAATATGCTCAGCTTTAAATTTTTCCTGAACTTCTACAATACATTGTAAAACAGTAACAATAGACTCACTGCCATCGAATTGAGTTTTTGGGTTTAAGCAGTTATCACAATTTTCGCAGTTGTCTTGAGTGTATTCTTCACCAAAATAATGTAAAAGTAATTTTCTGCGACAAACTGATGATTCGGCATAAGAGACTGTTTCGAAAAGTAATTGTTTGCCTATTTCTTGCTCAGCAACCGGCTTGCCTTGCATAAATTTTTCGAGCTTTTGAATATCGTCGTAACTGTAAAATGTTATACATTGTCCTTCTCCACCATCTCTTCCCGCACGGCCAGTTTCCTGATAATATCCCTCTAAACTTTTTGGTATATCATAATGTATAACAAATCTCACATCTGGTTTATCTATACCCATTCCAAAAGCTATAGTAGCAACAATTACGTCGGCTGTTTCCATTAAAAAAGCATCTTGATTTCTAACTCTGGTTTGAGAATCAAGCCCTGCATGATATGGTAAAGCTTTTATTCCATTTGCAACTAATTGTTCAGCCATTTCTTCAACTCTCCTTCGGCTAAGACAATAAACAATTCCTGATTTTCCTTCGTTATTTTTAATAAACCTTATAATTTCTTTAGTGGCACCAATTTTTGGACGGATTTCGTAATATAAATTTGGACGATTAAACGAAAATTTATAAACATTAGCATCAATAATTTCTAAAGTTTTTAATATATCGTGCTGAACCTTTGGCGTAGCAGTAGCAGTTAGAGCAATAACTGGTGCTTTCCCTATTTCATTTATGATTGGTCTTATACGACGATATTCTGGTCTAAAGTCGTGTCCCCATTCCGAAATACAATGAGCTTCATCAACTGCATAAAAAGAAATTTTTATATTGCGTAAAAACTCTACATTTTCTTCTTTTGTGAGCGATTCGGGGGCAACATATAGCATTTTAGTTTTTCCGGAACTAACTTCATCTTTTACTCTTTTTATTTCTGTTTTATTTAGTGATGAGTTTAAAAAATTCGCTATCCCTTCTTCACTACTGAAATTTCTTATTGCGTCAACCTGATTTTTCATTAATGCTATAAGCGGCGATATTATTATAGCTGTTCCTTCCATAATAATTGCAGGCAATTGATAGCATAACGATTTTCCGCCGCCAGTTGGCAAAAGTACAAATGTGTCTTTTCCTGCTAATAAGTTATCAATAATTTCTTCCTGATTCCCTTTAAAAGTATCGAATCCAAAATGTTTTTTTAATAATTGATGTAGCGTCTTTTCCTTTGTTTTATCCATTTATTTAACTTTCTCTTAATATATTTTGATGTTAGTGTCAAAAAAAATAATTTTGTAACCTAAAATTAGAACATTTTTTAATACTAATGCAAATAAATAAAATAATTTTGACAAACTTACAAAAATTGGAAACTAATACAAATATAAAAGAGCTTGCTATAAAAACTATAGAAGCTGAATCTGAAGCAATAAAAAAGATTGCTTTATTAATTGACGATGACTTTGAGAAAGTTATTGAATTAATTTTTTCGGGAAAAGGAAGAGTTATTGCAACAGGTATTGGCAAAAGTGCCATTATCGCTCAAAAATTAGTTGCAACTCTTAATAGTACCGGAACTCCCGCTGTTTTTATGCACGCTGCCGATGCAATTCATGGCGATTTAGGAATTATTTTAACCAATGATGTTGTAATATGTATTTCAAAAAGTGGCGACACTCCCGAAATAAAAGTTCTTATACCTATTATTAATAATAGAGGTAATAAAATTGTTGCAATAGTTTCAAATGTAAATTCTTTTTTAGCCCGAAATGCCGATTTTGTATTAAAAGCCACAGTTGACGAAGAAGCATGTCCCAATAATCTTGCTCCAACATCTAGTACAACCGCCCAACTTGTTTTGTGCGATGCTTTAGCAGTTTGTTTACTATATAAGCATGGTTTCACTAAAGAAGATTTTGCTAAATTTCATCCAGGAGGAACGCTTGGTAAAAAGCTATATATGAGAGTTAAAGATATTTACAAATACGATGAGCCTCCTAAAGTTAAACAAAATGATAATTTAAAATCTATAATTTTTGAAATTTCGTCGAAAAGAATGGGAGCTGCTGTTGTGATTGACGAAAAAGATAACGTTCTTGGCATTATTACCGATGGCGATTTAAGAAGAATGTTAGAAAAACCATTCGATTTTAATAAAGTAACGGCTAAAGATATAATGACTAAATCTCCAAAATATGTTTCGGTTGACGAAATGGCTATTAACGCATTTTATTTAATGGAAAAACATAAAATAACACAATTAATTGTTTGCAAAGACAATAAATATAAAGGAATTTTGCACATTCACGATATTTTACATGAAGGGATTGTTTAATAACTGATGTTATGCAAAGTCCCGTATGAACAAAATATTTATAGAAACATGGAGCAATTAAAAACACAGTCCCGTAGGGACGTAATATTTATAGAAACATAAAACAAATAAAAACGCAGTCCCGTAGGGACGTAATATAAAAAAATATGGCTAATACCTATACAAAAATATATATTCAGTTTGTATTTGCAGTTCAGGACAGATTATCGCTAATTCAGAATGCATGGAAAGATGAACTCTACAAATACATTACAGGAATAGTTCAGAATAATAAACATAAACTAATTGCGATAAATGGAATGGCTAATCATATTCATGTTTTTGTGGGTTATAAACCACATCAATTAATACCCGATTTATTACAGGATATTAAAGGATCTTCATCGGGTTGGATTAATGAAAAAAGATTTGTTAAAGGAAAATTTCAATGGCAGGAAGGTTATGGGGCTTTCTCATACTCACATTCTCAAATTGATAATGTAGTAAAATATATAATAAATCAAGAACAACATCATAAAACTATTACATTTAGAGATGAATATATAGCATTTTTAAATAAATTTAATATTGAATATGATGAGAGATATATTCTTAAAGATATTGAATAATATATCGTCCCTACGGGACTTAGATGTTTATGACATATTATATTCTATAAATATTTTGTCCCTAAAGGGACTAAGTTTTTGCGTAAAATAAAATCAGCTAATAAATTCCAATTCCCGATGTTTGATACAAAAAACAAAGTTCAAAATACTTAATAAAATTAATATTAGAATGGAAAATCATAAAACTAAACTTTGCACAAAAAATCTTATAAAAAAATATCGTTCAAGAGAAGTTGTAAAAGATGTTTCTATTGAAGTTAGTCAAGGTGAAATTGTTGGTTTACTTGGACCTAATGGAGCAGGAAAAACAACTTCTTTTTACATGATAGTTGGTTTAATAAAACCTAACCATGGAAAAATATTTTTAGACGAAACTGATATTACTTCTTTACCTGTTTACCGTAGAGCTCAAATGGGAATTGGTTACTTATCTCAGGAAGCTTCAGTTTTTCGTCAGATGTCGGTTGAAGATAATATTCGTTCTATTTTAGAATTATCTAAATTTTCAAAAAACGAACAAAAAGAAAAACTTGAATCTTTACTCGAAGAATTTGGATTAAAAAGAATTAGAAAAAGTATGGGAATACAGCTTTCGGGTGGTGAACGCAGACGTACCGAAATTGCACGTGCTTTAGCACTTAATCCAAAATTTATTCTTTTAGATGAGCCATTTGCCGGTGTTGACCCAATTGCTGTTGAAGATATTCAGGAAATTGTTTCGAAACTTAAAGATAAAAATATTGGTATTTTAATTACCGACCACAACGTGCACGAAACCCTTTCAATTACAAACAGAGCGTACCTGTTAATAGAAGGAAAAATTTTTAAATCGGGAACAGCAAAAGAACTTAGCGAAGATGAGCAAGTTAGAAACCTTTATTTAGGAAAGAATTTTGA
>Ga0210051_1004834_pt1 | contig 13067 bp, 9 predicted proteins | sample CryGey092014_all_FD_185464 | JGI IMG/M metagenome (GOLD analysis project Ga0210051, IMG submission 185464) | Groundwater microbial communities from aquifer - Crystal Geyser CG23_combo_of_CG06-09_8/20/14_all (SPAdes) (version 2) | ecosystem: Environmental > Aquatic > Deep subsurface > Groundwater ...
ACTTTTGTGCCCGGAATCGACCGTATCGGCATTTCCAGCGTTGGTAGCGTTGGTAGCGTTGGTAGCGTTGGTAGCGTTGGTAGCGTTGGTAGCGTTGGTAGCGTTGGTAGCGTTGGTAATCGTAATACTATTTGGTATCTGTGCATCAGTCGCCGTGCCATCAATATCGGTAAAACTGAAATTATTAAGTTCAGATTGGGTCGCAACATCAAAACAACCTTCGGCTGCCCCGCTCGCATCAACCCCCAATGGCGTATTACCAGATAAACAATTGCTCCCATTTGAAATGAGACCAGCAGCATTTTTGCCCGTGAGCGAAGTTGGAATCGCCGTCAACGGAATTAGAGCAGATCCATCAAGGGCTATAAGATAATTTGCTGTAGGATTCGCAGAAGCATGGTAAGTATCGACCGTATCTGCATCGATTGAGCCGGCGGGAAGATCGGCGCATTCAGAAACGCCTGAAGCATCCACGCCCTTCGCGAACTGATTGCCGGAACAATTGGCCCCATTCGCAATTAAGGCACTCGAATACTTTCCGGTTAATACCGAAGGGATGATATCCAATGGCAGGATTGGGAGACTTGTGATTGTCCCCGCTGAGATGATCCCCCACGTGACATGCGAAACCGTGTTGTCAATGCAGGAATCATTCAGAATGACAGTCGTAAGCGTTGTGTAGGTTGCGCTCGCCACCGTACTATAACAGTCGGTTCCCGTGAGCAGTGCCCATACGGCCCGCCCGGCTTGGAACTCTGCCGTCATATCTCCCGGCACAGTGAATCTATCAATATAGGGATCGACATAAGTACCTGTGGCTCCATTTTGGTCCCATTCACCCTGAGAAACCGATCCCTTGAGAGTCCCATCGCTGTTGTGCCCGACGTATAACCAGGTTTGAAGACCCAGATCCCAATCCGGAGCCTGACGTGCCGGCCATGTCGCCGGCCATGCAGATGTTGAGAGAAAGAGAATAAGAACAGAAATAAAATTCCAAAGAAACTTTTTCATAGTATCTATCCTCCAAAACAAGTTAGGGTTATTTTATTGTTGGTATAATTTTCGTTTATACCGATGATCCTAAAATCTTTGTTCGCCATTGAATATCTGGATCTGCTGATCCTTATCGTCTCCATCAAGTTATGAACGAATGCCCGGATCTTGATCGTGAACTCCAGGACATAATGGGTGCCGTCGAAGATCAGTAAAAATTTATCCCCTACCGCCTGAGCATCGGCTTGATTCACAAGATAGGTATTGATTTCTTTTTCTTCCGCATCGGCATAGTTTACGAGTATCGTAGGATCTTCTCGAACTTCCTGAAGAGTCTTGCCGTCATCTGACCAGTCTTGCTTATATCGAATCGAAAATCGGTGATAAACCGCAGGCAAGATATTTTTCAATTCCCTGAATTTGATCATCTCATAGTCATCATATTGCTCTGTATAAGCACCCGGCAATTCAAAGGCCAGTACTTGTAACTTACCGGCCCTGGTAAATCCCCAGTCTGCCAAAATACCCATGAGCATGTCATCGAAAACTGAGAAGACCGTTCTCTGATCTCGAATATAAACACCCACATCGTAGGGCCTACCAACATCCAATTGAGTGAAAGAAGCCGCATCCAGATCACCTGCAACCAGATCAGTATAGGTGGTGGCAATACGGCTCAGAATCTCACCGGGTTTTGTCAAGAATTTTGCGCCGTTATGATAACCCTGGACATCACAGGTCACTCTATCGAGACCGCCCACAGGAGCGGCAGTCAGGGTGAATTTGCCATTCGTGAGATCCTTGGTATAGGATGTGAAAATACTTCCATCATCATAAACAGCGGGAACATCGTTGATCCGTCCCTCATGGACTTGATAGGTCATGGTGAAGTCATCGATCAGGACGGGCTTGATGTTCTTCACAGTGCCGAAACAAAGAGGGATCGGACTCCCAATGGTCTCTTGCGGCATATCGGCGGCAGTCGTATAAAAAGAATTCGGGAGATTCTTTTTAAGCCTCTCGCTATAATCCCGTATGGGTATGATGATCTGGTTGTCCGAATACTCGGGCTTCTCCATGATACCCTTCAGAACAAGTGTATAGTCACCATCAACAAGTTCATTGCCGGATATCCCGCCGCCGACAATACAGGAGAAATTCCGGCCCTCCATAATCCAATTGTGCATCGAATCGAATTGACCATCTCCATTGGCGATCAGCAGGTTCCCGAAAGATGTCTGTGAAGACACAAACTTCCAGAGTTGCATGACCCGTGAGAAAGATGGAATGCCTTTTACTCGGGGTTCGTAATAATAGCCGTTGAGGATTTTCGCAAGATTGGAAACCCTGAAGGTCGTACTGGATGCGCCATTCCATCCCGTGAGATCGAAGAGAAAGTATTTAATGGATTTGGGCAGGCGTAGAAATTGGTCAAAGGTCAGAGCCATGGCTACACGGACTCCCTGAAGGGGATCTTACAGGAATAAAGACCATTGCTGTAATTCTTGAATGAATTTCTATTCTCGACAAACCGGCCATAGAGAGCGGTTAAGATCCGATATTTTGCCGTATCAGGAATGAGATTGATAAAAAAATCCTTGTGGGTGCCGAATTCCTGAACGAGACGGCGGAAATTATAGAATATCTCCCATTCAACGAGTTTGTTGAATCCCAAATTGCATATATTATAAGGAGTCATGATATCGGATAAAGCCTGTCCGCCGAGACTGTATTCGGTTTGAGATGGGTCCACAAATACCATGTCCCAATTAAAGGCGAACCCCGTAGCGGGTTCAAAATAGGGACCGATGAAGATTTTGCCGAAATCCAGGTAGGCATTGGTATTAGATGGATCGACAAATTTTATTCTCCACGCCTTGTAAATGCGTTCATATCTTCCCGTAGATTCATAAGTATCCGGCGTACCTCCTATTAATTCCCCTCCCATCCCACCTGTCAGTATCGGTCCTCCACCCAATCCACCAGTAAGCTCACTTGATCCACCAGGTCCTTGTGCGGGAGGTATGCCGGGTATGGTTTCTAATATTTCTGAAAAATAGCGGATGATCGTGATATAAAGCGGCATTTCCTCTGGAAGCAGGACTCCTCCAAAACCGTGTTCTCCGAATCCTCCTTCTCCAAAACCAATGATAGTCTCATAGGCTTTGAAAGTCTCTTCATAGGCAGGCGCAACAGGAGGATTATCAACCAGATTCGCCGGATCATCATCTCCTCTGACGATAATATCGGCATTGCCTGAGAGGTTGGTATTGGCAATGGCGAAACAAGAGCAAACCAGTCTTTTGACTGATGCAAATTGAACCCATTCGGCGTTCTTGCCCGTGGTTCTCCACACCTTAGTCCTGAGATCGTCTTTGATATTGTCGCCGGGTAAATTGGCATCCTGAGATGAATAGGTGGTCGTCACATCGGTCTTATCGAGGATATTGTGTGATAAAAATCGTATATTGGTTCTGCCCATCGGGAATCCTTTTTCAAGACGTTATGAGAATCTTGCCGTTGGATGATGCCTCAAGCAGATACTCAGATAATCCATCCTGTTTTACCCCAATTTCCACTTTGACGTTTGAAAGATCGGATTTGAGCGTATTGATTTGATCCGTCAGCGTAGCCACGGCATCATTTAGGGCGCTGATATTTTCAGCCGCAGGAGTAAACGCCTCCCCGCCAAGTTTGGCCGCAATATCATTCAAAACGGCTACCGTATCGGTTGAATGGGTGTTGATTTCTTCCAAAAATCCCACGGCCCGGTCCTGAGCAATCAGGGATTCGGATTGGAGGATAGACTGTAGATCGGTCAGTCCGCTGATCGTCCCGGCCTGGATCTGATCAAAAACAGCATTCAGCCTGTCTATTTCTTCCTGAGACAGTCCTGAAACCGTTCCAAGATGCGACTGGACGCCGCCGAGACCCGCAATCGTTTCACTCTTGAGGATGCCAAGGTTCTCTTTGAGACCGTCAATTATAGCCTGTCCCTGGGCCTCTGCCGCTGATTTTTGGGCCTCGGTATCGGCAAGACCGGCATTCAGGATCTGATCTATCTCCGGGAATAGGGCCTTAAGCGAGTCCCTGACCTCGTAGAAGGCATCTCCTCTGAGGTTGGTCTGCGCCCAATCGAAATAACTGGAAATCGTGTCCTGAAGGTTCTTGCTTGCCGCAAGCTGGTCTGTAGGCGCGAGGCCTCCCAGGGAAGCCATCATGGAACCGATCTGTTCTGAGAAATTGGTCTGGATCTCAGCCGGAGTCAGGCCAAAATTCGTGATCGTGTCTTTTAGACCCGAGAATCCGGAAATCATGTTCTGATAATCACTGATCTCCGTTTCAAAGGTCTTTAAAGTATCGCTGAGAGAATTTTGAGCATCTTGGATCTGGTTGTCAATACTTTGAGCCGAGGACTGATAATAATTCATCCAATCATTTGTCAGTTTGGTTGCGATATCCAGGGCATCCGTACCCGTTGAGGTCAGGAGTTGGAGTTCGAGATCCCCAATACTCTGGAAATAACGGCTGATCAGTTCTTCGGGACTCAATCTATCGAGGCTGATTTGCAGGATATTCGCATCAATGCCTGCTTGCATCTGCTTCGTGGCTTCGATGATCTGCTGTTCTTTGGAGATCAGGGTATTGATATTCGCTGAGGCCGCCTGATACCATGAGAGCCAGGCTTGTTCAACCGCCTTGGCATTGGCGAGTACATCTTCCTTATTGGCTCCGAACCCCATTTTTTCATCAACCAATTCATTGAATGTCTTTATTTGTCCCATGACATTTTTTATATAGGACATGAAATTACCAGTAAATTTTATTACTGGATCTATTTCTTGAGGTACGGGTATAAGCGCTTCTGTCAATTTTGCGCTGTATTTTTGAACATCACCCCATGTTGCGGCCAGCATTTCATCGGGGCTGTATCGAGATCGCTGAACCTGCTGGATACTGCCGCCGATTTCCACTATCATGGCGTTGAGATTATTGTAATACTCCATCTCAAGCTGATGCTTTTCCTGGAGCTTTGCGATTTCTTCTTTGTAGTCCTTCATGAGATCCTGGATTCTTTCAGTCTCCTTCTCAACTACAAATTGGATGGACTCCTTCAATGTCTTGTTCATGGAAATGAGTTTATCTTCATACTGTGGGAATCCGGCCATCCAGTCCTTGATATTCTTAAAAGCACTGTACATATCACTTTCAAAACTCTTGATGATGCTCTTTTCAAGTCTGCCTTCATACCCATGAGACCAACTGGCGCCCTTGGCATAAATATCCCATGCGCTTGTCCCGCCCGCACGGAAGCCCCGCAAAATTTTCTCTATGTTCTCATCCGCATACCCGCGCTTGCCGACATTGCCGAGAATACTCGTAGCTGTATTGGTTCCGGCAAGGACGTCTCCAACACCGGCTTTCTCTAAGTATTGGTTGTAATAAGTGGCGATGTCACTCGCAATTTGGGCATGGGTTTTTTTATTTTTCGCTTTCTGTTTTTTACCCTTTCCTAAAGCATCACCAATCATTTTGCCCACAACCGCGCCTACAATCGTGCCGACTATCGGCACAACCGATCCCAGGGCTGCGCCGGCAGATGCGAAACCGCCGCTGATTAAGGCATTCGCCGCATAACCTGTTGCAATTTGCGCCCCGATATTGCCGACAACATATCCCGCCCCAGCCCCAGCCGCTCCTTTCCAACCGGCATTTTTATATCCGCCATACATGGTCGCAAGACCGGCAATGGTTCCAGCCGGCCCGATCCCTGTCTGGCCATAACTGAGCATCCCCGATGGAATGAAGGGCACTTGATAAGGCCCTCTCACAGGAGTGAATGGTATTGTGCTGCCCATTGCTCTCAATTGATCGGCTTGGGCCGCAGAAATGATATTCCCTGTGGGTCCGATAAAAGAAGCCTGAGAAGCAGAACCGACACCGAACCAATTGAGTAAAGTCTGTCCCCACGTCCCGCCGCCGGTGCCAGGAGCGTTCCAACCCATGAGATCCTTTATGCCGCCCATCATCCAACTGGACATCCGGGTTCCAAAGACATCGGCGATGTTTCTTTTAACCGAAGTGGCAAAGGCTTTGAAATAATCACTGAGGGAATCGAGTTTGCCTTCCATGGCATCGAAGAAGAAGTCCGACCAGACGTTCTGAATATCATCGGCCAGTTCTTTGTTGAGTTCGACAATAATAGGATGCTGTATTTTCCAAAGATTCTGCTGTTTTTTCAATTCCTCTGCAAGTTTTTTCTCCGCCTCTTTGAAACGGTCTTCATCGTTTTTGGATTCTTGTAGGCTTCGTGCTTGTTCATAATGACCGATAAGAACAGTAAGTTCTTGCTGATATTCCTCCTCGGACATCTTGCCTTTATCATGGGCCTCATCCAGGGCATCAAGTTGATCTGAATACCTATCGCTTATCTCATAGATCAGCTTATCATACCCGTCAATCGTGGATTTGAAATATGCTTCCTGATTTTTTTTCTTCTGCGCATAATATTTATTCAGGATGGCCTGTTCTTCTTTTTGCTGTTTATCCGTATCTGGTTTTAATTTCTTTGTGATATTCGCAATCTCACGCTGAATGCCTAATCTTTTATCCATCAAAGACAGAATGTCTTTTTCTGTTTTTGTCCTTGCTTCACTTCCTTTGGGTTCTTTTTCAAGTTCTTTATTCAATTGGTCAATATTATCTTTTGTTTTAGCAAGTTGTTCATTTAGGAGATTAAAATTTTTTCCCTGATCCGCCATTCTAAAATCAAGACTGCCTCTGAATTTTTCATTTGCATCAGCGATGCCGGCAAGTGATCTATTGTAACTATCTATGAATGCTTTATTGGATGGATCAATTTTAAACCAATCATTCAAATTATGTTTGGCTTCATCCGAAAATATTTTATCAATTCTTTTCTTGTATTCTTCCATAGCATAGGCATAAGCTTCCAGCGTTTTGTAGTTCTCAAGTTTTGGGGCGGCCATAACAGACTGCATCTGCCACGCCTTATAAATTGCGGCGTCAATCTTTTCGATATCAATAGAGTTCAGATTGTCTTTTATTTTTTCAGTATCTTCTGCCCATCGGCTCAGAAGTGCATGTCCTTCTTTTGTAGATAACAAAACCAGATGCAAAATTTTATCGATAAAAGATAGATTTTCTCCTGACTTTTCTGATTCGAGTGAAATCTGTTGCCAAACATGATAGACATCCATCCATGTTTGAGTAATATCAGCGCTTGCTTTCAATGGACTGAAATCCATTCCATTGAATTTTTTCGATTCCTCATTCAGATAATGGAATAATTTATAACTCAAGTCTGCAAGAGCTATCATTCTTGTTGTCGCAAAAGGAAGTCTTAACAGAAAGATATCAAATGCAGTCCCCATGTTTAGAAATTCTTCTGTTACTCTGGCCCATGCAGCGCCGACAGTATTTACACCCCTATCTTCAGCAATTTTTTTCTGTTCTTCTCTCCATTTCTTTGTCGCTTCGCCGGATTTAATAGTGAGATCAGTTATATCCGCTATAAGTTCCCCCATTAAAGACATTTTTTCCACAGGCCATTCCGCAAGTTCGGCGCCGATAATTTTAGCAGCTTTTGAAAATCTCCCCAGTTGTTGCTCAACGGCGGCCATGCGTTCTTCCGTTCCTGTTCCCAATATGCCGATATGTTCGCCTTTCTGAAAATCATCGTATATTTTTTTGAACTCCGTGAATCTGCCTTCTACGCCTGCTAAAGCTGAGGCTCCCTGAGTGCCGAATTTCGACATCAATTCGCCGAACTGCCCCATGTTCATGCGGCCATCAATGAGCCTCTTGTTGATCTCCGTGAATACGACCTCAAGTTGAGCACCCTCATCCATGCTCTTATCGAGGACAATCCCGAATTCCTTTTCAAGCCATTCCGCATCCTGGGCGATCTGTCCGAGCAACTGCCGGAATCCACGACCGGCTATACCGCCATAGGCCATGTTGTCGTTCAAGACGGCAAGACTGGCGGCGACAAAATAGAGATCGGTTCCGGTGGTCTTTGCCACGGCTGAGGCGTGTTTAAAGCCGTTGACGAGACCATCGACATCGACAAGGGATTTGTTCAGGGTATAGAAGATGATATCCCCGACTTCAGCCATACTCTTGCCGAAATTCTGATTGAGTCCTGCAACGAGCCTTGTGGCCGTGCCAAGATCCTGTATGTCTGTTTTAGCGAGCTTCGCCGCGACCTGAGATCCTTCAAGGCTTTCTTTCATTCCCAATCCGGCGGATTTCATCTGCCAGAAAATTTCCCCAGCTTCTTTTAAGGTCAGATTATAGGTGAGGCTCAGTTTTTCAAGCTCTATCCTTATGCCTTCATAGGACATCTTCAGGCCGGCCGGGTCTAAAACCTGAGCCGACATGACTTTTCGGATAGCCGAATCCAATTCAATGAATGCCTGTGCCGCTGCCTTTCCCGCTCTCTCCAGACCGTAAATGACTGAAGTCATCAGGACGATTGAACCAAAACGGGATCCCAGAATAAAGGAAGACATCTCACGGCCATATTCTTTGAAGACCTCCTTTCCGCTGATCCCCGCGGCTCTCATTCGTTCCAGGGCTTTTATAGGACCTTCCCTGACAATGGATGTCGTAAATAACTGCATGGCCTGAGACGCTTCATAAGCGTTGGCGCTCACTTCTTTAAAGGGTTTGCCTGTAATAGCAATGACGGCTCTGTGGAGTTCTGTGGATTGGCGGGAGAGGATCTTGCCACGGGAGAGATTTTCTATATCTGCTTGAGTCCGTTGTTTGTATGTTCTCGCTATCTTTTCACCGAGTTTTTCCTGGGCAATTCGTTCTTGATTGATTAAATTGATCTTCTGTTTTTCTTGGGCTGACCCTGCCTGCATGAGGCGTTGTCTTTCAAGATTGATCAACCTCGTTATCTCAGCGCCGAGTTTCTCCTGTGCTATCCTCTCCTGGCTGATGTTTGCAATTCTCTGCTTGTCTTGAACCGCTCCTTGTTCTGATATCCGCCTTCTCTCAAGATTGATGATTTTTGTTATCTCAGCGCCGAGTTTCTCTTCTTCCTTCCTTAGTGTAGAAGAATGGGCTATGATATCGGGGATACTCACGCCCATCTGCTGCATGATCTTGAGATAATCCCTAAACGCAGACGTATTCTTGACAATCACGCCATATTTCTTCTCAAATGCTTTTATGGCATTTTGAACGGTTGTATAAGAAGTCCCGAACACTTTATTCAAAGCATCGAATTGAGGGATATAATCTTTCGCAGATTGACTCATTTTAGCCTGAGCAGTTGATACCTGCTGAAGACCCTGAGCAGCCTGCTGACCCGCAGGTTGCAGAGACTTAAGCATCAGGGCAAGAGCCGGGAGATTCGTCAACAGGGCTTCGTCTGCAACCAGCCTGAGTATGATATCTATGGGATTAGGCATTTAAAATCCTTTATCTTTTCACTTCCGACCAATTCTTCATGGCATCATCTTCTTGATTAAATTGATACTGCCTCCATGAAGCATCAACGGCATCTTGGTATGTATTTTGTGCATCAGAAATAGTTCCAGCCGGCATTTTGAAAGCATACTTTTCCCCATCAGATATAATAATCCATCCTTCTGGCGGATCGGAATGATGAGTAGAAACATGGCATCCATATAACCAGCCAATACAAAAAATAATAAACACAGCTTTTAAAAAAATCTTCATTCTGTTCATGGCATCCCCTCCATTTATATTATAAGGATTCAAAAAATTGTCTTGTTTGTTGATCAAAACCTCCCATCTCATCAGAAACAATCGGAGAAACGAGATTGCCTATACCTCCAAAATATAGTGCTTTAAAATCATCGGTAATATCTCCTGAATAGGAACCATCGGCTTCTCTCCGTGCATCCATAATTCCAATATCAAGCATAGCCTGAAGAACCCAAATATCCCCTGGATATAAGGCATGCGGATTATGTTTCACAGTCTGACCATGTAACCATATTTCTGGGACACCGCCTATATATTCCCCTGGTTCATCAATAGATATTATATAGTCCGTTTTAGAGGGTTCATAGGGGCCATATTCTTCCATAAAAATATGAACTTGGTTCGGTCCAGTGATATTTAATCGCAAAGCATGGTAGGCATTTTGTGTGAGTTGAGGAATATAAAATCGCATCCGTTCAAATAAATCAAGGCCTGCCCTATGTATCCCGGGCTGAATGACCTCGTTGATGATACGCTGGACTTCGGCCTCAATTCCTGCGATGGCATTTTCGATCCCCTGTATTTCAAGAATACTCATTTTGTGCGCCTCTTGACTTCTATGTCAATTATCTCCATGGCTTCAAGATAGCGTTTGGGGTTATCCTCGGTGCCATTGCCGGTCATCAGAAACCCGTTGGCATAGTGCCGGTAACGCCGGATCCATTTCATCGAATCATAGGAAATGACGGAGACCGGGCATTGATATAGGGTATCCTCAGAATCTTCACCCAATTGCATCAGAGGCTTGTCCCTGCAATAGCCTCTCTTCGCACATCCCCTGAATTTCTGCTGTGCTTCCTCACAATTGGAGCACCGCCATTCGCTTTTATCGAACTTATCGGTCTGGGACCAGCGAATGGCTAATTGGAGTTTTTTACTTCGGCCTCCGTGAGACCTCGGGAAGCCCGGAAGAGTTCCGCTATTTCTTCGTTCGTGAGGTTCTTGAAGGCGTTGTCAATATTGAAGGCTACGGATTTTCCGCCGACCTTGAAGTTCTTCCAGCCGATGAGGACTTCCTTCAATAGAGAGCGATTCTGTCCGATCCTCTCCTTGAAGGCGTTCTCAATCTCCTTGTAAGCCTTCTGGATAGCCGCCGCACGCTCAAGGTTTGTCTTGGGCGCTTTCTTTTTGCCCCGCTTATCCTGGCCTGTGTTCTGAGATTCATCACCGGCAATCAGGGCCGCCTGAGAGAAAGACAGTTCAAATTCCTGCCGTCTTAATTCATTCTCCATGTCGGCGCTGACCATAAGGAGAAGAAACCGGGCCTGATCTTTTTCCGGTAGCGACCTGTCTCCCTGCAAAACATACTCAAAATTCTGACTTCTCTTCGGCATAACGATTCCCTCCTATGGGATTTATTGACGGCAAGACCCGGCTACAAGGCAGGAGGGAACCAAGACCACACCTGATCGTGCCGCCAATCTTTGGATACTTCAACCTCCTGAACCCGTGCTTAGAGGAACGACCCGAAAAGTTCATCGCCTCCGATGGTTGCCAGACACTGGAATGGGATTGTATATTTGTAGAGCCCACTATCCACGGAAATATCCGGACTCAAAAATTTGATCTTCGGGGCATAGAGAGCGAAACTATTGCCTAAAACGGGCTTATCGTCCGACCCGCCTCCATGGGCCAGAAGGAGCAGCTTGAACTTAGTCTCGGCCTTAAAATCCTGGAATGCCACTGCGCTTTCATAGAAGAATTCCAGAGAACCCCTAACCTTCCTATCAGTCCTGACCATTTCGCTCCGACCCGAAGTGGTGACGGCCCGAGGATCGAAAAGCGTGTTTTCAATAGACAGTTCGACATTCTGACAAGCGAAAGTCACGGGCGTGGCTTTGTCCAGTTTGACCTGCATATTCACGGCCACCATTCTGGATCGGGCATCAACATCATAGGCAATACCCGTGAATCCATGCGGCTGTGAAGCCGTTACTACGACCTTCTGACCATCCGTGCTGAAGGCTGGATTGACGTGCTGGCTGGAGGAGAAGTTGAATTTAAAAGACTTGACCATCTGACCGAAATATTCAAATCGGTCATCAATGCTCGCACTATGCAGCCATTTACGCATGAAGAAAGACGGCAGTTCAGACTCTACGCCGGCGACTGATGCGAGTCTGTAATTGGCGCCCGTGTAGATTGCATCGCCGGCTGTAGGCATATTCGCGCATGAAGGCCACCAAGTAATCACACTGCCCGTAACATCAATTATGAAAGCGAGATGAAAACCATCTGTGGTGTTGGCGATAATTATTCCATCGCCTTTCTTGAAATTGGCAGGCAATGTAACGGTGCATGTATTCACCGTTATTGCCGGCGTTGTTACGGCATCATTGGCTGCAAGGACATGATCTCCACCGAATCCGCATTTGTAAAGAACGCTGTGTTCGGGCGCAACGATGATATCCGTAGAACGCCCTCCGCCGACCAAAGCCGTTTGAATTTCAAGAGCGGATGTCTCGCCCCCACGGCTGGATTCGGCTTCTGAAAATGTGTTTCTAACCACATCATCAGAAGTGAGTTCCTCATAATCGTTCTTGTAGGTTGTTCCCTTCAGGGTTGAAATGCAGTCAGTGGCTGCCAGAGTAGGGCCTGGATCAGCCGCATAACTTGATTCTTCTTTGATTGCAACGACCGTATTTTTCTCTGTGACTTTTGACATTTTAGTTCCTCCATTCATGGAGCCCAGCCCGTTTGTAACGAATGGGCCTCCGCCTAATCCTTCAGTTAAATAACTTGAACCAGCCATAACTTCTTCTTTTTAAATTACAAAGATTTGACACCATCTGAAGTCCAACTCACTTCCTGCCCGCAATCCCCGCATTTGTACTTCGACCCGAGAGACCGATTGGCCCTGATCTCAGCAAGTGAATGCACCCTTGCCAGCTTTTCTTTTGGATGCGGGCATCCATCCGCAACCCCGGTCTCGGAGGATGCGTGGGTTTCCTCCGAGGCTTCCACCGGCTCTTGTTCTTCTTTCCATTTCATAGCCATTCCTCCGATATGGGTTAATAAAAAAGCCCCAACTCGGAAAATTCCGTGAAGAGGCTTGTGATGACCAATTTTATTTTATATATCCGTCTGCTTTAGACGGTATGAAATACCTTGATCTGAACCCAATGTTGAGCGATGTCCGGCCCTACTTTGTAAGGCGGAGCCGGATTACCACCGACTATAGACACCGAATGAGCGGTCCCGCTTAGACTGTAATTATTCGCTACGACGTCCTCAACCAGTTCTTTAAACTTGATGATGTTGTCATATCTCTTGTCGTGGTTATTATCGTGGAGTCTGCAAAGCAGACCGAG
>Ga0210051_1004835_pt1 | contig 13064 bp, 16 predicted proteins | sample CryGey092014_all_FD_185464 | JGI IMG/M metagenome (GOLD analysis project Ga0210051, IMG submission 185464) | Groundwater microbial communities from aquifer - Crystal Geyser CG23_combo_of_CG06-09_8/20/14_all (SPAdes) (version 2) | ecosystem: Environmental > Aquatic > Deep subsurface > Groundwater...
AGAGATTTATTATTTTTAATTTATAAAGACACAAGCCCTGATTCAATTAGTTTTATTTTTATAGACGAATTGAAAGGTACAGAAGTAGAAATCCCTATTATAAATATTGAAAAAATAAGAGAATATATACCCGATGCAAAAAATACACATAATATAAATTGGGAAAAATCAGATGACTGATGAAATACATACTAATAAACTTAATAAAAAAGTGCCAGGTGAACCTAACTTTCGCATAAAAGTGCCAGAGGGATGGAAAGTAATAGAAGATGCAGATCTTTTATTTATAGCTAAAAAAGAGTTTGTGGATTTAGACATAAAATTAATTATAATTAAAAACTGGAAATCATTTTCAAATTATCCTTATATAGTTGAATTAAAATTAGAATGGGATGCCGTAAAATATCCTGATAGAATAGCACTAATAAAAGAAAAATCTTTTGATACTGAACATGAACAGGACAGAGAAATAAACCTTTTACTTACCAGATGCGACACCTCTTACGCCTCTTCTTTAATTGAGGAGTATGAAAAAAACCTAAAAGAACAAGAAAGCCTAAAAGAACGAGAATTAAAGGCAAAAAAAAGAGCAGAATCTAAACCTGAAAAAAAAGAATGCTCTAATGATTTTAAGGACATGTCATTAACCCAACGTATACATAAAATTGCTGAACAAGCAGTACTATGCTACGGGTCAAAAGAAAAAGATAAAGAAATAGAAAAATATTTGCCTTTTTTACAAGACCCCAAACTTTTTCAAAAAATCACATCTACTATGAATAAGCTCGCTTATGGTGAAGAACACACTAAACAGATTTTATTCTTATCCTATTTGAGTTATAGATTAAAAAAAAGTTTAGCTATAATTGTTTCAGGCGACAGTGCAGTTGGAAAAACAGAAATTACTGAACAAGTAATGAAACTTATGCCTTTAGCAGAAGGAAGAGACTTTATAAATATAACAAGATTAACCCCTTCTGTTTTAGATAGGTTAGATATGATAGACTTTTCAAATATGTTTATATATATAGATGAAATGGACGGTATTGTTGATGAGAATGTTCAAGCAAAATTAAGGCTTCTTATATCAAAAGGTTATTTATCGCTCCTTGAATCTGTAAAAGATGAAACTGGTGCTTTTATAGTAAGACAAACAATAGTAGGCTCAAAAAACACAAGTCCTTTTATTATTACTACTACAGCAAACGCTAAAGTAGAGCATCAAATGAGCACAAGAGTAATTCACCTTGCAATAGCATCTACACCTAAATATCTTCAAAAGGTTCAGGAATTTATTATAAATAATAAAGATATAAATATCTTAGAGGAAAAAACAATATCAGATGAAATAAACCAAATCCAAAAAGCAGTAGATCTTTTACCTAAAAATATTGATGTAATTATTCCTTTTATCAAAAAAATAAAGTTTCCTATAATAAATACACAATCAAACAGAGATATAAAAAAATTTATAAAATTAATAGAACTTTCAGCATATCTCCATTATTACCAAAGAATAAGATATTTATGTATTGATAATTTTGTCACTACAAACCATATTATTATAGCAGATATAAATGACCTTTATAATGTTATTAATATTATGCGTGATGATATTATCCCTAATTTATATGGAATACCTAAAAATAAATTTAAGGAATGGGAAATATTAAAAGAAAGGTTTGATATAAATAATAGTTTTGATATAAACGAAGCAACTGAAGTTTTAGGGTTTAAAAGAGGCACGGTTTATAACCGCTTACGGAATTTAGTTGATGCAGGTCTTCTAAAAACACAATCAACTCCTGGAATTACTAAACCAATTATAAAATACTCTTGTATACTTGGAGGTATTGACAATTACTTAAACATTTTTACAAATATGTTAAATATTAAAGAACTTACAACTTCAGAAAACATCAATTATTTAAAAACAAAAGTTGAAAATTATGATGAAAAAAATGTGGGATTTTGAGTTAAATTGTTCTCTTTGCTTTTCATAAAGCCTTTAAATTATCTTTTTTTCTAAAAAATCTAAATTATCTTTTTCGCTATATATAAAGGATTTTGGGGTTATCCTTGCTTTGTGTATCAATATAAATTATCTTTTCGCTATATGTAAGTAAGTTTCAAAAGATAATTTATTACGTATAAATTATCTTTTTCGCTATACATAATGGCATTAAAAAGATAATTTAAAGAACTCTGAGAGGACAAAGAAAAGATAAAATAAATAAACATCAAAATCAGGACACAAGAAAATTTATCTCTTTAAAAGTAATATATAATAATAATAATAATAGTAATAAATAAGTAATAAATATTAATGTGCTTTCTAATTTAGAGCTCCTACTTTAGAGATCCTTACCTCGGGGCGCTTGTTCTTTTGGAGTTCTTTAAATTATCTTTTTAATGCCATTATGTATAGCGAAAAAGATAATTTATACGTAATAAATTATCTTTTGAAACTTACTTACATATAGCGAAAAGATAATTTATATTGATACACAAAGCAAGGATAACCCCAAAATCCTTTATATATAGCGAAAAAGATAATTTAGATTTTTTAGAAAAAAAGATAATTTAAAGGCTTTATGAAAAGGAAAAACTTATATAAATGGAATTCTTAATTAAAATACCTAAAAAGTGATAGAAATGCCAAAAAAAAGGCTAACCCTTTTTAAACAAACTAATATAAATAAATTATAAGGTTGTAGAGTGTATAAATAGATTTAACCTAAATTCATTACCAATTACACAAATATGAAACAACCTTATAAAATCAAAAACACAAAAAAACAAAAAGTAGTAATAACTACAAGGAGAACAAAAATGGAAAACCAAACAATAAAAGAAGTATACAATCCTAACAGCGAAATGTCAGGATTCAATCAAAATCAAAAAGAAAAAACAACAACATTAGAAGAAATGCCAATAAATATCACTGACCAAGCAAACATAATGGTATATACCAACACAAGCGTTGCTGTAGAGAAACCTATAATTCAAACAAAAACTGAGGCTGTAGTTGAAGATGTTAAGCTTTTTAAAGTATCTAAAAAAAGAATAGATAGTAAAGGGACAGAATATAATTCAGCATATTTTCAGGTAGAAATTACATTAAAAGGCGGGGAGAAGAGCGTAGATAACTACTCAGGCATTCATATTTATGATAATAGTATATGGATAGGTGATAAATCAGATGCGGGAAGGTTATGTAAAGTTATAGGAAAAGGCAATAATCTCGGGAGTATTATATCTTTTTTAATTAAAAAAAGAGTGGCTGTAATAACAGAAATGAGGGAATTTGACGGCAAAAAATATGTAAAAAATATAATACTTGAGATTATATAAATAAAAAGTTTAAGGAGGAAAAAATGGAAAACCAAACAAACCAATACGCAGAAATAATCACAAAACACAAAAAAAGCAGATTAATAAAGTTAATGAAAATTGTAGACCGTAAAATTGTGTTTTTGCGAGAGGCAGAGTAAAAAGTTAGAGCTAACCAACAATATAAGTTGTTAAATTTAATAATTATTCCCTATTGGGGACTTCATCAAAAAGTGATGCATTAAATTTAATAATTTTTCCTGATTGGGGTTCAATAAAAATATTAACCTTAACAATACAGTGTCCTTGTTGTGCTTGTGTGTGATTAATTATAGTATATGATCCTAAAGAATCCACTATTTTTATTGTGTTTTTTGGATAGAAGCAATAAGGATTTGCATCCCATCCCTTTTTTTGCAAAATAGAGGAAAAGTCGTTTGAGTAATTTATGCAATTATAATGCGTTATGTTATATTCGTGGGATGATACAAATTTTTCTGATTCAGAGGTAAGATTTGTATAGTTTAAGGCAGGTGAGGTATTATATATCAATATTAAAAATAATATAATAATAATTAAATAAGATCCAATGCTGACCATTTCAAAAAATACCCATCTTTTTTTGTCTGTTTGAAGCGTTTGAAGCGTTTTAGGGATTTTGGGGGGTTTCATATTATATTTGTATTATTTTGTTTAAAAAGGGTAAGGCTTTTTAAATGAGCTATTATAAATATATTATATTATAGAGATGCTTGAAATACAAGAATCTTTATAAAAACCAAGCCAAAAGCGAGGTTCAATTCAGGTTCAATTCAATAGGAGGTTAAGGAACAAAATGACGAGAAGAGTTAGTTTTTGGGCTACAAAGAAAATAAAGAAACCGACAATAGTGCGTTTTGAATGTCTGACAGAACAATTGCAAAATTGTTCAAAACAAAATCGCCGAAGAAGTAAAAACACTAAAAAAAACATAAATATATTATGGTAGATTTAAGAACTTTTTTTACTTATAACTTAGACAAAAGTTTATGGAAAAAATACCCCCAAACAAAAATTTCTGATGTGCGTAAGAGTAAAATAAAGGATGTTTTATTTACTTTTACTCGTTTTTTAAAATTTAAAATTAAAGAGGATGTAATATATTTAAAAAAGAGCGATGCAGATTTTATAACTTTTTTGTTTAATGTAGGAAAAAAAGAAGGTAGTAGAGTTGCAAAAAGATGGGCAGAAAATATAAAGTATTTTATCCCCCATAAACAAGAAATAAAAGAGTATCTTAATGTTAGAAAAGAAGTAATATATCTTACAATAAAAATAAAATATAACAACAAAAACTACTTTTTTGATGAAGAAATTTAATGAAAAAGGTTAAATTTACAGCTAAAAACAGGTATATATAGTCAAACAACACTTGCCTTTTTAAATGACCTTTACAATAAACATTAAGCAGGAATAAAAAAAAAACAAAAAAAACTTATTTCATGCGATACATAAAAATAGAACAACCTATCATGGGGGTTTGATGGTTGTTCTATATGGAAAATAAAAATGAAAAAACAAATAACAAAAAACAGCAGAATTATACAACTACGCAAAAAGGGATTAACAATCCCTGAAATCGCAAGACGATTAGGGAAATCAATATATTATGTTTATTCCCGTATAAACCCACAATATTCACCTAAAAAAATTAAAAAAAGGAGAACAAAAAAATAAAATGGTATATATGACTGCAGAAGATAGAGATAAGAGGGCAAACCACAATATGTCCATATTAATAAGAATACTTGAAAAAAGAGGGGGCAAACCTTTTAAAGTTCGTTTAAATATGGATGATATGGGTGGTAGATATGTTGAACCTCCTTATTTATTTATTATTAGAAATATGAGGGATATTATAAACTACGAGGGGCTTTTAGGATGCGCAGATAAAATCGACGGGCAAAAAAAACACAGAACTGCTTTAATAGAGTCGATGTAAGATGGTAAAAAACTATGAAATGATAGTTATGGCAAATATTCAACAAAATCAAAAAAAGGAGGACAAAAAAATAAAATGGTAAAAAAAACAAAATCAAAAACAACAAAAAAGAAAAGAGGGTAAAGTGAAAAAAACAAAAGTCATTCGTCAAACAAAAAAAAAGGAGGACAAAAATGAAAAACAACATTAATACAATAACTAATTTATTAGTTATTATTGGTGCGATTAACTTAGGGGTTATGGGTGCGCTAAACACAAACATAATTTCTACATTATTTACATCATTACCTATCATAAGCACAATATCATATATTGTAATTGGTTTGTCGGGTTTGTATCTTGCATCTAAGTTATATTTTTAAATATACTTAAACATGAACTTTCTTTTTTAAACGAAACTTTCATAAACATATTATGGTAAATAATAAAATATATGCTATTATTTTAGTAATAGTTGTGCTTTTATTATGTAGCACAGGTATTTCTTATGCACAAACCCAGAACGACAGCACAAAAATAAATTATGCAATAATTGAAAAAGCCAATGTAATTGAAGATATTTTACTTAAAGCAGGTTTAATGCAAACAGGTGCTATTTATATAGATTATAGAGGTCAGAATATTGAATATACTACTGCATCCCAATCAAAAGAGGGAAATTTAGTGTTTGCTCCTGGTGAAGCAATCACCTTTACTTCTTATTTTAATGGGTATCAAATTTGTCACGCCGCCCGTTTAAGATCTTGCGATACTAATGATTATTCTTATGATGGGTGTAGTCCTAATCAAAATGATCAAAAGAATTTTCACGCATATATATTAGGAGATCCATATACTGCTTCCAATCCAATAACACTATATACTACTTCTAATATGTATTGTTGTAAACAAGGGTCAAGCGATTATTTTAAAGTTCAGGTTTCAACAAATGTTCCAAAAACAGAAGGAAAATATGGAGCAAATATACAGATAAGTTCATCAACTGTTAAAATGTCTTGCCCAGGGGTTACAAGTTATGATTCAGTTTCAGCTAAATATGATGTTGCATCTTCAAAAAAATGCACCCCATCATACCTAGGAAATAGATATTGTGAGGGCAGTACAGTTTATCAGAATTGGGTAGAAAGTGACTGCAAAACCATAACTAAAAAGAAAATAGAGGATTGTAATCATGGTTGCAGTGATGGAGAATGTAAAACTTCATCATCATATTCTCCACCACCATCTACCCCACCACCTGACAAAACCTGTGATGATAAAACAGAATATTTTTGTGAAAATAATAACATTATGGCAGAAAACACTTATTATAATTGTAATGTTGAAAAAGTAAAAATAAGCAGTTGTAGTGAATTAACAATTTGTAAGGGTGATATAGGACCAAACAAACCAGCGTGTGTGTCTTTTACTGATGGAAAAGGTGAAAATATCAAAAAACCTGTTGGCGAGGGGATAGCGAATGAATATATTGTTTTGGGTTTCATTGGTTTGGTATTTGTTTTATTACTTTTTTTAGTATTTTATTTAAATAAACATAAAAAAGGAGGTAGAAAATAATGGCACCTAAAAAACAATTATATTTTATTCTTATATTTTTTATTTTAATTATAGGAATACTTGCTATAAAAGGACATACAATTTTTTCAACTGCGACTAATATTGATGGTTGTCAGTTTGTTGAGCCATTATATGATAATATAATATGTGAGCGTTCAGGTAGTACTACAACCAGCAACTTTAAATTTGAGAAATTAATAGGTTATTATTATGGAGATGAGAATGTGATTAAAAACAACAATTATAAAGATTATATTTTTGGGGTTAAGGAAAACACACCCGAAGCAACAACTATAGTTTATTGTGATGTTGATGGTAAGTCTCGCTTTCACTACCAACTTAGTGGTGATAATAATTGTGACATTGGCAATAAGGAAAATTATTTATGCAAAGCAGACATAACAAGAAATAAAAATACTGTTTTACCAAATATTAAAGCAGGCGAAATAATAAGGATATATGGTTGTGAAGATATATATGGGGGGCATGGAGGGGAATTAAAGTTTAGTTATACTCCATATCGACTTGTATTACAAAAACAAACAGGGGAAAGGATAATACAAGACAGTTTGACTTGTGATTTAGTTAAAAGTAGTTTGTATAAAAGTAGTATATTTGATGCTATATGTATAAGTGGAGATTTTAATAAAATTTGCGGAACTAATATTTATATGACTGCAAATAATAAAGATATTTCTAAAAGTTATGTTTTAGGGTGGGGTGATTGGATAAATTACTACTCAGGCGTTAGACCTGCTATTGATGACCCCGAGCTTAATGCGAGAGTTGTTAGATATAATAATGAATTGGTATATTGTGAGGCGATTAGTGGGGGGAAGGCTAATTTAGAAAAAATAATTACTTTTAAAACAATATCAGGCAATTGCTATAAAGCACCTGATAGAAGCGAAAGTGGTATAATTAAAACTGTTCAATGTTGTCCTGGTGCAAGAATGGCGAATGCTGTTTGTGGTGATGATTTTATTTGGGCTACCCAAACAATGCCACCTGAAAATGGTAATAAATGCCAAAGCGGATATGAATACTCCAGTAATAGTAAAAAATGTGAAAAGACTACATCCTGCACATTAACCTCTCAATGTTATGGTGGGGGGAACTTTGTTACAGATTATGGAGCAACAACTCCTACTAAAAGTAAATATAATTGTGTAAATGGAAAGTGTGTTATTGTTAAAAAAGAGATAGTAGAATGCACAACAAACTCTGACTGTAGAGATGGTGTTTGTGATGTAAATACTAATAAATGTGTAAGTGGAAGGGGTGTGGTTTCTGCGGTTTGTGGTGATGGTATTTGCACAGCAGGTTTAGAAAATATTATAAATTGTCCTTCTGATTGTGCAAAAGATAAAGAAAACATAATATCTAATCTTTTGTTTTTTATATTATTTGCTGCTTTTGGTGGGTTTTTGTTTTATGCAATTGCAAGGGATGTTATATGGGCTGTAATAGGACTTATTGTAGGTTTAGCAGTTGCTCTTATAGTTCAGTGGGTTTTAGTAAATTGGGTTGTTTTATTGCTTGGTAGCACTCTTGTAGGGTTAGCTGGCGGAGTTGTGCTCTACTTCTTTGGTGGAGTAATCATCATCATAATAGGCATTATTGTTCAAATAATAGGTTTAATGAGAAACAAATAATGAAATTAAAATTTAAACAAGTCTTCTTAGCATTAACAATTTTGCTCGGTATTCTTGCGTTGATTATATTTTCTCATTGCGGGCTACAATTATTTTCTGTTACTACTGATGTTGGGGGGTATGCAAAAATATCTTCATTTTATCAAGATTTAACGCTAAAAAGTAATGATACTCTTACATTAACAAATATTCACACTTATAGCAGCGATAGTGGTAAGTGTGGTAATGGTGCAAACACTTGGCATAGGTATGGTGGATTTATTAAAGTATTTATATACTTAGAAGACCAACTAATAACCGAAAACGCATATTATTATGAAACAGGAGATTACGGATCTTCAAGTAGATATTTTGACAGAAAAGTATTGATTGATTTAGGACAAAAAGGAATTAAAAGCAATATATATAATTTAACAACAATTTATTATATATCTCCAATAGTGGAAACTCATGATCACGGGTGCAGAGGGGAAGACCAGGTTGATATGGGTTGCACACATTATGATATAAATGGATGTACTTATTCTGGCAGGTATGATTGGGATAGTCCTATGAATTTTAAGTGTAATTCTTATTTTGGGGGTAATCCAAATCAAGAAATAAAATGTGGAAATGAAACATATGCTATTAATAGATGTGCTGGTTGGAAAGATAAGGGTTTTTTTGCTTCACAATTTGCCACTTGTGAATTTCTTGCAGTATATGGTGGAAACAAATTAGAAATATCTTTACAGGATATTGTAGGTAAGAGTATGAGTGAAGCAACACCATCTCAATTAGATATTTTAGTAAATTCAACAGGTTCAAAAAAATTTAAAAAGTTTATTACAAAGGAAACACTTGTAGTATATGACAAATATAACACAACAGCACGAAACGATGAACAACACATACTCCCAATTGGTGGGCATCAACAAGATTATAACTATACTAAAACAGTCATAATTACGAAAAATGATGTATTTGAATATAATAAAATAGTTTGTGATGGTTCTTGGTTTTTTTATAGTTTATTTGTTATATCTTGCTTATTATTGATTTGGGTTAGACGACGCATTAAAGATTAATATATTTTTTAAATAAATTATGAGGATAGCACCATGGTTTTTTTTAAAAGAAAACTTTTTCAAAATAGGACTTTTTATTACAATAGCAATAGGACTTTTAAATTTTGTTAATAAGATTGTAAAAGGCGAGGACTTAAATTATGCAAAGATAATATTAGACCCTATATTACAAAACGATAAAAATATAATATATTATTTAGATACGATGTCAACAACGCTTGATTTAAATTGGTTGTTAATTGTAATTTTATGGATATTTATTTTTGCTTGCTTAGTTGAAGTGATATGGAGCATTTATTTTTTTATAAAAATAATTTTGTTTTTTGTTCCTACAACTGCTCTGCCTATGTCGAGCACAGTGGGTTTATGGGTTATAAGCGCAGGAGTGTTAGGTTGTTTGATTTGGGCTTATAATATCCTTGCTTATCAAACGGCATATATGCCATTTTCAGGTATTTTAGCATTATTTTTATATATTATACCCCACGCAAGTAATATTTTTGCTTTATAATACGAGCAATAACACATTAATTTATGTATTTATTATTATAGCCAATATATGGCTTAATTATAGCCAATCTGGGGCTTTTTTATTTGCTTTTAATAGGTGGTTTATATATACCCCTTTTAATTTATATTAAGATTTTTTTTTATTAGGGTCGTAATCAAAACTTTTAGAGATAGATTGAGTATGTCCCTTATTATAAAAAAGCAAAAATAAACACATAATACCTAAACCTGCAATAAATCCTACTATAGCACTGTTTATGTTGAATTGTGTTCCTAAATATAAATAAAGAATAATTGATATAAGTGTGAGAACTACACCCACAAATAATTCTATTCTTACTCCTTCGCTTTTATTCATTTTGTTTTAATTCCTTTTTTTTATATTTTTAATATTTTAATAAACAACACAAACAAAGAAATAAATAAAGTTATTAAAAATCCTATGTATATGAGAGAAGTACAATATGTGACAAGTTCTGAAAATGTATATTCTGCGCATAAACTACCTGGAAAATACACCCCTGACACAAAGATAAGCCCCACCCATAAAAGATATATAATTATAGCATAAGGAATAAAATCTATAATAGATTTTTTATTTTTTTTATCAAACATTTTTTCCCATCCTATTTTTTATGTTTTGATTTGTGGTAATATGCATAATTAACAAATTACTAAAAAGCAAAGCACAAACATAAACCCCTTGTGTAAAAGCGAGATTATTATATAAATAAAATCCTGATAGGTTTGCTGCAATAAAAGCCGTAATAAATAAAATTTTTTCTTGTAGTGGCAATTGTAATAGCTCTTTTACTTTATCTTTTAACCAGTTATTTACATTTAAAAGTGATGTTATCATAATATATTTATAATAGGGTGTTTAAAAGGGATATAAAAATCTAAGTATATTATAATAATTTTTAGGTAGGTAAATTATGGAATTATTATAATATAAAATTATAAAATTAAAATAGTTTATTTATATACATCTTAATATAAAACCATTGTTTTATATTAAAAGATAAAGTTAAAAATATTCTAAATATCAAAATTAGGGTCAAATAAGGAATAAGGGGTATATAAACATATTAAAAGCAAATAAAAAAGCCCCAGATTGGCTATAATTAAGCCACATATTGGCTATAATAATAAATACATAAATATAATATGGGGATTAAGAAGCAAAAACCTAAAAAAGAACAAATTGAAAACATAGATAAATATGAATATCTTGACGAGTATAAGAAATACCTTGAAAAAAAAACTCTATCTTACCATACAATCAAAAACTATGTTATAAATACACATAGGTTATTAACAGATATAAAAGCCGAATTTAAACAAAAAATACCACCTGCTGAACTTGAATTATATTTATTTAATAGACAAAAAAAACCCCATATTTTTTTAGCATCAGTTATTCATTACTTTATTTTTTTAATGTTTGCCCGAGTAATAAATGAAAGCGATTTAAAGTTTTATAAAGAAAAAGCAAAGCAAGTGTCAAAACAATATAAAAACCACGCACGTAAATATTTAGCGACATTACCTCTTGAAAAATGTGTGCAACTTGTAAAAACCACAAAAAACGAAGAAATACGCTTAATTATTCCTCTTATTTTTGATACAGGAGGACGCATAGGTGCTATTCTTAAATTAAAGTTAAGCGATATTATAATTGAAAATAATGGTGATATAAGTATTACTAAACTATTTTTGCAAGAAAAAGGAAATAAACGCAGATTATTAAAAATTACACCCCAAACCAATAGATTACTACAAGATTATATAAAAAATCATCCTAAAAACAAAAGATATATCTTTTTTGAAGAGAATAAAGTAAGTCAGAGATGTTTAGAGTTAAAATATTATAATATTTACTCAATAATAAAAAATGAAACAAGGGGCAGTCTTGAGAATTATGGAGTTAGTTTTCATTGTATAAGAAGAGGCACGGGCAGTTATTGGTATAGTATAACCAAAGACTTAATTGCCGTGCAAAATTTTTTAGGACATTCAAGCCCTGACACAACTTTAAAATATATTCAAGCAGGAGCGGAACGAATACAAAACAAAATGGACGCTGAAAAAAGGGATTGGTAATTTGTAAGGTAAAATATTAAGCAAATGTAAAAGTAGAAGTCATTGGGGCAGGAACAAACAACGCAATCAAAATATATAAAATTAAAATAAACAACAAAATTAATCCCCATTTCCTAAGTATTATAGGTTTTCGTGAATTTATATTATATGCTTTAACACCATCAATAAATAATCTTGAACCACCCACTATAATTAAAAGCAGAGATAAACCTAATAATATTGAAAGTTTTGGAATTTTTATGTCGTCATAAATATATATTGTGTCTAAATGAGACCTCACAGACGCTTCAAACGCCTCAATATATCTCTCTTTTAAAATGCCACACTTCACAATTTCTTGGTATCTTGTTTCAAAATCACAATCAAAGAAAGGATAAGTTCTTATATATTTATGTTCGTCATTTAAAGTATTAGTATTTTGTAAAATTAGTTCTATTTTTTCACATTCCTTTTGATTTAAGTTGCATCCCAAACCAACAGGCACCTTTATAATGAATGATTTGGTTTCTCGGTCTAAAAGTATAAATGTTTTTATATCTTCATAAATAATACCATCAAAATAGAATTTATTAGAGTATTCACTTGGTTTTATAACAAATTTTAAATTCCTGTAATTGCTCGCATTATTATATATATTATATTTATAAGAGTAAAATTTATTAGATTTATCAGTTGTCCCTAAATCTTCTATTATAACAATTATATCTTTATTTGAGGTTGTATTTGTTGAAGTTGTATTTGTTGAAGTTGTTAAAGGTATTATGTTTCCACTTCCACCTCCACCAGACAGAGCCTGATGGTGGTAGTTTATGTTTAGTATATTTACACCATAAAGTAGTGATTTATTATTATCTGTGT
>Ga0210051_1004837_pt1 | contig 13061 bp, 14 predicted proteins | sample CryGey092014_all_FD_185464 | JGI IMG/M metagenome (GOLD analysis project Ga0210051, IMG submission 185464) | Groundwater microbial communities from aquifer - Crystal Geyser CG23_combo_of_CG06-09_8/20/14_all (SPAdes) (version 2) | ecosystem: Environmental > Aquatic > Deep subsurface > Groundwater...
CCATAGAGAACATTAATTAATGTTTATATAAATATAATACATTAGATTATGGCAGATGTCAATAGTAAAAAAGAAATTTGTAAATTATAAATTTAAAATTCTATTTTTGATTATTAAAATCTTCAATCTTCTTCACCACCCGCTGACTTTCTTCTTTAAAATCGGAATGGATTGGATAAATAAAACTAGCACCTTGATTATTTCCGTTACCGCCAAAATGACTGGCTAATGCTAAAGAATCAAAATTGGGGGTTAAGCTTCTGATTTCAACCTGCATATCTTGTTCGGTTGTTTCTGAAATTAAAACGACAAAATTAAAATCTGAGACTGTTTTGAGCAGATTGTCAATCACGGCATTGATTTGGCTGGGGTGAGAATTAGTCTCTTCAAGATCGGTTTGCGAAACTTTTGCCCAGACAAAATTATCTTCTTCTTCCAAGTTGTTTAATATTCTGCCCCACAATTTAAGTGTGCTGACCGATTTGCTTTTAAATAGGTTTAAGATAATTTTGTCTTTGTCGGCGCCAAGGGCGACTAATTGAGCGGCGACGGTCAAACTTTTGGGCGTGGTTGAAAGATTTTGAAAAGAATTAGTTTTGCCGATGATACCGGTCAAAAGAGCGGTGGCGATCGATTTGGAAAAGATTTTAGTTGAATTGCTCGATTCAATCGCTTCAATCAGGCTGACTAACATTTCGCAAGTTGAGCAGGCAGTTATATCGACAAAATTAATTTTAGCGTAATTTTCATTAAAACTATGGTGATCAATTTGCACTGTCGGAGTTTCAAAAAATAATTGACTATAATGATTGTAAATATTACCCAAACTTTCTAAATCGGGTGAGCCAAGAATAATTACGAGATTGTATTTAGAACCGCTTTCGCTGAATGAAATATCAGATGTTTTCAGTTCGCCACTATTCGGAGTAATAACGATCGAAAGATGTTTGCCGTCCGGGCTCTTTTTATAACCTAATTTCTCAATTTTCAAATCGCCAATATCAAGATTAATAATAAAATCTTTCTGAATGACAACTTGATTTTTGAGCGTTGTGTAGTCGTTTAAATAGGTTAAATTAGACGGCAAATCATTCGCCACTAAAGCTTCGACTTTTTTGTCTATTTTTTCAAGCACTTCTTTAAGCGCTAAGATCGAGCCAATCGCATCGCCGTCCATTTGCTTATGTGTTACCAGCAAAATCGATTTTGAGTTGTTGATCAATGAAATAATTTGGCTTTTTGGATTATGTTCCATAACAGATCAACATAGCATTTAGCTTGACATTTTGTCAAATTACTGTTATGATTTAGGGTAATTCGCACATTGAAAGGAAGACAGGAAAGATGAAAACCAAAGGTTTGGTATTAATTATCATTAGTTTATTTTTAACAACCAATCTTTATGCTGATACTAAACGAGAAATAATTGAATCGTTAGTCGGTATAATTTTGATCGACAAAATCAATGATTCTTTTATTGAAAAGATTATCAGCTCGGCTTCCGCCTCGCTAGAAGACGAGAATGGCGGAGCCAAGTATAATTCAAAAATCGCTAGTGTTGGTCAAAGTTTGATCGATTCTACCAGTGCAAACAAAAAGAAAAAAAAGAAAAAAGAGAATTATAGTTTTAAACTGCTGGACACATCTAAAGTTAACGCCTACTCGCTAGGCAGAAACATCTATATTTCAGAAGGTTTAGTTGAATTATTAAATAATGATGAAGATATGATTGCCGGAGTGTTGGCGCACGAATTGGCGCATACTCGGCGCAAACATTCCGTTTCGTCTTTCAAGAGATTTTTGAAATTGAACTTAGTAATATTACCAAAAATTGGCGACAATGGCGACGACGAACAACTCGCCAAAGGTTTTGCCAGTTATTTGATTTCTGCCGGATTTTCTCGAGACCAAGAACGAGAAGCCGACAAATTAGCAGTTGAATATTTGAAAAAAAGTAGTTATTCGCCACTCGGTTTAACGATGGCATTAGAAAGACTAAAGAGTCAAGAAAAGCATTCGATGCCGGGCTTTTTATCAACCCATCCGAATACTAACGATAGAATTAACGCTACAAAAAAATTAGCATCAAAAGATTATTCTCAGCCTCAACTGACTGAGGATGAGAATAGTAAAAACATAAAAGGCAATGATGAGTTCAAGGCTCAACTTACAGAGACGGAATTGAAAGAATATAATTCATTGTCTAAAAAACTTCACTCTCAATTTATTGGGAACGGAGAGTGGGACATAATCAGGTTTGAAAATAAATTTAGTAAGGAATTGATTTTTTCAAAACAGTACAATTTTTTTGCCTATGTTGACGGCAAGGAAGTTTGTCAACTAATACCTAAAGAGGTTGAAGATAATTGCTGTCGGTTTGAAACTGAAACCGGTATTGAGTTTCCTAAAATTAAATTCAAAGTAATGATGAAACTTGCCGACGACGGCAAATCAGGATCCTATGAATAAAAACAGCCCCTGCGAATGCAGGGGTTTTATCATGCCAAAACAAGTATGTCATTCCGGGCTTGCCTACCCACCGAAATGGAGGGACCCGGAATCCAATATTGTTATTTATTAATTCACTCCAAATGATATTGCTCGGCATCATCTTGAAATTTTTCATCATCAATCATCAAATAACTGATTATAATCAATTATAATCTCCAGTATCTTCATTGACAAATTCATATAGATTACGTATGTAGTCATTGCATGCAATATCCCCGTCGTACATCCCTATTAACTCATTGGCTGTTTTAGCAAAATCGAATTTCTCAGTGATATTTTCTCTTTCATTTATGTCACAAACACCATCATCAGTTGTAGGAAGATTAATTTCTTTTTGTCTTGCGGCATCGTTCGGATTGGATCCACCTTCACTTGGTGGAAGATCGCTACTTGGAGTTGGCGCTTTTGTTTTTTTACTGCCGGTTCCACTTCCGGATTGATATGTTCCGGTGCGACTGTCAACCGTAAATGCGTTAATTACCCAAGTGCTGATGCTCCACGAAGCGAGAACGATAAACAAGCCAATGACGGCGTCAATCATCATTTTCTTGGCTTTGCCGGTTTGTTCATCGTTGCCAGCGCCAGTTAGATAAACGACTCCGCCGACGAGTAGTAAAATGACAAAGATTCCGCTACTAATACCGATAACTAGATCAAAAACAGTCCCAATAATGGTTTTAACATCAACAAATTTAGCGCTGGGCTTAACGACATCTGTGCCCGGTACTAGCGTGTTCAAATCGAGTGGCGGAAGCTTAGCAACCGTATCAGCCAAAACATTGGCTTTTGAAATAATATATAAACCAAAAATTACCAGCAAGGTGCTAGCGAGCAGACCAACCACCATTTTTTTGTGAACTAATGGCTGAGTAGACATATTATTATATAAACCCTAAATACTAATTTCTAAATCCTAAACAAATTCAAATTACCAAAATTACAAATTTAAAACAGTTTAATTATTTAATATTTGGATTTTGATATTATTTAGAGTTTAGATATTAGGATTTAGTATTTAAATTGGTAATTTATTTAAAATACGCTATCACAAAACTTGAAATTGCATAAACCGACATAACTATAAATAAACCAATGACAGCGTCGATCATAATTTTTTTGGCTTTGCCGGTTTGATCCTCATTGCCAGCGCCGGACAGATACATTATCCCACCGACTAAAAGCATAATGATCAAAATTGCGCCCGAAATCGCAATCGCAAAATTGATCGCAAAAGCGATGATGTTGGTTAAACTAGTCCATTTAGTCGAAATATTTATTTGACCGTCACCAGGTCCTGTGGACAAATTTGTATATTTATTAACCTGTGCAGTAACAAACGATGGCAAAATCGCTAGATTAATCGCCCAAAATATTCGATTGCTAATTATCTTTTGCATAAAATTAAGATTATTTTTTCTTTTTTTTGCCCTTGTCAGATGCAATAATAATTGCAAATGCTAAACCAATAATTGCCAAAATTAGATAGAAAAACATTAAATTATCCATTCTTTTAATCCCTAAAAGCATCTTTCCATAATAACCAAATTACAACTCCAGCGATAATGAATAACACTAAATATGACCAAGGGTTGGTGGCGATTGCTATGTAAGTATTCATTTTCTTTTTCTTCCCTTTTTTTTATTTGGATTGCTAAAAATAAAACTGGCACCAACCAAAATAACAATCACAAAAACAATAAACAGAATTGAAAGTAAATTATCAATATTATTTATCATTTGACATCTCTTAATATTCTTATTGAAATCAACAGTAATATTATACCACAAAATAAACTCACTAAAGCCCCAATATAGGTTTTTAAAGATATAGCTTGGTTGATTAAAAATGGCGTGATCGTACCAACAATAACAAAAGCTGTTGCTAGGTTGTTATAAAACACAGCCAAATTTTTTGTTTGCTCGTGGTTCATCTTGATGTAAAGCGTTGCATTATTACGATAATTGTTCAATCACCATTTTGCCAATGCCGTAAGCGCCGAGGGTTAAGATCAAGCCGACGGTGGCGTCAATCATTATTTTCTTGGCTTTGCCGGTTTGTTCTTCATTGCCAGCGCCAGTCAAGTAAGTTATCCCGCCCGCTAACAGCATTATCATAAATATCGCCCCGGATAGGCTGATGACGGTGTTGAAAATAGAGATAGTTAATTTTTTGGGATCAGGATTGTTAAAATTTGAACCAAATGCATCTCCTAAATCCTGGTTGTTTTCTATGTTAGGAATATTAATTCCTTGACTCTCAGCCGCAAAAGCGGTAATTTTAAAAATTAAGCTATAAAATAATACAGATAAATAATTCATTTTAAAGTAATAGTTTGTTGAATATAGATAGTGATTCCGTATGAACAAGCAATAAATACTAAACCTATTATAGCATTAACAAAACTTTTTTTAGCAGTTTCTGTTCCTTCTCCTCCAGCACTGATTAAGTACTTAAAGCCGTTGAATAATAGAATCAATAAAAATACTAACCCGATTATTCCTAAACCAGATTTGATAACATTAGTAAATAAAATAGCTAAATTATTAATAATATCATATTTATCTTTAATTGGTTTTGAATACTTAACTAGACTATCTTTGAATATTCCGTTACTAATAAAGTTAACAATGCTATAAGCCAAAACAACAATTGCATAGCCAATAGTCGACCAATAAATGTTTTTCTTGGCACTAGTCAATTTCGTTTCATCGCTACCAGCTACCATATACTTAACGCCAGAATATATTAACGCTATTAAGAGAATGTAACTTGCATAACTAAAGGCAATTTTTGCATAAATAACTAAAGTTGCCTGAATATTAGCTATTTTGTCGCCAACGATAATATTTTGATTATTAAAAAATTTCTCAACCGCTTCACCCGGGATAACGGGTAATTCTTTGAGGTCTACACCATCAAATCCTCTCGGAATAATTTTATTTTGAGCTAGTAATTTATTCATATGTATTTGTTTTTATCTTTTTATCCCTTGATACCCACCTAATTGACCGACAAAGCCGACGAATAAAAACGATAGAGTAATAACCGCCACACCAATAATTGCCCAGTAAAGCGTTTGTTTGGCTTGACCGGCTTTGCTCTCATCTCCAGCCGATGTCATATATTGAAAAGCGGCGTATAAAATTACGATTGATGCTAAAATACCAGCGTACTTTAAAATCTCGCCAATCAATTTAGCGATAACAACAATAATATCTTGCCAACCGTATTTTTCTGGATTTCCAGCTAATATAGCTGCGTGAGCGGTAGTAAAGAAAAAATTATACATAAAATTTTTTAAATCCTAAATTCTAATATCTAAACTCTAAACAATATCTAAATCCAAAATACCAAATAACAAACCGTTTTGACATTATTATTTTGATAATTTGTATTTATTTAGAATTTAGATATTAGAATTTAGGATTTCTATTCTGCGTTCTCTGTTGAACGCAGAATATCCGTTACTAACTTGGCTCCTGTGTCCAACGCTTTTTGGCTATCAACTTTTTGAGTATTAACATCGTTAATCATATTGCGGATTGTTTTGACTGTGTCGTTTGGTTCTTTTGAGTGGTACCAATTTTCTGCTGTCAATGTTTGAAAACGAAAGGGTTGATTTCTTTCGCTTCGGTCTTTCAAACTTTGAGGAACATCGTCAAAAATATATGGTTTAGTTCTTGAAGTGGCTGAAGCGTAAGAATCAATTCCGCCCGAGGAGTACAGATATTGCAAAAATTTCCAAGCTAATTCTTGATTTTGGCTGGTTGATGGAACGGTATAATTGTAATAAGAAGCGAAATCAACTGGTTTAAACTCAGTTTCGTTGTCAGAAACGCCCTGAATTTGTGGCAAAGCCATAACTTTAAACGTTACATTCGGATCGATTTGCGAAATAATTTGTTCAAAATATTGATAATCAATTATCATCGCTACTTGTCCGTCAATAAAAGCTCTTTGCGAGTTCGCCATCTTTTCGTTCCAAGTATAATTTTCAGTTTGCGGGTTTGAAAACGATAGGAAAAAATCAAAAGCGTTTTTGCCCGGCAAATAACTTTCACCGCTATTTTTGGTTTGGGGTAGATTAAATGTGGCGGTTTGGTGATCGGGAGAAATAATCTGTGTTTTATTTTGTAGCATCATCGCCATTAAAATATCATCGCTATGCGAGATATTAGTTGATTCGCCTAAAGCGACAGCACTCCGAATAATTTCACCATTTTCAACTTTCGTGATCGCTTTGACTAATTTGACCAAATCGTTCCAAGTCGCCGGTCCGGTTGAAATCAAATTTAAAACAGCTTCGTCTGGTTGTTCGGCTTGACTAATTTCTCTTTCAACTTCTTTTAAAACTGTTTTGTTAATGTAAAGAGCGAGAGTGTCAATAAACATCGGCAACGCTTGTAACTGGTTATTAGCTACTAGTTCCTTGCTTACAATCGGGACAAAATTTTCTTTGACATAATCGAGATTGGAAATTTTCTTTTTTTCGGCGTCAAAAAAATTTTCGGGCACAACGACAACTTTGTCTTTATGTCTTGGTACCCACGAATTGGGAATTACCCAGATATCGGGACCGATTTGCGCCGAAAGAGCGTTGGTTGATTCTCGTTCGTAGGTTTTGAGATCTTTAATTACGATATTGACTTTGACATTCGGATTTTCACTTTCAAAATTTTCAACAATATCTTTGTAAACATCTTCATTATCAATTGGTTGCCAGATGGTCAAAATTGTTTTGCCAGACTCATCAACATTTGACGGTTTAGAAGTTAAGGCGGTCGTGCCGTTCTTACTCGATTGGGTCGCCAAAATCATTACCATCACCAGTAATCCGATGCCCAACCCCCCTCCTATAAATAACCAAAGTTTGTTCATCGTTATTTAAATCCTAATTTCTAATTTCTAAATTTTAATTTCTAATTTCTAAACTCTAAACAATATCTAATATCAAAATACAAAATATTAAACAGTTTGGAATTTAGAATTTTGGCGGTTTGAATTTATTTAGAAATTAGAATTTAGAATTTAGAATTTAGGATTTATGTTTGACTAAATTATATCACAATTTTGCCACTTTCTTTTTGCTCTTTTGCGCACTACTTTTCTTGGATAAATTTGTTTTGAGCTTTGCCATTAGTTTGGCTTTAAAACGATTAGCTTTATTTTTATGAATAATTCCTTTTTTTGAGGCTTTGTCAATCATTGAAATAACATCCGACAAATTTTTTGACGGTTTTTTAAACAAAGATTTTAGTTTTCTTCGCAACTTATCATTTTGAGTCTTTTTACTTTGTGCTACCCGCAGAGCTTTTTTGGCTGAACTTGTAATAGGCATAAATTAGTTTATTTAATCTTTAACTACTTTGACTATACTAACAGAAGTTATGTAAAAAAACAATAATTACTTTTTCCAACTCCTAAACATTTAAACCCTAACCAATTTCCACATTCTTGAACTATTCTCTAAACCATTCACATTTTATGTTATAATCATAATATGAAATTAGGAGGGCTTAAACGCTTGATCGTTTGGTTTTTAGTACTAAACCTAAGTTTGGTTTATTTGAGTTTTGGTAGTGGGGTGGAGAGGGCGAAGGGAGCGAGCAGTATAGTTTGCCCTAATTGGAAATCCAATAAATCAGTTCATGTTGGAAGTTCATCTGCACCAAAGGGTCCTTTAAGTTTTACACAATTTAAAACCTTAGGTGTAATTAAAAGTTTGCAAATATCTTGGGTAGGTGGAAATAACGCACCACCTGGGTATTTCTCAAGTTTTAAAGATCCGATTGGTGGGATTGGAAAAAGTCATGAAATGTATGCAATTGAGAGAAAAGGGAAAGTAATTGAGTGTCAGTTAATGGACCAAGGCGATCATTATTACAAAGACAGGGGTGATGGAATGACAGAATTACTAAACTTAAATGAAAAAATTGATTATAAAATATATCAAATTTACTCCAGTATTAATAATCTAGACATTGATCTTGCCGATAGTAGCACAAAATTTATTGCAAGTAAGCCTCTAGAAGGTTACTATGACCCAATGCAGGGAAGATCTGGAGATATTATGGAAGATAGTGATATTGAACGTGGTTCAGAATCTTTCCTTGAGCCAGTAAATTATAAAAGACAATCAGAAATTTCTGATGGATTGGTGCTTGATGGTACTTCCCAAAACGATGATCTCTATATATTGACTTTTAGTTGGAATTATTTCCCGGACAATACTAGCTCCCAGTCTAATTATGCTATTTATGGTCTTCTTTATGAATATAATGTCTTTTATAGTGAATCAGGAGGTGAATGGAAAAAAGTTAATGATTGGGGTGATATTGGGTTTGGTGCAAATCCATGCAGTAAGAAATTTAACACTAATCCAGATAAAAACTTAAGAAATAAAAAATATAGTTGTGGCAGGTTAGTTAAGCTTGAAAATGGAAAAACTTATTCATTCCAGGTTGGTTCAACCATCGGGTTAACAAGTAGTACTTATAGATACATATATTCGAATACTCAAAAATTGATTGTTGATAGTAGTGGTAAAGTAACTCAAGATGGTCTTGATGAACCAGATATAATTACAATTAATGAGTTAGCAAAAACAGACAAAGATTCTGAGGAGTGTTTGGGGTCGGAAGGTCCATTTAATTTTTTCAAGAAAGGACTATGCGCCGTGATGCAGATGATGATTGATATATCAATTGGTATGACAGCATGGGCTTCAGGATTTTTTGCATCATCTATTAATATTAATATCTAGTAGCCAAATGATAAAAAAAACAATATTTATAGTATTAACTTTAATATTACTTGTAACATCAACTGTATTAAAAGTGAATAAATACGGGAGCTCACCTTTATTTTTTAATAATATTATTGAAGTTGAAAAAGCTAGCGCCCAAGAATCAACATTAGTCCCAGAAGTTTATGATGTTAAGGTAAGTTTGGTAGATACATTAAATAATCCTGATCCTTCGAAAAACCCCTATATAAGTATCTGGAAAGAGATGCTCAATCTTTGTAATATTGCTGTGGTAGCTTTTTTGCTTTTCGTATCATTTGCAACAATTTTTCATATTAATCTTGATCTCTACGGAGTTAAAAAAGCACTTCCAGCAGTTTTGATTGGGATCGTGATGGCTAATTTCAGTTATTTTATAGTGAAGTCTGGCATTGAAATTGCAGAAACGCTTTCATACAGCATGGTTAGTTCGGGTATTGAATTATCAGATTGTAAGGAACCACGTGGAGAAGCAGGAAAGTGTTTTGTTGATGAAATCAATTATGCAATTTTTAACTCTGCATTTACAGCATTATGGAAAAATAACAATGCCAAGTATGGGGTTGCCACAACAGCTACAGTGACTATCGCTGCCGTGATAGGTTACTTTGCTTTTTTGGGCTTGGGGGTATTCTCCGGTGCTCTTTTAGTTGTGGGGGTAATATTAATTTTTTGTTATTCGGTAATCATTGTGGCGATATTTTATATACTAGGTTTCCTGTTTATCATTAGGGGTTATGTGCTTATATTTATTTTAATTGTTAGCCCAGCCGCCTTTTTGTGTGTATCTTGGGACCCGCTTAAAAATTACTTTAAGCAATGGTGGACGCAATTTCTTCGTTGGGCATTTATGGCTCCTGTTTGTGTGTTTTTCCTATGGTTAATCATTGTTTTTAGAAGAGCTGTAACCGATGGCGGGAGTGAGCCAAATATTGCAACTGTAGCTATTGCGGTATTTTTGTTATACATGGCAATTCAAGTGCCTTTTAAGATGGGTGGAACAATAATGACCGCTTGGGCGGGGTTTGGAAAGAAATTAGCCAAAACGGGCTGGGGAGCGTGGGGAAAAGGATTTGGTTCTCTCAATAATAAATTTGATGATATGAAAAAAAATCCTGAATTATATAAAAATAATTGGTTGCTTAATCGAAATTCTAAAATAAGAGATGCAAAAGGGGAAGATAAGTTGAAATTAATTCAAGAATTTGGGACGAGAAATTCAAAAAAAATTGGTTGGGCAAATATTCCGTATTTAGCTAAAGCTGCAAAATTGCGATATGAGCAAGGAGGAAAAAAAGCTGACATAGGGGGGCAAAAAACAATTCCGTTCGGATTGGTCGCTGGACCCGATCATTTAATTCAAGTCATGAAAGAACTTCAGAGACCAGGCATATTAAACGCTCCCAGGGAACAACAAGACTATATTGTCTCAAGATTTATCAATGAAGTACTAGACAGTAAAGGTAAGGAGGAAGAAGTAGATGCTTTTAAAAATTTTCAGTGGATTTTAAAAGACAAGGGCAAATTAGCGAGCGATGAAGTAGATTTTGATGATTCAGGCACAGATCAATCAAAAGTTGCAAAAGCTAAAGCTCTCCAAGGTTTGTATTTGTCTACTATGAACAGGATAAGAGAAGCTCGTGGAAAAGGCGAATTTAAAAATTGGAATGAAGCTAAGGGAGACAAAGAATATCAGGGATTAGCTGATAGTCAACTGATGATGGAGGGGATTATTGATTTTTTACGAGGAAATAATGAAGGAGATTTGATACGCTATCCAGCAATTATCGGAGCTATAAAAAGGGCAACCGGCGATTCGATGGACACAAGGTCAAGCACTGGGCTAAGCTTGAACGCATATGGTGTTTCAGCGAATATTCGTCGTTTTGATGGGGCAATTGATAAGGGAAACATAAATAGAACTCTTATAGAAGGCGAAACGCTAGATGAAAGTAGTCCCTCAAAAAAAGGCGCAGCATTTCACGATTATCCATTAGCGGTGGGCAAACCTGTGGCTCCGAACCGAGGAGGCGGTACTCCCCAACCACCTAGACAAACCAATCAATCTGAAATTGAGAAGCTTGAGAAGAGAAGAAAAGTTTTAGAAGATGAAAAGAGTGGATTGGAAGATAGGGAAGTTGAAACAAGTAGCATTGATGCAGAACTGAAGGAGATTAATCGTAAATTAAATAACACAAGCTCATCTGCTCATGCGACGGAAAGTAAACCACCAGTTGTAAATGTTATAAATGATGAAAGTATAGGTGGTGTAACAGCAGATTCCGTGACTGCTGAAACCGCCACCACGGATCCGGAGGCGGTGCAGAACCAGTATTTGGATCGGTTGATTGAACAGATTTCGATGGCGATTTCAGAGGGGATAAAAGAAGGCTTTACCGGGTTGGATTTGTCCAAGATTAAAGTTGATACTGGCAAAGCTCAGTTGGATGCATCAACCGCTCTGGCGCCGTTTCAGCTACAAGCTTTGGGAAGAGTGGGTGTGCGTGAAAAATTATTTAGAAGTAGGATGTTAAAAAGCTTGAGATCAATTGCTTTTGGAGTAGACAAAAAAGATCCGCAACAGGGAAAAATAATCAATAATGAGATTAATAATATTGAGACTAGTATTGATCAATCTTTTGAAAGGGGCGAAATGCCGACAGTTGAGCAAGCGATTAAAAATAATCCAACCATTAATAATTATTTAGTAAATCATCCAGAACAAGCACCAATTATTAAGAATGAAATCAAAGAATATATCGGCGCAGTCGCTACTAAACAAAAAATTATCGAGCACGATTTTGGTCCGGCAATGGAAATCATTCGGGGACCAATGCACGGCATAATTGTCAATTCATCGGTGTCAGAAACCGCAGACAGACAGATACCAGTAATGCCAGCTCCAATTAACATTGGCAAAGGTGGGGTGGCGGAACCGACAATGAGATCGCCAGAAATAAGCAGTAGCTCACAAACGGGATTTAATAAAGATTTACAAACATCAAGACCGACAGCGACGGGAGAAAATCGGTCTAAAGCGAACCAATTAGCTAACCAACCAGAAACAAGTGAAATACAACTGGAAGAAATAACAGGTTTTGACAACAGCCAAAATCCTAAATCCTAATATCTAAAATCTAAACAATATCAAATATCTAAATGCAAAATTCCAAACAATACGACCTAGAAGATAGAACAAAAAAGTTTGCAATAGAATGCAGGAAGTTTATTTATCAGTTGTCTAAAACAACCGGAAACTATGAAGATGGAAAACAATTAGTTAGATCGTCTGGTTCACAAGCCGCTAATTATATTGAAGCTAATGAAGCACTTAGTAAGAAAGACTTTATAATGAGAATAAAAATTTGTCGCAAAGAAGCTAAAGAATCACAACTTTGGTTGAGCCTAATTGATATTGGGAGCAATCAAATTCTTCAAAAAATACAAGAACAATTATTACAAGAAGCAAAAGAATTAACAAAAATATTTGGGTCTATATTAGAAAAGAGTAAATAGTTTTGATATTATTATTTTGATAATTTGTATTTATTTAGGATTTAGATATTAGAGATTAGATATTATTAAAATGAAAGGTTGGTGATGAAACTAGACTTAAACAAAGTAAAAAAATATCAGGATTTTCTTGAAAAAATGCTTGAGAAAAGTTCCAAAGAAACGGTTGAGAAGTTTACCAAAGAAGAACTGTCGCTTTTATCCAAACTAATTCCTGGTTTTGATTTTCAAATTGTTGAAGAAGACAAACGG
>Ga0210051_1004840_pt1 | contig 13056 bp, 12 predicted proteins | sample CryGey092014_all_FD_185464 | JGI IMG/M metagenome (GOLD analysis project Ga0210051, IMG submission 185464) | Groundwater microbial communities from aquifer - Crystal Geyser CG23_combo_of_CG06-09_8/20/14_all (SPAdes) (version 2) | ecosystem: Environmental > Aquatic > Deep subsurface > Groundwater...
GAAATAATGCAAGCTATGGGATATGTTGAAAGAGGGAGAGACGAGATCTACTATTTAAAAGACGATAATCTCTGCCTGATTGGAACTGCCGAACAAGCGCTCGGACCTATTCACGCTGATGAGATTTTGGAAGAAAAACAATTACCTAAAAGATATATTGCTTTCACTCCTTGTTTCAGGCGAGAGGCCGGTTCTTACGGGAAAGATACCAAAGGAATATTTCGTGTTCACCAGTTCGATAAAATTGAGATGTTTAGTTTTTCCCATCCTCAAAAATCTCAAAAGGAACACCAATTTTTATTATCTTGCGAGGAAAAGTTAATGCAAGCCTTGAAGATCCCTTACAGGATGGTCCAGATCTGCACAGGAGACCTCGGAGATCCAGCAGCAGCCAAATATGATATTGAAGCTTGGTTACCAGGACAAGGTTGCTATCGGGAAACTCACTCCACCTCAAATTGTACCGACTTTCAAGCAAGACGTTTGAATATTCGTTATAAGGAAAAATCTGGTAAATTGAGTTTTGTTTATACCTTAAACGGGACTGCCTTTGCTATTGGGAGAATTTTGATTGCCATTTTTGAAAATTATCAACAAAAAGATGGCTCAATCAAAATTCCAGAAGTTCTCCAAAAGTACCTAGGCAGAAAGAAAGTAATAAGATAATCAATATATGTTACCAGAATTTCAAATTTTGATTTTAGCAATGGCGCCCTTGTCAGAGTTAAACGTCTCAATTCCGATGGGCCTTATCATACTAAATCTTCCCTTTTGGAAAGTATTTCTAATTTCATTCTTTGGTAATTTGATTCCCGTAGTTGTTATCTTGGTTTCTCTCGAGCCAATTGCTAATTTTTTGTCAACCTCCAACACCAAATTTTTTGTGTGGGGGTCAACTCATTTTGAAGGTCTTAAGAAATTTTTCAATTGGCTTTTCCAGAGGACAAGGAAAAAAATTCAACCTAAAATTGGAAAATATGGAAAAATAGGTTTAGTTTCTTTTATCGCTCTCCCGATGCCACTTACCGGTGGCTGGACAGGTGCTCTGGCTGCCTTCTTAATTGGCATACCGTTTAAATCATCTTTTTTGTTAATCTCCTTGGGAATTTTAATTAATGGCATTATCGTTTCTGTTTTAACTTTTGCAGGTATCGCTGTTGAAAAATACTTTGGTTGGCAAACACTAATTATAATTTTAGCAATTATTATATCAATATATTTTTATTCGCATATTCGCCCCGGTAGCAGAGCGAAGCCCAAGAACTAGAGCAGAGCCCAGCACCAGAGCGAAGCTCGGTTCTGGACTGTCCCGAACTGAACTTCGTTCTAGTTCGGGGCTCGCTACGGGGCAGCCCCGAAGTGAAAATTCTTTTCTACTTCTGGGGCGTAAAAAATTCGCCCGTCCTCCACAATAAGAACTCGTTGCTAGGGAGGATGGATAATTCGTAGGGATTTATGAAAATTGGTTTTGTTTCTGCTCATACTTTCAGTTCTCCAGGAGGGGTAAAAAAGCATACCCTGGCTTTAAAAAGAGAGTTTGAAGCCAGAGGCCACCAAGTCAAGTTAATTTTACCTCGTGACACTATAGAAGAATCCCAATCTCTTCTTTATAGAAAACGGCAAGAAGAAATTTTTTTTCAAAAAGGAGATCGGAAGACAATTTTTTTTGGCGGGGCCCTCTATATCCCAGGTAATGCCTCAAAGACTAACCTCAGTTTAAATATCACCCCTCTCTCAATCTGGATGCGGCTTAAAAAAGAGAACTTCGATATTTTACATTTTCAAAATTTTGGAGTATTTCTACCCATCCAGATACTGGAAGCGGCCTCTCAATTGCCAAATCCTCCCTTAAAGATTCTAACCCTACATGCTCTCTGGGAGGCTTCTTTAATTCTTCAAGAATTTCCTCCAATTCCTACCCTTATTACCATATTCAAAGATTATATTTTGCCCAGATTCGATGGAGTTATCGGAGTTTCCGCTCCCGTTCTTTCTCAAATAGAATATAAAGGAGCTCAAGAAATTATTCCCAACGGTGTGGACCTTAATTTTTTTAATCCTAAAGGCGAGAAAATAGGAAAATTTGACCGCTCTAGATGGCATAATGACAGAAGAAAAGTAATTAATATTTTATTTGTTGGTAGAATTGAAAAGAGAAAAGGTTTAATTTATTTATTAAAAGCTTTTGAAATTTTAAGAAAAAAATATCAAAATATAAGATTAATTGTAGTAGGAGAAGGAGAGAAAAGAGGAGAAATGGAAGATTTTGTTAAAGAAAATAATATTTTAGATGTTTTTTTTGAAGGAGAGATTCAAGAAAAAGATTTACCAAAATATTATCGAACAGCCGATATCTGTTGCTTTCCATCAATATATGGTGAAGCATTTGGGATAGTTTTACTTGAAGCAATGGCTTCAGCAAGACCAATAGTGGCTTTTGCCAACCGGGGATATAAAGAAGTCCTGGTAGGTAAAGGAAGCAACTTTTTAGTAAAGCCAAAAGATATCGGGGGCCTTGTAAAAAAACTAGAGATTTTAATTCAGAGCAAAGAGACAAGAAAAGAAATAGGCAGCTGGGGGAGAGAAGAGGCAGAAAAATACTCTTGGAGTAAAATTGCCCAGAGAACTTTAAATTTTTATGACAAAGTAATAAAATTAAAAGATTAATATTTTCTGGTTTTCCAATTTATATTCAAAGTAGAGTTAGCGTATATGCAATATTTAACCCAAAAAGAACTAAAAGAAATGATGCTGAGATCTTATCAGCGGATTGAAGAGAAAAAAGAAGAGATTAACAAGATTAATATCTTTCCTGTCCCCGATCAAGATACTGGTTCCAATATGGTAAAAACCATTTTGGGAATTAAAAATTCTATCGAAAAGAAAGAATTTCAGAGTTTAACAGAACTTTCTAATGCTGCTCTTGATGGTGCTTTAACGACAGCCCAGGGAAATGCCGGAGTAATTTATACTGGTTTTTTAGCTGGATTTCTACCAGTTTTCCAAAACCAAAATTCCATTGATGCCAGAAAACTAGTTCAGGCCATAAAGGAAGGAGCTAAAAGAGCAAGAGAGAGTATTCAGAATCCCAAAGAAGGGACAATTCTCGATGTGATAGATGCAACTCGAGATGCTGTAGAAAAAGACTCCAAGACCGAGAGAGACATCCCTACTCTTTTAAAAAGGGCAATTGAGAAAGCTCAAGAAGCACTCTTGGCTACTCGGGAGAAAATGGAAATTTTTAAAAAGGCCAACGTAGTAGATGCCGGAGGGTTGGGCTATCTGATAATTCTAGAAAGCTACCTTGAAGCATTAGAAGGAGAGAAAAGTAGCAAGATAAAAGAAGAAAAACCTTCTGAGAAGATCAGGCGATTTGTCCAAACCTTGGCAAGTCGCTACGAAGTAGTTTCTCTAATAAAAAATCCAAGGATTGACGAAAAAATTCTTCGACAGAAGTTAGAAATTCTTGGCAACTCCTTGGATATAGTTAAAGTTAAAGAAAAAATTAAAATTCATATTCACACCGACTACCCAGATGAGGTTAAAAGAATCTTACAAGATTCAGGTAAAATTTTGAGTTTGCGCGAGGAAGATATGGCAAAAGAAGTTGTTGGGGAAAAATCACTCAGAAAGGTTTCTATTGGAATTGTTACTGATGAAATCGCCGATTTGACTCCTAAAATTATTGAGAGATACCAGATTGAAATTGTCCCTTTTACTCTCGACTGGCCCGAGGAGAAAAATTTGCCCGGAGAAAATATTTATCAAAAAATGAGAGAGGCTGACAAGAAGGGAATTAAGAATTTTCCAAAAACCTCACAACCCACCCCAAAAGCATATTTAAAGGCCTTTAAAAAACAATTAGAAAAATTTGAAAAAGTCCTATGTATTACCGCCTCTTCTCACCTTTCTGGCGCTTATAATTCGGCCAAGCAAGCAGAAAGGATGATAGAAAACCCGCTGTCGGTATTTGTTCTCGATTCTTTCAACGGTAGCATTGGTCAAGCGCTTTTAGTCCTTCAGACAATTGAACTTATCCAACAAAAGAGGGAGATGGGCGAGATAATTAAAGAACTTAAAAAACTTATTCCTGAAAATTATTTATATGTTATCTTCGAAGATCCAAAATGGATTGAGGCCGGAGGAAGAATAACTCCTAGAATAGCTAATTGGATAAGGAGGTTCAAAAGACTGGGTTTCCTTCCCGTCTTAGCTTTAAAAAAGGGCATTATAAGGCCCTCTGGATTAGTTAGAGCAAAAAACATATCCGAAGCTTTATTTAAAAAAATAGAAAAATCTTCAAAAAAAGTGAGAGCTCAAGGGAAAAGAATAAGAGTAGCAATTGGTCATGCCGACAATCTTCCAGAGGCAATTAGCCTTAAAAAAATGCTAAAAGAAAGTCTTAAGGCCGAAGTTTCTTATATTAATTTAGCCACACCAGTAGTTTGCGCTCATACCGGTCCGGGAACCTTGCTCGTCGCCTGGACAGTATTCGAATAAAAATTTAATAAGTTGCCGAGTTAATTTTCAAAAGTTAACTTTCTATGTATATAAAAGGCGTCGGGATGACAAAATTTGATTATTCACAAAAGCCTTGGTGGAAATTTGCTTACGAGGCCACCATGGAGGCTTTGGAGGATGCTAATATGAAAATCTCCCAGATTGACGCGATAGTCTTGAGTGCTATGTCTGTTGCCCAGGTCTCGAGTCAGGAACGGCAAACTCATAAAATCTCTCTTTTGTCAGATCTTTTTAAAACCCACGTTCCTATTATTGAAACTCCTTCTGTTTGTAGTGGTGGGGGAGTAGCTTTTTGGACAGGATTAAGATTGGGCTTCAATAACGTTTTGGTCGTCAGTGGTGAAAGAGTAGTTGAAAATGTTAGTGAGATTACCGTCGATTATATTCTTTCGGCAGCCGAAAGAACACTTGAGCAGACAGAAGGGATGCTTTTCCCAACCCAAAATGCTCTTGTCTGGCAGCAGTATATGAAAAAATATGGCGGGACAATGGACGATTTGTCTCAAATCTCTTTTAAAAATCACCAAAATGCCAGTTTAAATCCTAAAGCTTATTATTATAAGCGGCCTGTGTCCTTAGAAAAAATAAAAAGTTCTCCTATTGTTTCTTCACCCTTACGACTTTTCGATTGCTCCTTCTCGGTAAATGGAGGAGCGGCAGTAATAATCTCCAAAGAGAAGACTGACATTAAGGTTATCGGTTCCGGCTTTGCTACTGACTATCTGTTAACTTTTGCCAGGGAAGATTCAACCCATTTTCTAGCGACAAAGATAGCTGCAGAAAAGGCATTTAGCGAAGCAAAACTTAAGCCCAGAGACATTAATGTTGCCGAATTACACGATGCCTTTACTTCCGTAGAACTCTTTTCTTATGAAGATTTGGGATTTGCTCCACTTGGCAAAGGGGCAACCTTAATAAGAGAAGGGAAGGTTTATCTTGACGGAGAACTACCAATAAATCCCTCAGGAGGGCTAAAGGCAAAAGGCCATCCGATTTCTGCAACTGGCCTTGCCCAAATATATGAGATTGTAAACCAATTACGAGGGAGATGTGGTCAGCGTCAGGTTCACCCCCACCACCAAAAATTTGGTGTGAGGGTAAAAAATCCTCAAATTGGCCTTTGCCATAATATCGGAGGGACTGGTGGCAGCGTTACCGTCCATATTTTTAGGAAGATGACCTAAAAGTGGAACTGGAGATTTTTCTCCCTTTTAAATCTAAAATATAAGGTAGGATAATATAATTCAGTTCAGCCAAACCTTTCTCTTTTCTTCTCTTGTTAATCTTCACTCCGTTATTGAACGTTTCTTCGGTAAGAAGAATTGCTTCAATATTTTTATCCTCTATTGACGGACCATAAATGTCATCTATTTTGAAGATTTTATGGCGAAGATTTATCTTTCTAAGGTAATTTTTGAGGTTATTTTTTCTCTCTTGGAATGACTGAATTTTTTTGTAATCTTTTTTCGTGGTCTTTACCATTTTATCAGAACAAAGGCCTATTATTGCCTCTTTGGCATAATATTTGGCCATCAAGATAAAATAACGATGGCCCTTATGAAGCTTATCAAATGTTCCCCCAAAAACGATTTTTTCAAACCTCCTTTCTCTAAATTTTCTAAGAATTTTTCTAAAGTCTAGTTTTGTTTTAGAGGAGACTTCAACTAAAGATACTCCTTTATCAGGAAGCCCATAGACTATTCCCGTTTTATTTTTAGCAAGCAAGAGGCAAGGGATTACCAAAAGATCTTCCTCTCCTTCAACAAAAACATTTTCATTATCCCTAATAGCTCTTTTGAGGACTTCCCAAACTCCCCCGTCAATTGAGGCAGAAGGGTTTTTACAAGAAAGGAAGTATTCTTGGGTACAAACCCTTTTATTTCTTCTAATTCTACCGTCAAAGATTTTAATGTCCGCTGGCAAAGTTGAAGAGCAATAATCCCCAACACAAATTATTTTTTTAAGCCCCCGTCTTTTAATAATTTTTTTGAATTTCTTGACTATTTCTGCCTTTTCCCCCAAGATAGGAGCTCCAAAGGGTTTTTTCAACTCTTTTCGGAGTTTATTAGTTAGATATAATGTTTTCATAAGAATCCTATTATATCATATTTGCCAAGAGTACTAAAATACTAATTATTGATAAACGCTCTTGATAGTAGAAATTTATCATAGTAAAATTAAAAACATTATGAGAATATTGCTTTTATATCCAAGACATCCAGATACTTTTTGGAGTTTTCGCCACGCCTTAAAATTTATTGGCAAAAAAGCGGCTTTTCCTCCCCTTGGCCTTTTAACTGTTGCCGCTCTTTTACCCGAAGAATGGGAAAAGAAACTAATAGATATGAATGTTCAAAAACTAGATGACAGGGATTTAAAGTGGGCCGATTATGTCTTTATTAGTGCCATGATTGTCCAGAAAGAATCAGTGAGAGAAATTATCAGTAGATGCAAAAGATTTAAAGTAAAGACAGTAGCCGGCGGACCTTTATTTACTACTGGATACGAAGAGTTTAAAGAAGATATAGATTATTTTGTTTTAAATGAAGCGGAAGTAACCCTCCCTCAATTTTTGAAAGACCTCGAAGGAAGGTCTCCCAAACATATCTATAGTCTGCATGAGTTTCCTGATATTACCAAGACTCCGGTCCCTCTCTGGGAGCTTATCGATTTTAGATATTACTCATCTATGAGCATCCAGTATTCCCGAGGATGTCCTTTTAATTGTGAATTTTGCGATATTGTCATTATGAACGGTCACGTCCCCCGAACTAAAAGTAAAGAACAAATATTAAAAGAACTTGAGAGGTTATATGGTCTTGGCTGGAGAGAAGGAGTATTTTTTGTTGACGATAATTTTATAGGAAACAAAGAGAAGCTGAAAAAAGAAACTTTACCAGCTATTATTCGCTGGATGGAAAGGAGAAATTATCCCTTCTCGTTTAATACGGAGGCATCTATAAATCTTGCTGATGATGAAGAGTTACTAAGACTTATGGTCAGAGCAGGGTTTAATACAGTTTTTATTGGCATTGAGACGCCTAACGAAAAAAGTCTCAGGGAATGTGGGAAATTCCAGAATGAAAATCGTAATTTAATAACCTCAATTAAGAAAATCCAAAATAAAGGCCTTCAAGTACAAGGGGGATTTATTGTCGGTTTTGATAGCGACACTCCTTCAATTTTTGAAAGGCAGATTCAGTTCATCCAAAGAAGTGGAATTGTTACGGCAATGGTTGGCTTATTGAATGCTCTGCCCAAAACAAGATTGTATCAACGTCTTAGAAAGTCCAACCGGCTAATTAACGATTCCTCAGGTGATAATACCGATTTTTCAACAAACTTTATTCCTAAGATGGATTTTACGACCTTAAAAGATGGTTATAGAAGAATTGTAAAGACAATTTATAGTCCCAGTTATTACTATGAGAGAATTAAAACATTCTTGAAAGAATATCGCCCTCCGATAAAAATCAAGAGAGTTCGAATTAAGACTTATCATTTAACTGCTTTTTTGGGATCTGTTTGGAAATTAGGTATTAAAAGCCAAGAAAGGTTTTATTACTGGAGGCTTTTCTTTTGGTGTCTTTTCAAGCGCCCAACATCTTTACCTTTAGCAATAACTCTTTCTATTTATGGCTTCCACTTCAGAAAAATTTTCGGACAGGATTTTTAACTGATATGTTCTACCAATGTCCAAAATGTAAAAAAGTTTGGCAATACCCAATTGGAAAATGTCCTGACTGTTTTTTAAATTTGGAAAGAATTATTTCAGAAAAAATAAAAGTAATTGGCGTCTCAAAGGTAACCATTCCTACAGTCTTACATCCAAAAGCGCCCTATTTTGTGTTGGCTTTAGAGGACGAACATAATAATCGATGGATTGAAAAGTCTTCCCAAGAATATAAAATAGGAGATGAATTCAAAAGAGAGAAAATGAGAAATAAGGCAGGAGTGGCTATTTTAAGGGTAAAATATGATATTGCCAGTGCGGTTGAGGAAATTATCCAATTAATCAACGGAATCAAATTTAATTCTGAGTCAAAAATATTAATCTTACCCACTTTAATTTCTCCCCAGCACCCCTATTTTGCCCAAAATACTAATCCCGAAATATTAGATGCCTTAATAAAATATTTAATCAGAATTGGAGTAAAATCTTCAAATATTAAGGTGGCAGCTCAGAGTTTTGATGAAATACCAATAGAGGCTTCAGCTCAAAAATCTCTGCTTTTAAAAGTTTGTCTTGAAAACAAAATTACGCCCTTGGATCTTGCTAAGACCACTTTTTTAAATAAGGGAAAAGAAGGAATTATATTTAAAATCGCAGAAGAAGTTTTTAATAATGATATTATAATCAACCTCCCCATCTTGAAACTCGATTCTAAATTTAAAGTTAAAGGGGCCCTGACAAATATATTGAAGTTTTTGAAAAAGGAGTCATATTTTTCTCTAAAATATCTCCATGACGATTTTAAAATTATAGAGAGACTTCAAGAAGTATTGCCAGAATATTTAACCATTGGCGATGGAATAACTGTCCAGAAGACTACCGGCCATACTTCTTTTGTCGGCCTAATCTTGGCAAGTTTTAATCCTTCACACCTTGATCGGGTTTTTGCTGAAATTGCAATGGCGAAAGATTTACCAGATTATTTGAAGAAAATAAACATCAATGAAATTCCAATTTTCGGTAGGAAGATTGAAGAAGTCCAATATGATATTGAGGGGGTTGGAAGCTCGACTCGATAATAATATGCAAAAAGACGAGGTCCTAATAGATTTAATAATACCAAAGCAACAAAAGATTATTATAGCGCTTATCCAAGATGCTATTTTAGTATTTGCTTTTACTTTTTTAACTGCTACTTGCGCTAAGATAAAAATTGAAATAGGCCCTGTTCCGATTACTGGTCAAACTTTCGCTGTACTTTTGAGCGGAATTTTACTAGGAAGCCCTAGAGCAGCTTTGTCTCAAGTATTTTATCTTTTTTTTGGTCTGGCAGGAGTTCCCCTATTTGCTCGGGGTCGAGGAATTCAATATATTTCAAGTCCTACTTTTGGCTATATTGTTGGTTTTATCTTCGCTGCTTTTTTTGTGGGTAAGCTAGCCGAAAAAGGCTGGATCAAAACTTTTCAAAAATCAATTTCAGCAATGATTGCCGGAAATATTTTGATTTATGCTTTTGGACTAGGATGGTTAGCAAAATTCATTCCCCCTCAAGATGTATTAAAAGTTGGTCTTTTGCCATTTTTGTTAGGAGATGCAATTAAAATACTCCTTGCTGCTTCAGTCGCTCCCCTTTCCTGGAGATTCATTAAAAAATTTAAAGGTCAAGAGATTAAATAATTTATAGCTTTTAATAAAAAAATCACTCACCCCGTGTTGGAAAAACAGCTCCCGCCGAAGGCGGAAAAGAGCGTTAGACTACAACCCACCCACCACCCAAAATGTGGCCTCCAAATCGCGAAGCGATTTGGAGTAATCTGAAGGTATCTAACGCGGGGGTCGGGGTAAGGCAAAAATATGGCACTTGAGGATAAGGTTGTTCTAATCACAGGGGCGACAGGAGGTATTGGAAAGGCGGTGGCTAAAAAATTTAGCGAAGACAAGACAAAGATTGCCTTAAATGATATTAGTGCCCAAAAAGAAAAACTTAAAGAACTGGTAAAAGAAATAGGAAAAAATCAAAAAATGGCTAAATATTTTTTGGCCGACGTCTCTAATTTTAAAGAAGTTCAAAAGATGGTCGAGGACATTAGACAAGAGTTTGGAAGGCTCGATGTTCTGGTTAATAACGCCGGGATTACAAAAGATAGAACCCTTGCCAAAATGACCCAAGAAGAATGGCAAAAAGTTATTGATGTAAACTTGACCGGAGTTTTTAACTGTACAAAAGCCGCTCTCCCTTTGATTATTCAGAATCAAGGGAAAATTATTAACATCTCCTCTTTAGTAGGGTTGCGAGGCAATTTTGGCCAGACAAATTATGCCGCAACCAAAGCAGGAATTATCGGTTTTACTAAATCCTTAAGTAAAGAGCTAGGAAGGTTTGGCGTTAATGTTAATGCGATAGCTCCTGGTTTTATTGACACTCCCTTAACGGCCAATCTACCCGAAGAATTTAAAATCACTGTAAAAAAACTTACCAGCTTAGGTCGTTTTGGAACGCCTGATGACGTTGCCAATGTAACAGTTTTCTTAGCAAGCGAGGAATCATCTTTCATAACTGGAGCAGTAATTAATGTTGATGGAGGATTAATGATATAGGGTAATATTATAGAAGTAAGCTAAAAAGCTAGCTCCAGTTTATGAAAAAAATTTTTACACTTTTTTGTAAGTTTACTGTCTTTCCATTCTTGAGGTTTTTTTTAAAAGAGGTAGAGGGAAAGGATAATATCCCTTTTAAAAATAATTTTATCCTAGTTTCTAATCATATAGACGGCGGAGACCATTGGTTTCTCCTTCTCATTTTGCAAGAAAGGATGGAAAAATTGCATTTCATTGGAGCAATGGATAGTGTTAAAATCTTTTTTCAATCCGCGTTACTTTATTATTTAAGTGATACCATTGTTATAAATAGGAAAAACATTAAGAGAAAAGATCTTGTAGAGAGGGTAATGGGATATCTTAAAAAAGGAGAGATTATTATAATTTATCCCGAAGGAGGTACAAATAAAGAGGCAACGCTTTTAAAAGGCAAGACGGGCATGGCGGATCTAGCCATAAAAAGCGGTCTACCAATAGTGCCGGTAGGAATTCTAAGGGAAGAAAACAGCAGAAAGAGGATTATCAAAATAGGCGAACCTCTCTTTTTCAAAAAATCCTCTCAAAGCAACATGAGATACGAATTGCTTTTAAGAGAAGTAACTGATAGACTAATGCGGGCAATTTCCAAGCTCTGTGGAAAGCCCTACCTTTATTAATGTTAAAATAAAGATTTATGTTAAACAAAAATAATGATATGCCCTTATCTAAAGAAGAGGAAAAAATTCTAAAGTCTATAGTTGTCCCTTCGGAAAACGATCCCAATAATCCAGAATTTCCTCCGGATAGTCCTAAATTTCCTGCCACCCCAACCCATAAGATAGAAGTTCCGGGCTTTAATAATGTTTGGTTAAAAGATGAGAGCGTTAACCCCACCGGAACTCATAAGGACAGAATGGCATGGGAAATGGTAGTGACCTATCGAGACTTTTTATTAGCTAAAAAAAGAGGACAATTTAAAGGTTCTCTGCCTCGGATGTCCATTATCAGTTTTGGTTCAGCTGCGATTGCTATTCAGACAGTACTGAAAAAATATAAATTACCAAATTTGAAAGTTTTGTATGACAGAAAATTTATCGAGTCAATTGCCCTAAAATCTCTCAAAAAATTAGGTTGCGAACTTTATGAAACTGACTTATCAAAGAAATCTTTTAGCTGGAGAGAAATTCTTATTTTAACTCACAATCGTGAAGGATTAGATATTACTTCAAATGAAGCCCTAGATCCAACAACCAGATTTTATGATTGGTTAAGTTATGAAATAATAAACAACTCTCCAGACTATTGCTTTATTCCTTTTGGAACCGGAAATTTATATGAAAATATATTAAATATCAATAAAAAAGAAGTTTCGACAAGAATTCATGATCCTAGGTTTAAAGGTGACGTTGGGATTTTAAGGAGATGTAATTTCCTCGGGGTTACTACTAATAATCCCAATAGTAAAGCAGACAAACTTTATTCTCCCCATTTGCCCTTTGTCCATTATGATGAACAGTGGATTAGGTTATATCGAACGGCGGCATTTTGTGGCCCAGAATCTGACGTCCATTTATTAAAAGAAGAATATTTAGATGAAGCCTTGGAGATAGCTAAGTCTCAAGGAATAAATTGTGAACCATCGGGAATTGCTGGTTTAGCTTTAATGTTGCAAATAAGAGATAAAGTACCCAAAAATAAAAAAATGTTGATAGTTAACACAGGGAAAACAAAAATTCCATCTTTTTAATAGCTTATGTTATCTAAAGAAGAAGTTAAAAAGATTATCCCTTACGACGAGCCATTTTTATTTGTTGATGGGGTTGAGGAGATTAGCGGAAATAAAATTGCGGGCTTTTATCAAACCTCTAAAAACGATTATTATTTTAAAGGTCATTTTGTTGATTTTCCGATAATGCCAGGAGTCCTGGTAATAGAAGCTTTAGGTCAACTCTCTACTATATTTTTAAGAGAAAAATTAGGGAAAGACCACAAAAATTATCATTTTCTGGCTTATGACGTAAGAGGAGTTCAATTTTCGCAGCCAATTTTCCCAGGTGATAAAATTATTTTAAAAGATGTAATCTTAGGCATCTATGATATGCCTCCCGGATCTTTTACTTTTAAAATTTCCCACATCAAAGGTCAGGCTTTTGTTGGAGAAGAGTTAAAATGCGAGGCAAGATTTTCTGTGGCAACGGTCAAAAAAGAAGAATTTAATAAGAAATATGTTCGAAAATAATTCTTTGGTAAAACTCTTGGGGATAAAATACCCAATTATCCAAGGA
>Ga0210051_1004841_pt1 | contig 13053 bp, 8 predicted proteins | sample CryGey092014_all_FD_185464 | JGI IMG/M metagenome (GOLD analysis project Ga0210051, IMG submission 185464) | Groundwater microbial communities from aquifer - Crystal Geyser CG23_combo_of_CG06-09_8/20/14_all (SPAdes) (version 2) | ecosystem: Environmental > Aquatic > Deep subsurface > Groundwater ...
GAATTCCCAACTATATTGAATGCTTTGATAATTCAAACATACAGGGAGCTTATCCTGTTTCGGCAATGGTGGTATTTAAAAATGCAAAACCAGATAAAAGAGAGTACCGCCATTATAACATTAAAACGGTAGAAGGACCTGATGATTTTGCTTCGATGGAAGAAGTAATTTATAGACGCTACAAACGATTGCTGGACGAAAAAAAAGAATTGCCTCAATTGATAATAGTGGATGGTGGTAAAGGACAATTAAGTTCTGCCTTGGAAAGTCTCAAAAAACTTAACTTAAGAGGTAAAATAAGCATCATCGGTATTGCAAAGAAATTAGAAGAAATTTATTTTCCAGACGATTCTATTCCCATTTATATTGACAAACGATCAGAAACTTTAAAACTCATTCAACAAATGCGAGATGAAGCCCATCGTTTTGGAATCACCCATCATCGCAAACGAAGAGAAAAAGGAACCATTAAAACTGAATTGTCCGAAATAGAAGGCATTGGACCAACCACTTCAGAAACTTTATTAAAGCATTTCAAATCGGTGAAAAGCATTAAACTGGCAAATATAGAACAACTGGAAGAGGTGGTGGGAAAATCAAAAGCATTGATGGTGTATGGATATTTTCATTCCTAAAAATAAAAAATCTTTTAGATAGAAAAAAGAAAGATAAAAGTAAAAAGATAAAAGAAAAAAACGGGAGACTATTAAAGATACCGTATCGGTATTACAAGTTTTCATTAAAATCAATCAGGTTTTTGGAAATGGCAATCTTAATTAAAGAAGGGGTGTTCTTTGCTTCTAATTTCGTAATTAAATTTTTGCGATGACTATCCACCGTTAACGGACTTATAAATAGCTTATCGCCAATCTCTTTATTGGTAAAGCCATCTGCCAATAGTTGTAATACTTCTTTTTCGCGATTAGTAAGTAATGGAATATCTGTACTTTTGCTGGCTTCGCTAAGAATGTCTTTCACATCATCACCTAAATAGGTTCCACCTTCGTGAATGGTTTTTACAGCTTCAATTATTTCATCTTCTGAAGCATTTTTAAGTACATAACCTGAAGCGCCATTTTTCATCATGTGCGAAATATAACTACGTTCATTAAAAGAGCTAATGGCAAGGACTTTATAATTAGGGTATTTTGTTTTAATTGTTTTACAAAGGTCAATACCATTGATATCTGGCAGGTTGATGTCTAATAAAATAACATCTGGTTGAAAACTCATCAGATACAACAAACACTCTCTACCATCCGAAGCGGTGAGACAAAGTTCAGCGATGCCAGCATCAAGTAATAGTTTTTTTAAACCTTCCACCACTACAGGGTGATCCTCTACTATCATTATTTTCATGATGTTCTTCTTAATTAAACTACAATAACTAATTTGTTCTCAATTTTCTTTTTCGTACTAATTATTTAATACTAAAACTTTTTACTAAATACTAATAATTAACTACTTTCCCAATATTATTAAACTCAATTGTTGCTTCAGTTCCTTTGCCTATTTCAGAGTATATATTAAATAAACCTCCCACAGATTCAACACGAGTGCGAATGTTACTTATCCCAATCCCTTTATTTAAATCAAGTTTTTCAATATCAAAACCCTTTCCATTATCCTGAACAGTAAGGTGTATGCGGTTTTCTTCTTGTATAAGTTGAACCATTAATTGACTAGCTTCAGCATGCTTAATGGAATTGTTAACTAATTCTTGCAAAACGCGATAAACAGTAATTTCTATTTTACTATCAAACCTTCTTTCTGAACCAAAGAATTGAAAACTAACTTTTAAATAAGCATTATCGCCGAAATGGTGGCAAAAATCAGACAAAGCTTCTTTAAGTCCAAATTTCACTAAAGTTTCGGGCATCATTTTATGAGCCACTCTTCTAAGTTCTTTAATAGAATCGTCAAGCAAATTAAGTGCATGATCAAATCTTTTAACATTTTCGTGGTTGACAATTACATTATCTTTCATATTGCTCAATGTTAATTTTACCCCAGACAATAAACCACCTAACCCATCATGTAAATCGCGGGCAAGACGCCTTCGTTCTACTTCTTCTCCTTCCAAAACAGCATTGGTGGCATTTAACTGTTTGTCTTTTTCAAGTTCTCTAATTTTTTGTTTTTGAATTTCTAAAAATTGCTTATCAATAGTGCGTTTATTAAGAATGTTTCTATATACAAAGAATATAATAATTGATAACAAAGCAAATCCAGTAACTAAAACATAAATAATATAGGTTTTTTGTTTTTGGAGAATGGTAAGTTTTTTAATTTCTTCTTCTTTTTTTTCAGTTTTGTACTTTGTGCTCAATTCGTTGATAGCTTTTTCAACATCCAATGAATGAATAGAATCCTTTAATGAAATAAATTGTAAAATGCATTCATAAGCTGGTTTATAGTCTCCTTTAATAAAATAGGTATCAGCCATATCTTTTAAAGCCACTTGTTTTAGTTCTTTTTCTCCAAAGGAGTTATCAATTACATATTTATAATATGCAATGGATTTATCATAATTCATTGAAGTTTTATAAACACTAGCAAGATTGTAATTTACATAAGGGCTATCTGGCATTATTAAATACATCTTTTCAGCTACTTCTTTGGCTTTATCATATTCGTTTAATGCAAGGTATATTTGCGTAAGGTTATTTAAACTTGTAGTTAGGGCAAGATTGTAGTTTGCTTTTTCAGCCAATTTAACAGACAATTCAAAATAAGATGCTGCTTTTGCATATTCACCCTTTAATGTCATATAGGCATTTCCAATATTATTGAGCACTTTGGTAAGCATTATGGTGTCTTTGTTTGCATAAGAATATTTTGCAGCTTCATTATAATAAGAAATAGCTTCATCAGCTTTTTTTAATTCAAAAAAAAGAATGCCAATATTCAATAAAACAGAGGCTTTAATTTTTGGAGCTTTAATTTTTTCAGCTAAATTCAAGCTTGTAAAAAGATATTCAGCTGCCATTAAATAATTTCCTTTAATATCGTAAAAACTCCCTAACTGTTTATATAAATCGGCTTCTGTTTCTTGTTTGTTGTATTTTTGGGCTATAATCAGAGCCTTTCCGCTAAAGTAAATAGCTGTATCGTAGTTATATATATTATAGCTTGCACTCACTAACTCCATATAAGTTTGCATTTGTGCTAATTCGTTTTCATTTTCTCTCTCTACTTTGTTTAAAAGGGAATCTATGATTGAATTTTGTGCAAACAACGAAACAGTAGCAATAAAACAGCAATAAAAAAATAGATATAGTTTCTTCCTCATTTTCTCCTTAAGAATTGATATTCCATTAATATGCAAATTCCAAATATAATTTCTTTCTTAAAACTAACCAAATTAATAATGTAGCAAAATTAATAGAACAACGCTTTTAAAAAATCCATTAAAAAGAGGATATTAAAAAAAATATTTTATATTACCTTTGTAATAACCAAATATTTATTAAAATTTACAAAATAAAAAAAATAATTTACATTATCGCATTGCTCGGTATTTTTTGCTTGAGCAACATTATTAATGCTCAAACCATTGCATGCGGGAGGGAATTTACTCTTGCAGTTTGCATTAATAACACAGTACAGTCGTGGGGGTACAACACAAATGGTCAACTTGGCAATGGAACTAACACCAACAGCAATGTCTCCGTTTCTGTAAGTAATATAAGCGGAATTGTTGCTGTTGCTTGTGGTGACAGGCACTCGCTTGCATTGAAATATGATGGTACTGTTTGGGCTTGGGGAGACAATAGCAATGGAGCACTTGGCAATGGTAATAACACCAGTAGCAATGTTCCAGTTTCTGTTAACCCTCTTACGGGTATCACTGCCATTGCAGGTGGAAGATATCATTCCCTTGCACTAAAAAATGATGGTACTGTTTGGGCTTGGGGATTTAATGGTGAAGGAGCCCTTGGAAACGGAACAAATATTAGTAGCAATATTCCAGTTCCTGTTAATTCGCTCACAGGCATCATTGCTATTGCTGCAGGAACAAATTTTTCTTTAGCTTTAAAAAACGATGGCACTGTATGGGCATGGGGAAATAATAGCGATGGTGCACTTGGCAATGGAACTAACACCGATAGCAATGTTCCTGTTCAAGTAAATTTGCTAACAAATATAATCAGCATTTCAGGTGGGTTTTTCCATTCTTTAGCACTAAAAAATGATGGCACTGTTTGGGCTTGGGGAAAAAATGACAATGGTCAACTAGGAAATGGAACTTATGCTAACAGCAATATTCCAGTTACTGTAAGTTCTATTACTGGCATTACTGCTATTGCTGGAGGGGCTTGGCATTCTTTCGTATTGAAAAATGATGGTACTGTTTTGGCTTGGGGTAGAAACAACAATGGTCAGCTTGGCAATGGAAATAACACCAATAGCACTGTTCCTGTTTCTGTTAATACGCTTACGGGTATCACTACTATTGCAGCTGGAGAAGGGCATTCTTTTGCTAGAAAAAATGACAGTACCGCTTGGACATGGGGAGGCAATTTATACGGAGAACTTGGCAATGGAAATAACACCAATAGCAATATTCCTGTGCATATAAGTGGTATGTGCCCTATATTAGCTATAAATGAAATCGCTGAACAAATTTCTGCTTTAGTTTTTCCTAATCCTAATAATGGACATTTTACCATCATTCTTTCTGAAGAAAAAGGATTTGTTGAAATATACAACTTACTTGGAGAAAAAGTTTATCAATCTATTAGTACAAATCAGAAATTTGATATCGATTTATCTGATAAAACAAAAGGAATTTATTTTGCCAAAATTTATATTGGACAAAAAATGACAACAGAAAAAATAATGATTCAATAATTTAATTACTTAAAAAATTTTTTCTTCATAAAGGTTCTCCCTTTTTAAAAGGTAGAACCTTTGTAAAATACATCAATACACTCACTTGTTCTTCTTCAAAATTTGCTTAATCTCATTCAGTTTCATCAGTGCTTCGATAGGGGTAAGGGTATTGATGTCTATTTTTAATAGGTCTTGTTTTATTTGTTCAAGCAAAGGGTCATCTAATTGAATAAAACTCAATTGTAAGTTATTTTCTTTTGAAGTTTTCTTAGCTATTTCTTTAGTCTTATCTGTAAGATTTGAATTATTGTGCGACTGTTCGAGTTGAGCAAGTATTTCTTCGGCACGTTTAACAACTTCTGTAGGCATTCCAGCCATTCTTGCAACGTGAATTCCAAAACTATGCTCACTTCCACCAGGCACTAATTTTCTTAAAAATAGAACTTTGTTCCCAATTTCTTTGATAGAAACATTAAAATTCTTAATTCGTGGCATAGCTGCAGCCATATCATTCAGTTCGTGGTAATGGGTGGCAAAAAGTGTTTTTGCTTTGCATTGTATATGCTCATGAATATACTCAGCAATTGACCAAGCAATAGAAATGCCGTCGTAAGTACTGGTGCCTCTTCCAATTTCATCAAGTAAAATGAGACTTCTTTCAGAAATATTATTCAAAATGCTTGCTGTTTCGTTCATTTCAACCATAAAAGTAGATTCACCTGAAGTAATATTGTCGGAAGCACCTACACGGGTAAATATTTTATCTACCAATCCAATGTTTGCTTGTTGAGCAGAAACAAAACTTCCCATCTGTGCCATTAGAACTATTAAAGCTGTTTGTCTCAGCAAAGCAGATTTACCAGACATATTTGGTCCTGTAATGATTGCTATTTGTTGCTTTTCGGTGTCTAAGTATATATCATTTCCTATATATGGTTCTCCCAAAGGGAGTTGTTGCTCAATAACTGGATGTCTACCGTTTATAATATCTAATACCAGGCTTTCATTAATTTCTGGGCGAGAATAATTGTTTTTCTTTGCATTAGCTGCGAAAGACAATAAACAATCTAATCGGGCAATCAAAGAAGCGTTTAATTGTATGGGTTGAATATAATCAATCAATGCAATAATAAGTTCATTATATATTTTAGCTTCGAGGGTTAAAATATTTTCTTCAGCACCAAGAATTTTCTCCTCATATACTTTTAGTTCATCGGTGATGTATCGTTCGCAGTTAGTAAGTGTTTGTTTTCTGTGCCATTCAGATGGTACTTTGTCCTTGTGGGTATTGGTAACTTCAATATAATAGCCAAAAATATTGTTATAAGCAATTTTTAGTGAAGTGATTCCTGTTTTTTCGGATTCTCTTTGTTGAATTCCTAATAAAAAATCTTTACCCGAATAAGCTATTTCTCTAATTTCATCGAGTTCTGGGGATATGCCACTTAAAATAACATTTCCCTTATTCAATAAAACTGGGGCATCCGGATTAATTTCTTTTTCAATTCTATCTCTTACAAGCAAACAAGGATTTAATTGCTCTGCTATTTTCTGAAAAGCAATATTATTGGTTTCTTTACAAATATTTTTAATGGTTTCGATGGCGTAAAGTGCCCTTTTCAATTGAATTAGTTCGCGAGGAGTAATTTTTCCAATCGATACTTTTGAAATTAATCGTTCAATGTCTCCAATTTGTTTGGTTTGTTCTACAATAAGATTATAGAAATCAGCATTCTCAATAAAATATTGAACAATATCGAGTCTTTCTTCTATCAATTGTTTGTTTTTCAGTGGCAATGTAATCCATCTCTTTAATAATCTTGCTCCCATCGGAGAAATAGTATGGTCAATAACGTCTAGCAATGTTTTTGCGTTTTCATTATTGGTATAGAGCAGTTCTAAGTTTCTAATAGTAAATTTATCGAGCCAAACATATTGTTCTTCTTCAATTCTGGTAATTTTGCAAATATGTTGAACTTTGTCGTGTTGAGTTTCGGCAAGATAATGCAGTGCAGCCCCAGCAGCAATAATACCATAATCTAAATCATCAACACCAAAACCTTTGAGAGAAGTTGTTTTAAAATGCTTAAGTAGTAAATCGTAAGTAAAATCTTTGGTAAACACCCAATCTTCAAACGTGTTAATATAAAACTTAGCACCAAAGGTATCTTGAAATTCTCTCATTTTATTTTTCTGAACAATCACTTCACTTGGACGAAATCCTTGCAATAATTTATCAATATATTCAGTATTTCCTTGTGCAACAAAAAATTCACCCGTTGATACATCGAGGAATGAAACACCAGATAATTTTTTTTCGAAATGAACAGCAGCTAAAAAATTATTAGATTTATAATCTAAAACTTTGTCATTATAAGCTACTCCCGGCGTTACTAATTCTGTAACGCCTCTTTTTACAATCTTTTTAGTAAGTTTTGGGTCTTCTAATTGGTCGCAAATTGCAACTCTTAAACCTGCTCTGACTAATTTTGGCAAATAAGTATCTATGGCATGATAAGGAAATCCTGCTAATTCAACATAAGATGCGGCACCATTGGCTCTTCTAGTGAGGACGATGCCTAAAATGCTTGATGTTTTAATGGCATCTTCGCCAAAAGTTTCATAAAAATCGCCTACTCTAAAAAGCAATAAAGCATCTGGATATTTTGCTTTAATGACATTATATTGCTTCATTAATGGCGTTTCAACAATTGTATTTTCTCGTTTTTCTGTCAAGAGCGTATTTTTATATTCATTTCAAAAACAAAATTAAAAAAATACCCGGGATGTTTCATTTTTGTTTGATATTTTTGTAAATATTAATATGCTTTTGAAGTTAAAAGAATGCGAAAATTAAAAAACTGCGAATTGAATCGTATGGATGTAGTCGATTTTAAAAGTTCAGTCAAAAACCCTATTATTATTGTGCTCGATAATATTAGGAGTATGAATAATATTGGATCTGTTTTTAGAACTGCTGATGCATTTTTAATTGAAGCTATTTATTTATGTGGCATCACTGCCACGCCTCCCAATAAGGAAATTCATAAAACAGCTTTAGGAGCAACTGAATCGGTTAGTTGGCTTTACTTTGAATCTACTGATAAGGCAATTGAAGCTCTTAAAAATGACAATTATGCTGTTTTTGCTATTGAACAAGTGGATGAAAGCATGATGTTAGATAAATTTAATCCATCCACAGAAAAAAAAATTGCTTTTGTTTTTGGTAATGAAATCAATGGTGTAGATGCAGAAATTATTAACAATGTGGATGGATGTATTGAAATTCCTCAATATGGCACTAAACATTCTTTAAATATAGCTGTTTCTGTTGGTATTGTAATTTGGGATATTTGCTTTAAGCTCCATAATAAAGGTTAATTATGAAGAATAAAATTTTATATTGGATTAAGGAGCTATGGATAATTCGATGGATTATATTTTTATCAAAGAAAATAGTTCTCCCTGGATTTGACAAATTACCATTGTACGATGTAGCAACGTTTTTTTTTAAAGGAATTCAAAAAGGAGCTATAACAACAAGGGCTTCATCTTTGGCATTTAAATTTTTCTTAGCTTTATTCCCTGGAATCATATTCTTTTTTACACTTATACCCTATATTCCTATTCATGGATTTCAAGATACGTTGATGGAATTGATGCAACATATTTTTCCAGATAAAACATTTGAAGCCACCAAGAGTACCATTGAAGATATTATTAAGCATCAACACGGTGGTGTCTTATCAATTGGTTTCATAATGACCTTATATTTTTCAACTAATAGTGTTTTCTCTATTATCGAGGCTTTTAATCAAACCTATCATGCCATTGAGTCTCGTAGTGCAGTAAAGCAAAGAATTGTTTCTGTCTTTTTAGTTTTAGTCATCTCTTTAATGATAATTATTTCTATTGGGCTTATTATTTTTGAACAATCATCATTAAAATATTTGCTCAGTCACGGGATTGTTAAAAGCCATTTTATATTATTCCTTTTCAAGTTTATCAATTGGATTATTCTAGTAGCCTTATGCTTTTTCTCTATTTCCTTACTTTATTTTATGGCTCCTGCCAAAAAAGTCAGATTTCGCTTTATATCTGCGGGCTCTACGCTTGCAACGCTATTAATAATCGCAACATCTTTAGGCTTCAATTATTACATTAATAGTTTTTCTAAGTATAATGCTTTATATGGTTCAATTGGAACCCTTATTATTTTGCTTATGTGGCTATATTTTAATTTTCTTATATTGTTAATAGGCTTTGAACTTAACGCAAGTATTAGCAAAGCAAGAAAAAACAAGCCAGTTCATAAAAAAAATATACTTTGGGATGCCAATAAAAAGGGAAAATAATTTTAATATTTTTAAATCGATGGATTATTAATTATTTTTTTTATTTTTGAAATTCATAATATGCTAAATTTGTTTAAATTAACAAATAATTTCTGTCTTTTAATAAAACTTATCTATCAATAAAAAATCAAATTTTGAATATGAAAAACTACTTTAAATTATCTATTTCTGCTATTTTCTTGTTTTTAACTTTCATAGGTAGTGCTCAAACAAAACTAATCAAGCTTGAGGATATTTGACTAATCCTAAAGTCTATCCTGCTTCGCTTTCGCAATTAAATTGGATGGGAAATACCAACAATTATGCTTTTGTAGAAAATAATGCTATTGTTTCGGTTAGTTCTAATAAGAGTGTTAAAGATACTATTCTTAGACTTGCTGATTTAAATAAAGGCTTGCTGTTTTTAAATGTAAAAACACTTAAAAAATTTCCTATTATTACCTGGATTAATGGCACTTCTTTTATTTTTATTGCTGAAAATCAATTGTTACTTTTTGATATTTCTACTAAACAAGCAAAGAGCCTCAATAAAATGGAGGAGAATTATGAAAATATGGATGTTGAAAATATTAATTTTAATATTGCCTTTACTATCGAAAACAATGTTTATGTAGCCTCTAAAAACCAAATTACCCAAGTTACAAAAGAAACTAATAAAGATATTGTATGTGGACAATCGGTGCATCGCAACGAATTTGGCATTGAAAAAGGCACTTTCTGGTCTCCAAAAGGAAATTTGCTTGCTTTTTATCGTATGGATCAAACTATGGTTACCGATTATCCATTGGTTGATATTGAAACCCGCATTGCTTCTTTAAATAACATTAAATATCCTATGGCAGGGATGACCAGCCATCACGTTACTGTTGGTGTTTATAACACAATTACTAAAAAAACAATTTATCTAAAAACTGGAGAACCCAAAGAACAATATTTAACAAATATTAGCTGGAGTCCTGATGAACAATTTATCTTTATTGCTGTTCTTAACAGAGCACAGAACTACATGAAACTTAATCAATACGATGCTTCTAGCGGAGAATTTATTAAAACACTCTTTGAAGAAAAGAATGATAGGTATGTGGAGCCATTGCATGGGCTTTATTTCTTAAAAAACAAACCCAATCAATTTATTTGGATGAGTCAAAGAGATGGTTTTACCCATCTTTACTTATATGATATGTCAGGCAAAATGCTCAAACAACTCACTAAAGGCAATTGGGTAGTTACTGAATTGCTCGGTTTTGATGAGAAAGAAACAAAAGTTTTTTACACTTCTACCCAACAAAGCCCACTTGAAAATCAACTTTACTCAGTTGACTTGAAAACAAATGTTATTTCTAAAATTACCACTTCTAAAGGCACTCACGATGTTAAAATAAGTGTTGATGGCAAATATATTCTTGATAAATATAGCAACACAACCGTGTCTAGGGAAATTGATAATAAAGGAAAAGCCTTGCAAGTGCTTTTAGAAAATAAAAATCCTTTAGCAGACTACAAATTAGGCAACACTACTATCTTTACTATCAAAGGAAATGATAATATTGACTTGTATTGCCGAATGATAAAGCCTATTGACTTCGATTCTACCAAAAAATATCCTGTTATTGTTTATGTTTACGGTGGTCCACACGCACAACTAATTACAGATTCGTGGCTTGGTGGTGCAGGCTTGTTTCTAAATTATTTAGCAGAAAAAGGATATCTAATTTTTACATTAGATAATAGGGGCTCTGCCAATAGGGGGTTTGAATTTGAAAGTTGTATTCATCGAAATTTAGGAGTATTAGAAGTGGCAGACCAGATGAAAGGAGTTAATTATTTGAAGAAATTGAAATATGTAGATTCCACTCGTATTGGTGTAGATGGCTGGAGCTATGGTGGCTTTATGACTATATCTTTAAAATTAAAATATCCAGAAATATTTAAAGTTGCAACAGCCGGTGGTCCTGTAATTGATTGGAAATATTACGAGATAATGTATGGCGAACGCTATATGGACACGCCCGATGAAAATCCTAAAGGCTATGAAAATGCAAGTTTGCTTAATCAAGTTAAAAATTTGCAAGGAAAATTAATGATCATACACGGCACAGTAGACAATACTGTGGTTTGGCAACATAGTCTAACTTTTATTAAAAAATGTATTGACGAAGGAAAGCAAGTGGACTATTTTGTTTATCCTGGGCACGAACACAACGTAAGTGGTGTTGATCGCGTTCATTTATTCAGAAAAATCGAAACTTATTTTAATGATTTCCTCTAAAACAAACATAATCAATTATATTATATTTTGTATTCATATTATTCATTCAATTAATTTAACAAATTATGAAAATTTTCTATACATTGATAACGGTTTTATTTCTTTCATTGTCGCTAAATGCTCAAATGGGTAAATGGCGAGATAAAGAAATGGAAGTAAAAGTTTTTATTAATAACGAATATGATGCCCAAATTTTAGCGAAACTAAAGTTAAATGGAGATATTTACAATACTGGTTATGCGCTAATATATGTTATCCCTAAAGAATTTGAACTTCTTAAAACACTACCACTTAAATACCAAGTGTTAAAAGAAGATTTAAATGAATATTATAAAGATTTTTGGAATTCTGATGTGCCCTCCGGCTATTTCACCTATCAACAGATAGTAGATTTAGCGGATAGTTTAAAAACTAATTTCCCTTCTATTTGCAATAAAATTTCTTTTGGCACCTCAGCCGGTGGCTTGCAATTATGCGCATTAAAGATTAGCGATAATGTTACTACCGATGAAAATGAATCCGAAGTAATGTTTGACGCTGGTATTCATGGCGACGAAATTGGGGGTCCTCAAAATGTAATGCTTTTAGCAAGAGAACTATGTAAAGGATATGGTACAAACCCTACTTACACCAATCTAATTAATTCAAGAGAGATTTGGCTCTATTATATGGTAAATCCTGATGGAAGAACCGGCTCTATGTCTCGTTACAACGCCAATGGAATTGATTGCAATAGAAACTACTATTATATGTGGAATAACGAATGTACTACTGGTGCACCTATTTCTCAACCAGAAACTAAAGCGTTGTATAGCTGTATGTACACCAACCAATTTGTTGTGCACACTTCATATCACAGTGGAATAGAGTATATTTCTTATCCTTGGAGTTATAGACCAGAATTATGCCCTGATAACAATCATATCAATCAACTAGCAGGGGTTTATGCATCCAATTCTGGTTACACTAATATTCCTTATTCTCCTGGTTATACAGGTATGTATGCCATTAATGGCAGCACAAAAGATGGCAATTATGGTTGTATGGGCTCTGTTACTTGGTCTATGGAAATATCTAGTCTAAAACAACCTCCCGCAAATCAAATTGCAATGTATTATAATTACAACAAACCTTCCATGCTAAAAATGATTGAATATGCGGGTTATGGTTTAGAAGGTGTTGTTACCGATGCAGTAAGTGGACAACCTATACCTGCTGTTATTTTTGTTAATAGTTTTTTCCCTTGTTTTACTGATCCTGTTGTTGGCGATTATCATAAGTATTTAACTGCTGGAACTTATACTTTAAAAGTAGTTGCAAATGGGTACCTAACTCAAACGATCAATAATGTACTTGTTAATAACCTTGCATCAACTATAACCAATGTTCAATTGCAACCTTCATCTGGTCAATTTGTGTATAGAGTAGTGGGTTGCCAAATTCCTGGTAACAATTTTTCTGACGAGGGCTATACGCCTGCGGTAATTGGTGCAGCCAATAATATAAATTATTCTTTAGGCAAAGCCGGTTGGATTGTACTTGATATGCAAACGCCAATAATAGATAGACAGGGAAATGATATTAAAGTGTATG
>Ga0210051_1004842_pt1 | contig 13049 bp, 10 predicted proteins | sample CryGey092014_all_FD_185464 | JGI IMG/M metagenome (GOLD analysis project Ga0210051, IMG submission 185464) | Groundwater microbial communities from aquifer - Crystal Geyser CG23_combo_of_CG06-09_8/20/14_all (SPAdes) (version 2) | ecosystem: Environmental > Aquatic > Deep subsurface > Groundwater...
GCGGCTATCTATCCACCGCTCAGAAAAATGGCGTTAATGCTCTCGACGCATTGACTCTGGCTTTGCGCGGGTCGCCTTTCATTCCAAGTTATCTGCCTGCGTTAGCAGAAAGTGGCTGAGCAGTTACGTTTTTTTTTGCAGTCCTTAGCCTGTTTTCGACACCCCCCACATGTGGGGCTCGGCTTCACCGATGCCCCTATATATGGCTAGAACACAAGTGCGACGTAATTGCCTATCCGCCATATATAGGGATAGGCATGCAGAAGCCCCCCACATCTACGGCAAGAACATCCGTTCTATGTCGAAAACAGGCTTAGAGCCTCTTATGTACAATTTTTTTAAACATATTCTGAAATCGCCTTACCGAGGCTGTCTTGGAATCAAGCCAATGTAATCTCGGCAACGCTTCTCGCTGAAAATTAACAAATTCAGGCTTAGACGCGCCTATATATTTCATAAAAAGCGCTGAGAGATAGACAAATAGTGGATACGCGTGAATTGTCGAAAATATATCTATTGCTCGTTCAGCGGATAACATAGATTTTTCGATATCATTTTCAGAGGCAAAGATATACATTTGGGTTATGAGCGCCATACCGATCCCTGATTGATATCCCACCAGATTCTGCAACTCCTCTGCACGATTACAATTGATCTTTGCCATCTTCATATCGCCTAAGACCAGATAAGACATTGCGACAGCGTTATGAGCTTTACCGGCCTCCAACATTGAGCCTAAACTCATATTCATTTCAATTGCCTTCCCCCCTCGCGAGATTGCTTCATGAGGGTCAATTAGGGATAGAGTTTCAGAAAGATTAGTTTCAATCCTTGCTAAACCAAAAACATCGTCACTAGATTCAAAAAGAACGCGCGACTTGAAGTAATATTCTAATGCGACAGATCTCAATTCATTCATTCGATATATATGACCTAAAATTCTTAATAGTTCTGCGTCCTCTTTCTTAAGCTCGTCACTCTCTGTAGAGACTAGGTTTTGCAACAAATTAACAGCACCCTTAAAGTTGCCTTGCACATACTGTAGATCTGCATATTGAGCCCCTATAAGCAGGTAGAGTTTTTTGTTCTCAATCAAGCTCTTATCATTGTATATGTCTTGGTATATTGCTGCTGCTTGATCGTATCCCCCTGCCTCCTTAATAGTAAGAGCCTTTCTAAACAATATGTTATTCCGATAAGGATAAAGCGTTGATAGATCCAATTCAGAAAACATCTGATTTGCCAACACCAGATTACCTTTTTCCTGCTGGCTCCAAGCCAAATAGTATTTTATGAGCATCTCCAGATCAACACGGTTATGTTGTTTGGCTTTTGTGTAGGACTCAACAAGGGTGCTCTCTAAGGATGACCAATATCCACGATGCATAAACAGCTCTGTATTCGTATAAAGCCAATCCCTATCTATAATATCTATTTGAAATCCGTGAAAGAGAGTCTCTATATACCAATTAACACCCTCGTGGAAATTGTTGTCAACAAGGGACTGGATCAATCGGCGGTTAAATAAATCAAAATAGAACTTGCTAATTTCCTTGAACAGAGAATCCGATGATTTTTCCCTAAGTGGCTGCTGCATAAGCTCGTGCATTTGCCAGTTTCCAGAATCTGCACGTGAATTAAAGGAATAGGAACAAAATTCCTCGAAACGTGTTAGCGGGTAGGGAATATTAAAATGCCGAATGACTTCCTCAAATATTCCCCTATCCCAAAAGCGGGAAACACTCAGAATTTTGAGCAGCTCTGCATCCGCCAATGATAAATGACTAATAAAGCTCTGAATAATCGCCTCATGTGTGGTCCCGAAATCTGCAACTTGTGGTTGCTTCTCCTTCTTAATATTCTCATAATGATCTACTGAAAGATCTAAAAAGAGTGGCACGCCCTTACTGGCCTTAATTATGGCATTCTGAATATCCGGCTCAAGAATCCAACACTGAGCCAGAAATCGAGTGCTATCATAATCTGATAATTCGCCCACAATGTGCTGTTCCATAACAGGTAATGTCCATTCCGAGTTTATTTCTTCCCAGCGAATAAACTCTCTCCCACAAATCACCCACAAGACGCCGGGCATTTGCAACACTAGATCGCGAATCCAATCATCTACATATAGGTCTCCTTCCTGGCTCACATCACTAAATAAAGCTTCATAGGTGTCAAGAAAGATGGCCGCTCGTTTATGCTTCTTAGACAAATACAATTTCAAATCCTGGGCTAAAAAATAATTAAGAGCGCTTAATATCTGATACGACTCCATTTTGTCGACCAGTTTGAGATCAGGGTCATTCAATACAACATGCCATTTTGAGATACCTTTTTCCATTTTGTTCAACCCCTTTACCAGATTTAAAGCAACACCAAACACAGGGGTATCACCTGCCGCATCAAGTATAGACGCTAGAATCTCACTGCTCTCCAATAATGGCAACCTCGCCTCGTTCAATGGAACTTGAGGATTGGTTTTCTGCCAGTACACCGCATATGCTATATCAAACCGAGGGAATTTAATTTTATATAGGTCATTAAGTTGTTTTCGAAGGGCATATAATGCAGAATCCTGACTTCTAAGGCCCGTATTCCGGAAATCTAATCTTGCGGTAATACCAAGTTTTTCTGTTTTACACCGGCTAATTAATTCCCGCTGAAGGCTGGTCTTTCCAATTCCTCCAACTCCATAATAAACTAAAACTTTGTGCTCAACATCCTTCCGCTCATTTAGTGCACGAATAAAAATGTCGATGCAGTCTCGGCGATCAGCAAACTTTCTCGCCGCTTTAAGACGATCACGAACAGATTGATAACTTGGTTTCGTTTTCATTTTTTTATTTTCTATTCTGCTTCCGCAAAACTGACATTATGGCTCTCTTTACGTCATTCTTTCCAATACCCACCTTGTTAATGAGTTCATAGTATGGGCCCGAAGGTGCATAATTTGATAGCCCAACCCTAGCAAAAGGAACGTAAAGATTATCGGCTAACAACTCAGCAACTGCTGATCCCAAGCCACCAGTAATTAAATGATCCTCCACGGTGACAATGGCTCCTGTCTTTTTCACAGAGTTCAGAATTATCGTAGAATCTAATGGTTTTATAGTATGACAATCGATAACTTCAGCCGAGAATTCATCTTTCCATTCCCGTACCCAATCTAAACAAAATCCAACATGAGCTCCACAGGCAACAATTGTTACATCTTTTCCTTGACAAAGCACATTCGCTTTACCAATTTCAAAAGGAGTATCTTCATCTGTGAATATTGGCGTGGGTTCCCTGTACAAACGCAAATAAACCGGGGTTGGATAAGTGGCAACCGCCGGAACTGCTTTAAAGGCCTGGTTAGCGTCCGCAACTACCACAACAGCCATATTAGGTAGTACACGAAACATAGCTATATCTTCTATTGCATGAGCAGATGCACCGTCTTGCGCATTCGACACACCGCCATGAGAACCAACTATTTTTACATTTACTTTGTTATGAAGTATGCTCTGACGAATATGATCCATTGCTCTGCCCAAGAAGGACGCAAATGTGCCCGCAAAGGGCAGATACCCCATCAAAGCTAATCCAGCGCTTAGACCGATCATATTTTCTTCTGCGACTCCACAGTTGAAATAGCGTTCAGGAAAACTTTCCCAAAACTTATTCAATTTCAGGCTCCCTCCCAGGTCTGCGGTCACAGCTACAATATTGGGATTTCCCTTGGCAACCTCATAAAAAGCTGCTCCAAAACCCTCGCGAATAGCTATCTTACTTCCCTTGGGATAATAATTAGCGGTCATAGTGTGTTACCTAATTACCTTTCTCTCCAAGATCTCTCATGGCTGTCGCGAATAGTTCTTCCGTAATATGGCCATGATGCCATTGATACTTTCCTTCCATAAGCGAGACTCCTTTTCCAGTAATTGTGTGACTGATAATCGCAATTGGGCCATTTTTAGCCTTTTGTGCCAATTCTAGCGCTGAACGAATTTGGTCAAAATCATGCCCATCAATTTCAATCACATCCCAATGAAACGCGCGATATTTGTCTGCAAGCGGATAAATCCCCGGCATTATTTCCTTCGTAGGGCCATTAATTTGATTTCCGTTATTATCAATGATCGCGATCAAGTTATTAAGTTTGTACTTGTATACATACATAAGTGCTTCCCAAGTGGAGCCTTCTTGCTGATCACCATCACTCATCATAACAAAAACGCGATTATCTTTTCCTTGAAGTTTAAGACCAATCGCAATTCCGGCGGCAACATTTAATCCCTGACCCAAAGAACCTGTAGACACTTCAATCCCAGGGAAAGATCCTCTCTTCGCATGACCTTCCATCGGCGAACCTAGCGCCCTGAGTTGATTCAATTTTTCAACAGGGTAAAAACCTGCATAAGCCAGGCAGGCATACAGGCCAGGTACCGCATGGCCATTTGATAAGATAAAAAAGTCCCGCTGGTCCCAATTTGGATTCTTTGGATCAAATCTTAATACCCCATCAAAATAGAGGCATGTCAAAACATCAACTATCGACAAGGAACTGCCTATATGCCCGGAATCTGCTAAGTAAACTGACTTAACAGCCTCCACTCTTATTTTCCGAGCAATTTCCTTAAGTTCATCAATCGACTTTTCCATGGGATTAATTTCTCCGGTTAATTAGGGTAGTATAATGCAACAGAATTATACCTCGTTAGCAAAATAGCAACGGATCGGGGTAACAACGTAAAAGCCGTCTAACCAAATCCAGAGAACAGAATGCAAACCAACGAAAAACTCTCTTTTTTATTGCAAGCAGCAAGCTGGCAAGATTCTTTGCTCCAATCCTATCGACTGTTGCAGTTAACTCTACAGTCAGTGCTTCTTGTAATAGGGATTGGATTGCTTGTGACAGTTATGTTCTTAAACAATAGCCTGCTAGTAGTTACTTCCTGCCTTCTATTCGTAATAATTTGGGAATTACAAATCTTTGCTAAGATGAGTTACAGTGAAATCATTTTATCCCGCGAAGAAGATATTAACTTCTGGCATCGAGAGCTAATATCGGCCGAGACGGAAATCGATGCAAGTCAAAGATATTTTGGTTCATTGGGAATCGCCGTGATTAAGCCACATATGGTGGTCTGATGCGAAACAAGCGGTAGCCATTTAAATCCAGATAGAGGCGTTGAAAGAAGTGTTTGAGATTGAACAGACCATAACAACGGCGTTTCAAGACTTTGATCTTGTTGTTCAGGCCTTCCACAAAGGCGCTGTTTTTTCTGGCGACGAAGTAGTTCGTGATAGGCTCCCACAAGCGCTTCAAGGTTTTGATGAAATCGTCAAAACATTTCACGCCACTGGCAATCACATGCTCGATCCACTTCCTCAACTTGGTCTGAGCAGTGCGTTTGGAAATGGGTTCATCAAAAATGGCGGTCAATTCTTCTAGTAAGGCATAAGCCGCCTTGAGTTCGGGCGAATACTCCAGCAACAGGTTCAACACCTGGGTTTGCGCCTCATTCAAATCTTCTCGTCTTTTGCGCACAGCCCAGAGACTGCCTTTGAGTTGTTTGTACTCGCTTTCGGAAAGTTGCGCTTTCAATCGTTTCATCTCGCGTTTGCGCAAGTTGTCCAGCCCCTCGCGATAGGTTTTGGCAACATGAAAGCGGTCAATGACCACTCGCACCTTCGGTAGGTCCTCGCGCAAGGCTTCGAGGTAGCCTTCGTACATGTCACAACAAGCCGTATGGATGGTGTTTTTCAGTGGTTCGGGGATCGAACGCAGGAACTTTGCCACCGTTTCCTTCCGCCGATCTGCCAAAACGCCCAACAATACCACTTGTCCATCGGCCAATCGCGCCGTGACAATGACGACGAAGTCTCGGTGCCCTTTTTTCAATGCAATTTCATCCAAGCCTAGCGTTCCCAAATGGCTGTACTGTGACCAGTCTACTTCTGTCGCAATCAGCCTTTCCAGCGCACCCAGAACGCTGTCATAGGAGGCCTGTTCTTTGATACTCACATCTTCTATCGTGGAATTGACCAACTGTAACAAGAGGTATCTGTCGTATGACGCCGCATGCGGACTACCTGGCTCATGCCAATCCAAATGCTCCGTGGTAGTAGGATGTTCGTCGCACTCCAGGCATTGATACCGCCGTGGACGATAGCGCAGGTAACAGGCTCTCCCAAAAACAGGCAAGTATCGTACTGTCATCCAGTTGCCATGTCCATGGAATTTGCCGATACCCCGTCCACATTTTCGGCAGCGTGTTTCAGCCTTCGTGCTTTCCACGGTGATCACCAGATCGCCGCTTTGGTTGAACTCGGTTTTGAGAACCCGCACATCGGGTATTGCTAACGGAATTGTGACTTGGGCTTTCGACATGTTGGCCTTTCTTTTTCCTGCTATTTTACACCCCCAGATATGGGGGCTACCACGCTAATTCCCAATGAGCCATCAATTCTTCTGCCCCTGCCACAATGGGGTTTTTGACAAGCAAGGGAACGTGGTCTCCGGCCCGCCGCCTCGACCCCTTGATAAGTATCAAACGAAGGTCGAGAACGATCAATTGTTCATCCTGGGAGGCTGAGAAATGCTTACAAGATTCGCTGACTGGTTGGACGAACGCATCGGCTGGCGCCCGGTTTGGGAAGCCATATTTCTGCGCAAGATGCCCAAAGTCAACTGGTTCTACACCCTCGGCAGCGCCACGCTGTTTGTTGCCGTTAATCAGATGATCACCGGCATCCTGCTGACGATCTATTACGTGCCCACTCCCGATCACGCCTACGACAGCGTACAATATATCACCACCCAGCTACCCGCTGGCTGGCTTATTCGCGGGCTGCACCACTGGGGCGCGAGTGTCATGGTTGTGCTGGTGGTGCTGCATATGCTGCGGGTCATCCTTTACGGCGCTTATAAATACCCGCGCGAAGTCACCTGGCTGACGGGCGTGGCGCTCCTGCTGCTGGTGATTGGTTTCGGATTTACCGGCTACCTTCTGCCATGGGATCAGAAATCCTATTGGGCTACCACAGTAGGTACGCGCATCGCGGGGGCCGCTCCGCTGGTAGGAGATTGGATATTGCGCATCATGCGCGGCGGCGAAGACCTTTCCGCGGTGACCCTGGTCCGCTTTTTCGGCGCGCATGTTTGGGTACTGCCCGCTTCCTTGATGCTCCTGGTTGGCATACACCTTTATCTGGTAATCCGCAACGGCATCAGTGAAATCCCGAAGAGAGAGGGAGGTAAATAATGAACGAGCAAGAGAAAAAGACCTACCTGGAAAAATACCAGCAAGCAAAGAAAATAGGCGTACCCTTCTTCCCCGACATCGTATTCAAAGATGCAGTCGTATCCCTGGGTATTTTTCTCCTACTGATCGCATTGGCCTATTTCGTCGGAGCGCCGCTGGAGGCGCGGGCTAACCCTGCGGATACTACGTACACGCCACGTCCCGAATGGTATTTCCTGTTCCTGTTCCAACTCTTGAAATACTTTCCCGGAAACCTTGAGGTCGTCGGGGTGGTGATCATTCCCACGCTGGCAATCCTGGTTCTGGCCTTGCTGCCATTCCTGGATCGAGGCCCGCGCCGACACTTTTTGAACCGGCCCATGGTCACCGGAGTGACCGCCTTCGCCGTGACCGCCATCGTTTTCCTGAGCATCCAGTCAGTACGGGAAGCGCCCCCGCCAGCGGAAGTTACTTCTGGTGACCAAACCGCAGCTCTCTATGCAGCAAACTGTGCTCCCTGCCACGGTGCATCCATAGATATTCCCCCCGGAACGAACCTGCATGATGTGATTGCTCAGGGCAGGCACGAGGGGATGCCCGCCTGGGGCGCGGATCTTTCGACGGACCAAATTGATGCCCTGGTCGGTTTCATCCTTTCCCCTGGCGGAAGCGCTCTTTTCACCCAGTACTGCGGCGATTGTCACGAAGCCCCGGAATTGGTCGCCCAAAGCCCGCTGGAACTCAAGAAGGCGCTGGATGAAGGCGCGTCTTACTCTCCTCACACCGCTGCGACCATCCCTGACTGGGCCACCGCCATGACTGCGGAGCAACGCAGCCGGCTGCTAAATTTTCTGGTCGCGCCGGATGGGGCTAGGCTGTTTGCTACCAACTGCTCGGCCTGCCACGGCAGCGCGGTGGCGTTCTCTGGTAATGAAGATGAATTACGCACGTTGATCAGCCAGGGAGGTCTACACCTCGATATGCCGCCATGGCAGGAAAAACTCAGTGCCGAAGAGATTGATGCCCTCGCCAGTTTTGTGGTTGACCCTGCATCGAATTCCTCCGCCGAGTCATTGTTTACCCAAAACTGTGCTAGTTGTCATGGGGATCGCATCCCCACAGCAGTTAACGTTGAACAGGCGCGACAGGCTATCGCTGAAGGCGGTGCGCATAAAACCATGCCCATCTGGGGCAAGATCCTGACGCCTGAACAGTTGGATGCGCTCGTGCTCTACACCCTCCAGGCAGCGCAGGGTTCTCCTCTGCAGGTTGGACAGGGCCTCTTTGCCCAGAATTGTTCACCCTGTCATGGCGATTTCGGCGAGGGCGGACCTAATCCGACCTTACCTGGCGATATCATTGCGCCGATCAGCTCCTCCGAGTTCCTAAGAACGCGTGACGATACTACGCTACATGCCATCATCGCTCAAGGACAGCCCAATTTCGGCATGTCACCTTTCGGAACGGCGTTTGGAGGTCCTTTGGAGGACAATGACATTGATGCGATCGTGGCGTATATCCGTTCTTGGGAAGCCAATCCCCCTGTTGAGTTGCCTCCAGGGATTGAACAGCCAGCAGCCGGCAATATACCCCTAACCGGTCCGGAGATTTACGCCCAGTTATGTTCACAATGCCACGGACAGAAAGGTGAAGGTGGTATTGGCCCGGCATTGGACGCATCCCAGTTCCAGGTTTCCAATACCGATCAGGATATCTTCGACAAGATCAACATGGGTCACAAAGCTACAGCCATGATCGCCTGGGGTGACTTCCTAACCTCGACCCAGATCGAGCAATTGGTTAGTTTCATCCGCACGCTGCCATCCAGCACCTCCGGCGCCGGCCAGGCAGTCCCTTCGTTCGCTGCTGACGTGATGCCTATCATGCAGGCAAAATGCGTGCTCTGCCACGGTTCGTTGGGCGGATGGAACGCAGCCAGTTACTCAAGCTTCATGACCAGCGGAAATCATGCCCCGGTCGTAATTCCCAGCGATGCGCTCAATAGTCTGTTGGTACAAAAACTCCAGGGGACGCAGCAGATTGGGACCATCATGCCGCCTTCAGGAAAATTATCAGACACCGAGATACAGATTATTGTAGACTGGATCAACGCTGGCGCGTCGGAACAGTAAACCGGTACACCACACGCAGTCCGCTTCAAAAACGAGCCGCCCATACGGGCGGCTCGATATTTCATGCCAGGATTTCAATCCCTATTCATTTACCTGAAAGCAGTATCCATACCCCCGCTCGTTGTGGACGTAATACGGATTTTCCGGGTCTAGCTCGATTTTTTTACGTAAATGCCAAATGTAGCGACGCACGAAGCCGACCTCGCTGGCGTACTGCGGCCCCCACACCTGCCGCGCCAGGTCTTCTCCGGAAAGCACTTCGCCTTTGCGGCGCATGAGTGCCACGAGCAGGTTGAATTCTGTGGGCGTCAGGTTGATGGCTTCGCCGCCGCGCGTCACGCGGCGGGAGGGGATGTCCACCTCGAGGTCGCCAGCGCTGAGATGTTCGCTGCCGGGTGCGCCGCCTTTGCGGGCCAGCACGGCTTTGATGCGAGCCGCTAGTTGAGCGAAGGAGAACGGCTTGGTGACGTAATCGTCCGCGCCTTGCGAGAAGCCCCACAGGATGTCGGATTCGTCGTCGCGGGCAGTCAGCATGATGACCGGTGCATCGCTGACTTCGCGAATGCGTTTGAGCGTTTCCCAGCCATCCATTTGCGGCATGGTCACGTCCAGCACCACCAGGTCGGGTTTACGGTCGAACATTTCGCGCAGGCCGGCGCGCCCGTTGGCGGCGCAACGCGTGGCGTAGCCCTGTCCGTTGAGGAACTCGCACAGCAAGCCGCTCAAGTTTGGGTCGTCGTCAATCATCAGGATTTCAGGCATTTTCCACCTCATCCGGCGCGCCGGCGGCGAGGGGCAGGCTGACGGTAAAAGCGGAGCCGGGGGCGTATGCATCGCTCCGGCAAGGGGAACGAAGCGTCAGCGCGCCGCCTTGGGCCTCAGTCAGTTTCCTGGCGAAGTACAATCCCAGCCCCCAGCCGGGCGGGGCGCTTTCGTCGCTATGTCCGCGCTGGAAACGCTCAAAGATTTGCGCCTGCATTTCGGGGACAATGCCCGAACCGTGATCGGCGACCTCGACGCTGACATTCCCGTTGCTGAACTGCACGTCGATCTCAATCGGCGTTTTGGGCGGGGAATATTTATCGGCATTGAGCAGCAGGTTGCGGATGATTTGTTCGTAGTGGATTTCATCCGCCCAGACGGGCGGGATTTCGGCGGGCGGATTCCACTTGACCTCGCGGCGCGTTCCGAGGATGACTTCCACAGAGCGATGCAGAATCGGGGCAACGGCAACCGGCCCCAGGTTCAGGGTGAGGCGTCCAGCTTCCAGCCGCGAAACGTCCAAAATGGTCTGCACAAACTGCGTGAGGCGGGCGCTTTCATCCATCATGGCTTCGAGCGTGCGGCGCGCGGCGGGCGGGAGGCTGTCGGCGGATTGCAGGGCCACTTCGAGGCCACCGTTGATGGCGGTCAGCGGGGCGCGCAGTTCGTGGCTGACCAGTGAGACAAATTCCGATTTCATCTCATCCAATTGCTGGAGCTCGTGGTTGGCTTTATCCAATTCGGTATTGCGTTGTTCGAGCGCGGCAGTACGTTCAGCCACTTTACTTTCCAGTTCGCGATTCAAAATATGGACTTTTTCGATGGCTTGTTTTTCGGCGTTGACGAGTTCGCGCATCCAGGCGAAGATAAAGCCAATGATGAGCGGCCCCATCAACCCGAAGATGATGACTTCGCTGATAAATGCTAGGTCAAAGCGCAGTCCGTCTTCGAGGCTGTGTTCTACAAACTCAAAGACAAAGGCTGTGATACTCAGGAACAGCGGCACCGCCCATTGCAGAAGGCTCAGGTCAAGAAAGTGGTCTTTGTTCAACCAAGCGAACAGGTTTGATTTCATCATATAAATCAGGTAGCGGCTAAATTGAAGTGGTTTGAGCCGTACGCAAGATATTATCTTGCGCTACATCACTTACTGCGTTATCATTACCATAAATTATAGCCTTTTTGCTTAGATTAGGTTCAAATGAGGACATAATTGAGACAAAGCGGCACAGTTTTAGGACGCCCAGGGGTGGTATCTTAAGCACAGATGAGAATCTTCAGCATGGGAAAAATGAACCCCAAATTTCACAAGGAGAATGATCTATGAACAAAGGTGTTTTTTCTCTATTGCTCGTGGTTGTAGGCGTGGCGCTCGTGCTGGTAGCCTGCGGCGGCAAAGCGACCGAAGCCCCGACTGCGGCGCCGACCGAAGCGCCCACCAGCGCGCCGGTTGTGACCGAAGCCCCGACGGCGGCTCCGCAGCTGAGCGGCGACCCCATCCGCGGCGGTCTGCTCTACAATGACTGGATGAGCGGACTTGGTGTGGATGTCCCCGCCACAGACCAGCCTTTGTGGGCCACTCAAACCACCAACATCCGCACCGGCAAGGATACCTGGCGCTGCAAGGAATGTCACGGCTGGGATTATCTTGGCAAGGACGGCGCGTATGGCAAAGGTTCCCATGCGACCGGTTTCATCGGTGTCTGGCAGGTGGTTGGCACTGATCCCAATGAAATTCTATCCGCACTCAAAGGTTCCACCAATCCTGACCACGATTTCTCTGCGGTGATGGATGATCAGGCGCTGACCGATCTGGCGCTCTTCCTGGGCCAAACTGCGTTCGATTCCGCCTCGTTCATTGACGCGGACAAGAAGGCGGTTGGCGGCAACCTGGAAAACGGCAAAGCCATCTATGACCAGAACTGCGCTTCCTGTCACGGCGCAGATGGCACGGCCCTGAACTTTGGCACTGCGGATGCGCCCATGTACATGGGTCCCAAATCGCTGGATAACCCGTGGGAAGTTGTCCACAAGGCCGCCTATGGTAATCCTGGGGATACACCCATGCCCGCACTGGCGAAGGTCACCATGGAGAGACAGGATTACATTGACCTGCTGGCCTACGCTCAGACTCTTCCGTCTGTCAGCCCGGCTGTTTCTTTGGGCGGACGCCTGTACGACAACTGGATCAAGGAAACCGGCGCAGCAGATATGACCGAGAACCAGCCTTTGTGGGCAACCCAAACCACCAACGAACGCGCTGGCAACGACACCTGGCGCTGTAAAGAATGCCACGGCTGGGATTACCTCGGCGTGGATGGCCGCTATGGTTCCGGCTCGCACAAGACCGGCTTCCCCGGTATCTTCGCCGCCAAAGATAAGAGCACCGAGGAACTGCTGGCCGCACTCAAGGGCGAAAATCACGACTTCTCAACCGTGATGAACGAAGCCCAGTTAAATGCCCTCGTAGCCTTCATGCAACAGTTGCAAGACCTCAAGCCCTACATCAACGACGAAAAGACCGTTAATGGCAACGCCGAAAATGGCAAGGTGCTGTACGAGGGCACTTGCATGGCTTGTCATGGCCAAGACGGAAAGACGCTGGACTTCGACTATGGCGAAGGCGTGGAATTTATTGGGACTCTCGCGGCGGACAACCCGTGGGAAATCTTCAACAAGGGTGCCTATGGACAACCGGGCACGCCGATCATGCCTGTAGGTATTAGTCTGGGCTGGTCCTGGCAGGATATCGCCGACCTCCTGGCTTATCTCCAGACTTTGCCCATCAAGTAATTTGCACTGACCTTATACTCCCGGGGGGCGCAAGTCCCCAAAGCAAACCTTCCGCAGGTTTTGAAACCAGCGGAAGGTTTCTGCTATTTAGGTTTTCCGGCCTGCACCGTCGGTCCTTTGGCGGGCGAAT
>Ga0210051_1004844_pt1 | contig 13044 bp, 9 predicted proteins | sample CryGey092014_all_FD_185464 | JGI IMG/M metagenome (GOLD analysis project Ga0210051, IMG submission 185464) | Groundwater microbial communities from aquifer - Crystal Geyser CG23_combo_of_CG06-09_8/20/14_all (SPAdes) (version 2) | ecosystem: Environmental > Aquatic > Deep subsurface > Groundwater ...
CGCAGCGGGTCAATCAGCCAGTACTCCGGCACACCGCCTCGGGCATACTCGTAGAACTTTTCGCCTCGGTCACGACTGACGCTTTCCGGTGAAAGCACCTCGATAGCCAAATCTGCCGGGCCATCGAGGTAGGTATTGCGCAGGCGATCCACGTGCCGGGCAGCCACGAAGATCAGGTCAGGCTCGCGTCCCGAATCAAGCAGCTTCATCTGGAACGGCGCCAGCATCGCAACCCCCAGCTCACGCTGCCGGACGAACATACCGATCACCGTTGATAAAAAGCCCACGATCTCTTGATGTCTTGACGACGCTGGGCTGCTCATCACCACCTCCCCGTCCACCCACTCGGCCAGGGTATCCTCGTCGGCCCAGGCCAGGAACTCCTCGTAGGTCATCTTGGGCTTTGCCGGTGGCTCCGGCGCGGCCATGATGACCTCGATCAGCCGTTGGCGCCAATCCCACTCGACGACCGGCCGCTCTGGCACAGGCATTGCGCTCATCGAATCACCTCCTGTCCATCCATTTCCACTGGCCCTCATGATACCACGCCGCGCGCCGCGGGTCAATGTGTTTGCGCTGGGCCGGCCATCTGGCTGCGGTAGACCGCCAGCGTTTGCTGCGCGGTCTGCGTCCAGGTGAACCGCGCAGCTTGGCGCAGGCCCCGCCCGCGTAGCTCCTCAGCCAGCGCCTCATCGCCCAGCACGCGACCGATGGTCGCGGCCAGCGCGTCCACATCGAGCGGGTCTACCTGGATCGCCGCTGCCTGTCCTGAGCCTGCCGAAGGATCGCCGACGACTTCCGGCAGGCTGGAGCCGTTCGCACAGATGACCGGCGTCCCGCAGGCCATCGCCTCCAGCACCGGCATCCCGAAGCCCTCGTACAATGATGGAAAGACGAACAGAGCCGCGCCCGCGTAAAGCGCCGGCAAATCTGCCTCAGCCACCGGCCCCAGGAAGCGGATACAGTCGGCCAGCCCCAACACCTCGGCACGCTGTTGGGCATCTGGAAAACGATCATCCCATGCCCCGGCAATGACCAATCTGCAATCTGCAATGCCCGGAACTACGGGGCACGCTGTCTGCAATCTGCAATTCGCACGTCCCCACGCCTCGACCAGCCGTACCAGATTTTTGTGCGGTTTGTTGCTTCCCAGATAGAGCACGTAACGCTCAGGCAGGTACAGGCGCGACCGCAGTGCGGCGACGACCGCGGGCGCTTGCGGCCGAAAGACCGGGTCAGCCGCCAGGGGTACGGTCATGATCCGTTCGGGCAGCACGCCCATATGGCGGATGTAATCCGCGCGCGTGGCTGCTGAGATCGCCAGCACGCGCCGCGCCGCGCGCAACGCCAGCGCATTGGCCGTGCGCGCCAGCAACCGTGCTCGACCGCTGCTCTGCCCCGGCAGCAACAACGGGATCAGGTCGTACACCGTCAGCACGGTGGGCACGCCGGGCGCGTAGGGCATCAAGATGTAGGCGCTGTGATAGATGGCGGGGGCGCCGCCGGCGATTTGACGCAGCAGGCGCGGGATCACCCATTGTTGTTGAAGAGAAAACGGCGAGGTCGCAACCGGCACAAGCTGCGCGATCCCTGTCGGTGACACGGAAGGGGGATGCGCCGGGTCGTAGAATAGGGTCAGCCGCTCATCGCGCGCCAGCAGCGGCGCCAATCCGCGCGCAAGGTTGGTGACGTAACGGCCGATGCCTGGGAAATGCGGCGTGGCCGTGCGGGTGTCGAGAATGTAGTGCGGCATCGCTTGATTCGCCAGATAAAGACTCGGTGGGTCCCATCATATAGATGTTCAGATAATCTTCCGGACTCGAGGCTTTAGCCGGTTGCGCTTATGGCCCAAAGAAACCGGCTGAAGCCTCTATTCCAGATCCCAAAGCCCGAAACTTTATCTGACTCACTATAGCAGCACTCGGCGGGGGCGTCAACGGCCCCGCCCCGCTGGCAATTTGGCGTTATGTTATTTGATGCGTAGCACATACATAGGGCCTTGTGTCCGCCCGAACGCCCGCAAGGGACTATGCTACGACCCATCAGCCTTGACCGACTACTATTAGAACTTGCCGTATCTCTCCACCAAGTCGCGCATGAATTCGATGCGATCCTCGCATGCATGTGGAGGAACCTGGTCGCCCGCGTTGGCGATGAGACGTGGGCCATACCTCTTCAACTCCAGCCAGTTCAACACTGCCCGTCGGAAGTGCGCCAACTCCACATCGGGCAGCCAGAGACTTGGGGGAACCCCACCGGAGAGGATGAAATCCGGCCCCGCCTCTTGGCGGCACTCCGGCGGCGTGAGATCACCCATGGGTGAGGGCGTGACCGCATCGGCACAATCGGCGCCGGCTTCCTGAATCATGCGGATCGCTCCGCGCAGCTTGCCGTCAATGTGGACAGCTACGCACTTGCCTGCCGCGTGCAAACGGCGCACGGCTTCGGTGTAGAATCTGGCCGACCACTTCTGGAAAAAACGTGGGGACTGGATGTCGCTGGAGAAGTTGTCACCCATGATGATGATGTCGGCGGGCGAGGTCGCAAGCAGGTTGATGAGGCAAAGCGTGTTCTCGTTGATCCGATCCACTTCCTCGCGAAGGGTGACTGGCCAATCGCTGGCTGCATATGCCGTACCGCTGATCCCCAGCCAGTAGTTCAGCAGGTGTCCCATTGCGCTGTAACCGGCAGAGAGGTAGACGACTCCCATGTCGCCGACCGCCTCATCCCACGCAGCATGGCGGTCCCAAAGTGGCGCATAGACCCGGGAACCGAGCGCATACCCCAGTACCCGCAAATCCTGTTCTGACTGTATTCCCCACCGGCTGATTGCCCAAGAATAGGAGGTCTCCTCCCAGATACGTCTGCGTTCGATCGTACCCAACGGTGTCGTCAGCCGCCAGACAATCTCGGGCGTATCGCCGTGGTAGGTCTTCGACACCTCCGAATGGACCTCTGGTCCATACGCCGCTGTATAAAATGAAGCGAGGTTCGGCATATAGAAGCCCGCGCCGATTCGCTTGTGATAGGTGATCAGTTCATGCTCGGGCTTTTCATAGGCAACGCTTAGATCCCAAGGCATCCGGTTCTTATGATAGAACCAGTGCGATAAATCGAGCATATAGGGGACGACGTCTGGCGTCTGACCGCGATAAACGGCCAGGATGCGTTGGCGCATTGACATCATATGGGATCGCTCCTGATTGATTTGATTGTTTAAGTGAATCCCGTGAGTCCTGTATGAACGGAATAGTACCCATTGCCGTTACGGAAAACAGCACGCACAGGATCAGAGCCAAATGCTAAACGATCATCCAAGGCTTGTCAAATAGGGAGGCGTTTGTAGGTCGGCGGTCGCCCGGGCGCAGCATGCGGCTGGCCTTGCCTCGCTCGACCGCCGCCCTGTTGATGCGCTTTTGCAACAAACGCATGGGCGGTGTCACGGCGATGCTGGACAGGGACTTGGTTTTCTCTCGTGTTACGTTTGCGAAAGGTCTTGACAGTCGTGGTGATCCGTGATATATTCTGCTGGGCGACGCCGTAAGCCTTCTGATCGTAAATGAAACCCCTTGGATTCTTTGATCCAAATAAACTATCCCGCAGAGAGGCGCTCATGGATGCCGGAACCGAGAAACGAAAGACCGCGATATTGGAAGAGTTGGGGCAAAACCAGACGGTTCAAGTTGCCGACCTCAGCAAGCGTTTCGGCGTTTCCGAGGTTTCGATCCGCCGCGACCTGACCCACCTGGAGGCGACTGGGGCTTTGCGCCGGATCCACGGGGGCGCAGTGGTTGCACCGAACACCCGACTGGCCTCTGCCTCGCTTGTCAGGCCGGCGCCAACCCGTCTGCCCGAGAAATCGCGCATTGGCCGGGCCGCGGCCGCGCTCATCTCGTCAGGCGACCGGGTGATCCTCGATTCCGGCACGACTGTCTTGCAGGTCGCGACGCAACTGTCTGCGGAGCTTCGCCAGTCCGGTGACCTGACGGTGATCACCAATTCCCTGCCGGTGGTGCGCGAAATCGGTCCCTGCAAGGGCGTGCACCTGATCCTGCTTGGCGGGGTGTATCTCTCCCAGTACGAGGCCACCGTGGGGCCACAGACGATCGAGCAACTCCACACGCTGCATGCTGACAAGCTGTTTCTGGGCGCTGATGGCCTGACCCTCGCTAAGGGCGTCACGACGGCCAACGTCCTTGAGGCAGAGGTGAATCGCGCGACGATCATTGCGGCGAGCGAAGTGATCGTGGTCGCCGACTCGAGCAAGATTGGCCTCATCGGCCTGACGACCATCGCGCCCCTGGCCGGCATCAGCAAGCTGATCACCGACACCGATGCGGCGGATGACTTCATCGCCGGCCTGCGCCGCCAAGGGGTGGAAGTGATCGTGGTGTAAGAGGTTCACTTCATGGAGTATCGCGTTCTGGGGCGGTCGGAGCTGCGAGTCAGCTCGATAGGGTTGGGGTGCGTCACCTTCGGCCGGGAGGCCGACGTGGAGGCGTCCTTTGCGATCATGGATCGCGCCGTCGAGCGCGGCATCACCCTGTTCGACACCGCCGAAGCGTACGGGGCCGGCCGCTCCGAGGAAGTGGTAGGCCAGTGGATGGCTGAGCGCGGCGCGCGGGGAAAGACCGTGCTGGCGACGAAGGTGACTCATCCCCTGCGCCGCGAGCGGATCCTTGCGTCGGCCGAGGCCAGCCTGCGCCGACTGCGCATCGATGTCATTGACCTGTACCAGCTTCATTCCTGGGATGGTGATGCGCCGTTGGAGGAGACGCTGGAGGCGCTCGACGTATTGGTGAGAAGCGGCAAGGCGCGTTACGTGGGGTGCAGCAACTTCGCCGCCTGGCAACTGTGCAAAGCGCTCTGGCAGCAGGACGTCCGCGGCTGGGCGCGCATGGAAGCGGTCCAGCCGCACTACAACCTCATCGCGCGCGACATCGAGCGGGAGCTGCTGCCCCTGTCTGCCGATCAGGAGATCGGCGTGCTGACCTATAGCCCGCTGGGCGGCGGCTTCTTTACCGGCAAGTACCGGCAAGGGGAGGCCGTCCCCAAGGGATCGCGCATGGATGTGGCGCCGGGGATGCAGCCCTTCTATTTCCACGCCGCGGGATATCGGATCTTGACCGGATTGCGCGCCAAAGCAGACGCATTAGGAACATCCACGACGTTGCTGGCGCTGGCTTGGGCCATGAGCGGCCCGGGTATCACGTCGGTTCTGATCGGCGCCAGCTCAATAGAGCACGTGGATCAGGCTATTGCGGCCCAGGCGCTCGGTTTGTCGCCGGAGCTACGCGCCGAGCTGAGCGCGCTGTAACTCGTTCTCACTCGTTCATTTGTTCATCGAAGGAGCCTCGGATGTACGATCACAATTGGGCCAAGGTTGACGTCAACAGTGTGCCGCACATGGTCGTGCCAGCGCCCGGCCCCAAATCCCATGAAATGCACGAGCGTGCCGCTAAATACATGAAAGGCTACTCGTCGCAGGTCCGTCTGTTCCCGGTAGTCTTCGAGTCGGGTAAGGGTAGAGGTCGGCCTGCGCTTGGTGCGCGCAGCGACCGGCAAGTTCGAGTTCATCTCTTTCCATCGCGATTTTCACGGCAAGACCATGGGCGCGGTGGGCCTCGCCCGGCTGGATGTCAGCCAGGGGTTGCGTGCTCCAGGCTTTTTCCTGGTACCGCGTGCCTACTGCTATCGCTGCGAATTCCGCCAGACCTACCCTGACTGCGACCTGCTCTGCACCGACTACATCCGCACGGCGATCAAGGAAGAGACCTCCGGCCGGGTAGCGGGCATCGTCCTCGAGCCGATCCAGGGCTGGGCGGGCAGCGTCGTGCCGCCGGATGGCTGGATCCAACGCATTCGGGCGATCTGCGACGAGTTCGGCATCCTGATGATGGCCGATGAAGTGCTGACCTGCATGGCGCGCACCGGCAGGATGTTCGCCATGCAGCACTGGAACACCGTGCCCGACGTCATGACGCTGGGCAAGGGCTTTGGCAACGGCTTCCCGGTGACGGCCATGCTGGTTGCCGACCAATACAAAGAGATCATCGAGAAGATCAGCGCCAGCACTTCCTACGGCGGCAATCCCATGGCCTGTGCCGCCGCGCTCGCGAGCATCGAGGTGATCGAGGAGGAGGATCTCTGCGCCCGGGCCAGCCATCTGGGCGGGATCCTGCTCGAGGAGATGGAGTGCATGGCCGCGCGGCACCCGATCATCGGCGAAGTGCGCGGGGTGGGCTGTCTGCTCGGCATCGAGCTGGTGAAGGATAAGGGCACGCGCGAGCCATTCGAGAAGGCCGGCCAGCTCGTCTATCAAAAGGCGTTCCGCAAAGGCCTGGCCTGGATCCCCGCCGGCCATATCCTCCGTATGTCGCCGCCGATGATCATGGAGGATGACATGGCGATGAAGGGACTGGGGATCATCGAAGAAGCGATCTACGAGACGGAACGCGAGCTGGGGTATTGAGCATACTGCGTATTGCGTATTGCGTTGCGTATTGCGCGGCGCGTGTTCCATCGTGGCGACCTTACGCAATACGCACCACGCAATACGAAAGCCACCGAGGTCATCATGTCTTCCAGAACCATCCGCTTCGGCATCATCGGCTGCGGGCTGATGGCGCGAGAGTTTGCCAGCGCGACGCAACGCTGGGCGCATCTGCCACAGATGGAGGTGCGGCCGAAGCTCGTGGCCATCGCCGACACCAAGCCATCGTGCCTTTGCTGGTTCGAGGACAACCTGCCGGACGTCACAGTGGCCGTGTCGGACTATCGCGATCTGCTCGCCAGCCCCCATGTGGACGCCGTCTACTGCGCCCTGCCCCATCATCTGCACGCCCAGATCTACGGCGACATCATCGCAGCCGGCAAACACCTGCTGGGCGAGAAGCCGTTCGGCATTGACTTGGCCGCGAATGAGCGCATCCTGGCTGCGTTGGCTGCCCGCCCGGAGGTTTTTGCGCGCTGCTCGTCGGAGTTTCCGTTCTATCCCGGCCCCTATCAGATCGTCAAGTATTTGCGGGAGGGCCGCTTCGGCAGGATCATCGAGGTGGAGGCCGGTTTCTGGCATTCCAGCGATCTCGATCCCAACAAGCCGATCAACTGGAAGCGGCAGGCGCAGTTCAACGGCGAATACGGCTGCCTCGGCGACCTGGGGATGCACGTCCTGCACATCCCGCTGCGCTTCGGCTGGATGCCCCGGACCGTGCACGGTTTGCTCTCCAAGATCGTGACGCAACGGCCCGATGATGCGGGCAATATGGTCCCATGCGACACATGGGACAATGCCGTCATGGCCTGCGAGGCCGTCAGCGGCGAGCATAAGTTCCCGATGCTGCTGAGCACCAAGCGCATCGCGCCCGGCGAGACCAACACCTGGTTCATCAAGATCCACGGCACGGAGTTCTCGGCCGAATTCACCACCAAGTACCCGCGCACCCTGCGCACCTTGACCTACCGATCAGGCAAGCCGCAGAGCTGGGAGGTGCTCGACTTGGGATATGTCTCGGCTTACCCGGCCATCACGGGGCCGATCTTCGAGTTCGGCTTCTCAGACAGCATCCTGCAGATGTACGCGGCGTTCTGCGATGAGCTGATCAACCGTGAGCGGATGAGCCAGCCGTTCGGCTGCGCCACCCCCGCAGAGACCCATCAGCACCACCGCGTACTCACCGCTGCGCTGGAGTCGTACAAGGCCGGGACGGTGGTGGCATTGGCGTGATCCGGCGCACTTGGTCTCAAAGCTTCGGCCGGTTGCATGGTCGGCAGCGATGACCGGCTAAAGCCTCGATTCCGCTCAATTCGCATCCATCCAAGTTCACGCGCGGGCCGTTTTTAAGCCAGGAAGAAGCAACATGCCCAAGATCACTCACAGCACCGATGTGGATCGCGAGCTCTTCGACCACGAGCTGGACAGCTTCGTCCCCGACGTGATCTGCGACGCGCACGCACACTTGTGGGCCAGGGATGACCTGCCGCCGGCCGCCCTGACCGGCGCGTTCGGGACGATGGATGTGCCGGTCGTTGACCTGGCGACGTACCGAAGCTACATGGCCGAGCTTCTCCCCAACCGGAGGATCGCGGGCGGGCTGCTGATCCCCGGCGCCGTCGGCGCGACAGGCGCCGGCCTGACCGCCGAAAACGAGCTTGTCTCCCGCGAGGCCAGGTGGGCGCCGGGGTGGCGGAGCTCGTTCCTCATCACGCCCCAAATGGACCCGGAGTACGTCCGCTCGGAAGTGCGCCGTCTGGGGGCATCGGGGTTGAAATGCTACTACGTCCACTCCGGCAAGAGCCCGAGCTGGGACGCGGAGATCCCCGACTACCTGCCGGAGCGGCTGGTGCGGGTGGCCGACGAAGAGGGGTTGTGCATCACGCTCCACATGGTGCGCCGCCGCGCGGTCGCCGATCCCAGCAACCAACACTGGATTCGTCACTACTGTGAGACGTACCCGCGTATGCGGCTCATCCTGGCGCACGCGGCGCGTGGCTTCAACCCCTACCATACCATCGAGGGGATCCAGGCCCTCAAGGACCTGCCCAACCTCTGGTGTGATATGTCGGCCGTCGCCGATGTGGGCGCGTGCGAGGCGATCATCGAGGCGCTGGGCCACGAGCGGCTGCTATACGGCACCGACTTCCCTGTCAGCCACTTGCGCGGGCGGTGCGTGGCGATCGGCGACGGGTTCCTCTGGCTGTACGAGGACACGCTGGACTGGTCCACGGTCTGGTTCTTACCCCTCCAACCCGTGCTGATCGGGCTGGAGTCGTTGCGCGTCCTCAAGCAGGCGGCCTGGCATCAACGCCTGTCCGACCGGCAGGTGGAGGACATCTTCTGCAATAACGCGCGGAGCACGCTGGGATGAAAGCTGCCACGTGCCAGGCACTTGCGAAGTGCCTGGCACGTTCGAGATGACTTGTAAAGGTTGGAGGTAATCTGTGAACTTCATCGCTACCTTGACCGATAGCCAGATCGAAGAAATCCGGGACAAGACTGCGGAGATCCTCGAAACCGTGGGCCTCCGCGTGGGGCATGCGGACATGCTGCGGCGCTGCCGGGAGGCGGGGGCGGTTGTGGATGAGGCGAGCGGGACCGTCCGCTTCCCGCGTCCTTTGCTGGCCGAGCTCCTGGCCAGCGTTCCGTCCGAATACACCGTCACTGGCGCGGACGGCGCCGAGTACACGATCGGCGGGGAGCATCAGCATTGCCATGCCATCGTCACCGACCCCTGGATCGTGGACTACGAGACGCAAGCCCCGCGTCGGCCCCGGCTCGATGACCTGCGCCGGCACACGGTCATCAGCCAGAAGCTCAAGCAGGTCGCGTTCATCAGCCTGATGGACTTCCCGGTGACGGACGTGGAGGGGCCAACCTCTAGCCTGCGGGCCTTCGAGGAGCACGTCCTGCACCATGCCAAGCACACCTGGGTCTTCGCCACCGATCTGGAGCGCTATCGTCACTTCCTGGAGATCGGCAAGATCGTGGCTGCGGCGCAGGGCAAGGACGTGAGCGACAGTCGGCTGCTGAGCATCGCGGTGGGAGTGCTGTCGCCGATGGCGGTGACCGGCCTCAACGTCGAGTTCCTGCTGGAAGCCTGCGCACACGACTTCCCCGTGATCCCGACCGTCTGCCCGATGGCGGGGATGAGCAGCCCATACAGCCTGGCCGGCGCCGTGCTCCTGGGCAACGTTGAGACCATCGGCCTGGCTGCGCTGACCCAGATCGTCCGCCGCGGGCATCCGTACCTGTACGCCTTCGGGCCGTCGGTGGCGGACATGCGCTCCGGGCACGATCTGTACTACACACTCGACAAGGTCCTCTGGAAGATCGCCGGCGCGCAGTTGGGCAAGTTATACAACATGCCGATCGCGGTCGAGGCCGGCGGCTCGATGACTTTCCGCTATGACCAGCAGAACGGCGCGGAAGGGATCCTGTTTATGCTGGCGGCGCTGGGCGCCGGCGCCAACATCATCAACGGCATCGGCTCGACCTACAACGCGATCGGCATGTCGGCCGAGATGATGGTGATCCACACGGCCTGGCTGGAGGCGGCCCGCTTCCTCCAGCGCGGCATTCGCTTCGACGGTGGCCGGCTTGGGCTGGAGAGCATCCTGCGGACAGGGCCGGGCGGCAGCTACCTGACCGATGACCTGACCCTGCACTGCCTCCGCCAAAAGGAGTTTTTCGCCAACCCGATGTTCGATCACTCCGGCGGCGCGGAGGTGGGGGAGCCGCTGCTGGTGCGTGCGCATGAGCAGGTGGAGCGACTGACGGCGGACGCCGCGTCGCCGTTGACGGATCAAGTGCAAGAGGGGATCCGCCGGTATTGCGCGGAGCAGTACCGGAAGCTGGGAGCCTGATCGGGGGAGGAACATATGGCACAAGGCATAGAATACCCCTGTGTTTTGGGTACGGGCCAGGCGTTGTATCGCCAGGCCAAGACCCGCATCCCGGGCGGGACGCAACTGCTCTCCAAGCGGCCGGAGATGTTCCTGCCGGAGAATTGGCCGGCGTACTACAGCCGGGCGCGGGGCGTCGAGGTTTGGGACCTGGATGGGGCGCACTACTACGACATGAGCTACAGCGGCATCGGCGCGAACATCCTGGGCGCCGCCGATCCCGACGTGGACGCCGCGGTGATGGAAGCCGTGCGCGCCGGCTCAATGTCCACGCTGAACTCGCCCGACGAGGTGACGCTGGCAGAGTTGCTGTGCGAGCTGCATCCATGGGCGCAGATGGTGCGCTACACGCGCTCGGGCGGCGAAGCGATGGCCGTGGCCGTGCGCATCGCCCGAGCGCATACCGGTCGCGACCGCGTGACTTTCTGCGGCTACCACGGCTGGCACGACTGGTACTTGGCCGCCAACCTGGCCGAGCAGAATGCGCTCGACGGCCTCCTCCTCCCCGGCCTCGATCCCGCGGGCGTGCCGCGCGGGCTGCGCGGGACGGCGCTGCCTTTCCACTACAACCGCATCGAGGAGCTGCAGGCCATTGTGGCGCGGCACGGCCCGGAACTGGCAGCGGTCGTCATCGAACCGATCCGCAACGATGAGCCAGCGCCGGGCTTTCTGGCGGAGATCCGAGCCATCTGCGACCGGATCGGCGCGGTCCTGGTGGTGGATGAGATCTCTGCCGGCTTCCGCCTGACGACCGGCGGCGCACACCTGGTGTACGACCTCGAGCCGGACATCGCGGTGTTCGCCAAAGCGATGAGCAACGGCTACCCGATGGCTGCCATCATTGGCAAGCGCGACGTCATGCAATCAGCCCAAAAGACCTTCATCAGCAGCACCTATTGGACCGACCGCATCGGCCCGGCCGCGGCGCTGGCAACCATCCGCAAGCACCGGCGCTGCGACGTGGCCCGGCGTCTCAACCACATCGGTACCCTGGTGAGGGAAGGATGGCGCGTGGCCGCCGAGCGGGCGGGGCTGCGCCTCGAGATCGGCGGCATGGTCCCACTGAGCCATTTCGCCATCCAGGCAGCCGACGCGCCGGCTGCGCACACCCTCTACACGCAACTGATGCTGGAGAAGGGCTATCTGGCGACCAAGGCCTGCTACGTGACCTACGCGCACAGCGAGCCGATCGTCGAGGAGTACCTGCAGGCGACCGAGGATACCTTCGGCGTGATCGCCGCCGCGCTGCACCGCGGCGCGGTGCGCGATATGCTCCACGGGCCGGTCGCACACAGCGGCTTCGCCCGGTTGAACTGACCATGAACGCCAAGGAGCGCGTCCTTCGGGCCATCCGCGGGGGACGGCCGGATCGGATACCGGGGATACTACGTTACCCTGAGGCCGATCGTTACGCCCTGGAGGGCGCGACGCTGTTTGATGGCACGACCGAGGATCTTCGCGAAGGGCTCACCATCCAGGTCGAGGGCGCGCACATCGTGCGAGTCTGCCCGCCCCATGAGCTGCCGGAGGGCATCCCGGTCGTTGACCTGACAGGCTGCTGCGTAACGCCCGGCCTGATCGACACACACGTGCACAGCGAAGATTGGCATGCGCCGCTCTACCTGGCCAACGGAGTCACGACTGTCCGGGATGTGGGCTGCGCCCTGGCGCCAGTGCTCGCGCGGCGCCAGCAGTGGAACGCGCCGGGCGCGGCCGCGCCGCGGCTGGTCTGTTGCGGGCCGCTGCTCGACAGCCCAGGCAAAACGTGGCGGGCGATGGGCAGTATCGTGTCATCGCCGGAACAGGCGCGTGCGATGGTGGACCGGTGGGTCGCGGCGGGGGTAGATCAGATCAAGCTGTACGCCAGCCTGAACGAAGCCTGCTTTGTGGCGGCTGTGCAGCGGGCACACGGGCACGGTAAGCTTGTCCTGACTCACCTGCAAGACTGCTTCGATGCGCGGGCCGCCATCGAGGCCGGGGTGGATGAGATCGAACACCTCTCCGGCTTCGCGGAGGCGCTCTGGCCGGAGCGGCGGGCGGCAGGTGAGGGGTGGCGCCGCCTCTGGGCGGAGCCGGAACGCGACCGGGTCCAGCGCCTGGTGGAGCTGGTGCTGGCGCACGGCACGTGGCTGCCCGTCACGCGCGTGGTATGGCATCGGCTCAATGCCGCCTGGAGTCCGTTCGATGGGGATCATCCGGAGCAGCGCTACGTCCCATGGCCTCTTGAGGTGTGGTGGGCTTTATATTACGGCGGTTCGATGTCTGCCGGCGAGCGGCTCGAGTGGAGCCGCGCCCTGGCGGGCATGCAGATCTTCACGGCCGCATTGATCGAGGCGGGCGCCCGCGTGATCCCCGGCAGCGATGCGCCCTTCACCAAGGTCATGCCCGGTTTCGGCCTGCAGGACGAGCTGGAATTGCTGTGTGAGTGCGGCATGTCGCCCGCTGTCGCACTGACGGCCGCCACACGCCTGGCTGCCCAGGCGCTGGGGGTCGGTCACCTGGTCGGCACGATCGAAGCCGGGAAGGAGGCCGATCTGTTGGTGCTGGAGGGTGACCCCGTAGCCAGCCTGCGCGACCTCCGGAAGATCCTGGCGGTGGTACGAGGGGGCGCCTGGTTCCGTCCAGAACTGCTCCTGGATCAGG
>Ga0210051_1004845_pt1 | contig 13044 bp, 9 predicted proteins | sample CryGey092014_all_FD_185464 | JGI IMG/M metagenome (GOLD analysis project Ga0210051, IMG submission 185464) | Groundwater microbial communities from aquifer - Crystal Geyser CG23_combo_of_CG06-09_8/20/14_all (SPAdes) (version 2) | ecosystem: Environmental > Aquatic > Deep subsurface > Groundwater ...
AAGAAAGAATTTGCCGCCAAAGAAAAACTTGAAATTGTCATCGGCGCGGCGGAGCCGCGATTTGCTTGGCTGGCTCCTCGCCGCCTGCGGCGGCGAAATGCGTTCGAACTATTTTTAGAATACTGCATAGAAAATAAATGCTCTTTAATGTATATATTCTTTTCAGCACCAAATCTCCCAAAACTTATGTTGGTTATAGCAGTGACTTAGAGAAAAGAATTAAATCTCACAATGATGGTAAAGTTTTTGCGACAAAAAGTTTAAGGCCCTGGAAAATTATTTATCGAGAAATGACCAACTCTTTAGCGGAAGCTAAAAGACGCGAACTTTACTGGAAAAGTGCAGCAGGAAGACGCAATATTAAAAAAATCCTAGATGGGTTCCCGCCTCGCCTTAGGAAGCGAGGCGAGGCTCCCGCTCTAAATGAGCGAGGCTTGCTCCTGTTGGAGCGGCGCCTCAATTAGTGAATTGAGGCGGCGAGTCCTTCTGGGGGCATCCATAATATCAAAAATTAAAAATCAAATATCAAAATTATTGGGAGGATGGGGATTATTTGGGATTGAAAAATCAATTGGCGGTTTTCGTGATAGGAAAATAAAATTTTTAATCCAATAAAAAACCAAGAAAAAGCCCAAAATACGGGTTTTTTTGTTGCCACGATTTGACAGCTCGCTTGTTTTTTGCTATGCTTATTGTGTTCCTAAGATAAACTTGGGAATCCGGCTACGAGGTTGTCGTGGCAAATTCGCACCCTAAAGGAGGATCTCATGGATCCCAAACGACAGGGCGAAATCGCCCTAATGTTGGTGAAGTACTTTATGCGCAAGCGCGGCATTACGCTCTCGCAGGACAAAATGCGAGATCTCGGGAATGTCGCCAAAGCCATCGGGGTATCTGTCGAGGAGCTAAGGCAGTTCGCCAAGCCCCTTGCGCAGGAACTCTTCGAGGAGTGCTTCGCCATCAAGTAGTCGGAAAACCAGGGTGAAGCTTGTAGCTCCCTAAAAGGGTAATTGTACCTCGCCGCCTAAAGCGGACAAGGGCAGAACAAGAACCTCTCCCCGTTTTCTGACAACATTGCCCCATTACTCTTCGGAGTAGTGGGGCATCTTTTTTTGTTTAATAATCCTTTAAATTTATAACATCCAATTTTAAATCCTTGACAGATTATATAATTAATTATAGAATATTAAGCACTGAACCTTAAAAAAGGAGAAAATAAAGAGGGAAGAGAAAAAAGAAAGCAACCTCAAGAACCTAAAAAACTGGAGGAAAACATGAAAAACAGTCGGATCGCCACAATACTCATCGTCGTCATCGTCGCAATTCTCTTTTTGGGAGCAGTTGGAGCGGCTGCAGATGGCAGTATTGGTTCGCAGTGCGCGACGCCTACGAAACCTGTCTGCCCAACAAAAACCCCCACATCAACTCCAACAGAAACGTCAACGGCTACACCTACAGCTACCTCAACCGAGACCTCAACCGCAACTCCAACGGAAACCGCAACATCTACTGCCACAGTCACGGAAATACCCACTGATACTGCAACTCCAACAGATACGCCTGCTCCGACGAACACGCCGACAACAATACCGACGGAGACAGCAACCGTTGTTCCGCCGACCGCGACTTCGGTTCCACCGATGAAGACAGCAACCTCAACTGCGACACCGACAACCCCGCCGCCGACAGACACGCCGGTGCCAACATTTACCGCGCCAATAGAAACTCCGATATTCCCAACGGCAACGTCTACGCCGACAGCACCAAGCGAAACCGTAACCCCGGTGCCGCCAACTGAAACACCAACAACTCCACCAACAGCAACGTCGATACCGCCAACGCCCACGGATACGCCAGTCCCGCCTACAACAATTCCACCCACTTTAACTCCGTTGCCGCCTACGGCAACGGCGACCGCAACTATGCCTGCAATACTAGGTGACGGGGGGTGAAATCCCCAAACCTATAGCCGGTTTCTTCGTGGTCGTTATACTGTTTCTCTTTGCCCTTGTGCTCGGCGTACTAGTCCTTGTGTACGGCATGGCGTTTCTCATATTCTTTAAGTTCATCCTAAGATAGATCTTGGGACCACACGAAAATCCCGCTTCTCCTAAAGGCGAACCTGCCAGACGTTATTGTCTGGCAGGTTCGCCTAACTTCTAAAATTCGCGGCAACGCGGATTTTTTTGTTTCTAAAAAATATGTGTGAATTAATTAGTTTGATTTAATTTCCTAAAACTGATTTAATTAACTAACAAAGCATCGCTTAATTAAAAATGATAATCAGAATGTTAAAAAGCAGGAAAGCTCAAGAGCAATTTTAGTTTTGCTCTTTTTTGTTTTCCTGGACTTCTAAGATAATAGAAATTTATGAATCAAAAAATAAAATTTTTATTTCTAATTCTCTTTTTTGGGAACTTGATGCTATTTCCTTTTTCTTCTTTAGCCGGAGAATACAAACTAAACGATGGCACGATAGTTCATTATGAAGGCTTAGTTCCTTGCGGTTATGACCTAAATAAAGACGGTGAAATGCAGTATTACGAAAACTGCCAGCTTTGTCATTTTTTTGTAATGGGTAAGGGTATTCTGGATTTTGTCTTGGAAATAATAATTATAATTGCCGTGTTGATGTTTGTATATGGCGGCATAACTTTTATAATCGCAACCGGAGATCCGGGTAAATTCAGCAAAGGAAAGGATATAATACAGGCGGCTGTGATTGGTGTTGTTATAATTCTCGCTGCCTGGATAGTTGTCAATACTATTTTTTTGTTAATCGGAGTGGCCGACTGGACGGGATTAAGAGAGGGTTGGTTTAAAATTGATTGTCCGATAACAATAGCATCCTTACCAACCCCTCCCCTAACAAGTGGTTCATGCGAAACTGGGTGCGATTTCTTAGCAATGGGACCCTGCACCGCTGACAAACCAAACATAACTTCTGTAAGCGGTGGAGTTTGCTGCTGTCCAGATGTTAGCGCTAGCAGTATTGATCTTACTTTAAATCTAAATTTCCAAGGTTTTTCTTCCGACGGAGATCCTGAATTTCGCGGTGCTGACATCTTGGGAACAACTGACGTTCCAGACGCTCCTTAATTTTAAAGGATATTATAGAACTATGCCCGGACAAAAAACAATCTCAAAATTAACCGCTCGAGTAAAATGGAAATGAACAAAAAATTACGTTTAGTTGGGGCAATTTTCTTTACTATTTTTCTCATAATTTTAGGATTGATTGCGAATGTTCGCCTCGTTAAGGGAGAACAAAAATTAGCAAAAGAAGCGACTGCCTCTATGGTCCTTTTTGAAGATGGTTTTGAAAAAGGACTTAATAACTGGCATTCCAACAATTCAAGCTATGTTTATTTGGCGCCAGGTAAAGGTAGGGGCAATACCGCCTTGGCAATTAAGAGCCCTGGTGGCGGTGGAAGCAGCTACGCCTACCGCTTCTTTGACAATTTAACCGCAAGAGTGTCTGTTTTCCTGTGGGATGACACCAATTTACTAAGAGATCCCAATGATGATACCTACGTCTATATAAGTCTCCATACCAATGGTTCTTATGGTGATTTATCAATAGGCATCAGACCGAAAACAAGCACGACGAACTATACTTACTGTCCAGGACCTCCGGATGGCTGTATGGACACCGGTATCCCAAGAAGTGCCGGTTGGCATCAATTCAAGCTTTTCGTTACCCCGAAAGGGAGTTACGGCAAAATTGACGCCACAAGCTTGTCTTGGCTTCCCGGAAATTCTATAAATTCTGCCGTCTGTATCGACTCTACAACTTTCAGCAGAGTTACTATCGGCATCCTAGGATCAACCTATCAAGGTCAAGAATTTTATTTCGATGATGTTTCTATAGATACCTGGCCTGGTCCTAGCGGTTCGGAGGCCAAAAAAGATTTATCACAAAAATTTTTGAATATTTATCTAAATAACTACGGCCAAATAAATGAAGAAACCGTAATTGACACCATAAATAACTACAACAAAGGCTTTATGAGAAATTGCCACGAAGGCGAGGGAGACGAGGGACTCGAGTGTCATGAAAGAAAAATTCATATCTATATGCTTCTTCTCCATACGGCCGTGGCCCATGGAATAAATTATAAACTGACAGGTTCGACAAGTAGCCTCAACAAAGCCATTAGCATCATTGAGAAAGTAAGTGCTAATAGAAGCACTGCCCCGTGGAGCGACCCGCTAGTAACGGACAATATGGCAGTAGCCTCACGTGCCAGAGTCGATCAGCTTTTGACCTGGGCTAGCTGGCTAGTAAGGGACAAAATGTCAGTAGCCTCACAGCAGACAATTGAAAATTTCCTCGTTGATGAAGCCAATTATTATTCAAGCCAGTTTCGGGGATATAGTTTCTATGAAGGTAATTCGTCTGGCGAAGAAAATTCATGGCCTGGCGAATTTCTTCATTGGCTCTATTTAGCGTATAACTGGAGACCTGAAAAGGAAACTTGGTTAAATATGGCCAAAACTTATTTATTTCACAGCCTGACAACCGGTGAATCCTACGGAGGTGTTTACACTCAAACCCTTTATTCCGAAGTACCTGAGAAATCTGAGAAATATCTCTTTGATAACCACGGATTCCATCCCCATTCCGGTTATGCAATGCTGCCAATAGAGGTCTTGGCAGTTACGGATAAGCTTGAAAGAAAATATTTTTCAGGAAGAATCATTCCAGAATTTGAGCATAACGTCAAAGAAGTATGGCTTAAAAATAGAAGCCCCTACATTAATTTTACTACCTTTCAGTATGATAAAATCTCTGCTCTGGGCCTATACAACACTAACGCAATAAGGCATCTTCATGTTAGACTTAACTTTTATCATCTTATGAATGACTTATATCCGGCCACCAATAACGTTGGCCCGACTGGAGATTTGGCCACCCATGCTTTTGAATACATTTATTTTATTAAGGATAGCTATCTTGGCATTCCAGTTGAGAATAACGTCCAATTCACACAACCCGAGATTAATGAAATTGATACCGCCAATTCTAAAGCGAGTATATGGCTTAGTAACTCTATACATGCTCTTGATTACTGCAATTATTTATTTTTATACGTCTTAAACCAGCCAATCGGTTTGCTTGACGACAGCAGGAGCGGTTTTGAAGGCAGCGAGTCTTTTGATTCTTGGAAACCTAGTGGTAACGCTAGTCAAACCGATACCCGTTCGGACTACCGAGCTCAGGCAGGAGACTATTCGCTTCGGGTTGATTACACCGCCTCCTCTACTACGCCTTACTATTCTGCTTACACGGTTTTGTCTTCGGCCCCATCCTCAGGCCAACAGATAGAATTTTCCGGCAAATATTTTGTCGCTTTGCGGGAACCAGCTAACACTACTCTTAATGCTTGTGTCCAACACTTTAGTACGTGGCCGAGTGGTTGGCTTAAAGAAGACTGTACTAGCCTTGACGCTTCTTTATCAAAAAATCCGGACGGCTCTGATGGTGCTTGGCGTGATTTTAAGGTTGTTTCTCCCTATATAGCTGGAGCAACGCAAATTGTACCAAAATTTGACGTTGCCGGCAGTCCCGGAAGGGTTGTCTACCATGTTGACTCTTTACGCTTAGAGTTTGTCCCTGCCCCCACGCCAACACCAATACCCCTTAAACACATTAAAGTCCTTTCTCTAAATGGAGGAGAGCAATTAAGTCAAAATAACAGTTATGAAATTAAATGGGAGACCTCGGGAGTTGAAAAAATTGGCCTTGTGCTCTACAAAAATAAAACTGCTGTCGGCGCGATTGCCAGAGATATTCCAACAAGCTATACTGAAATCCTTTGGACCCCCGGCCCAGATATAAGTTCTGGAGGAGAGTACAGAATAGGAATTTATCAATACCCTTGGGCAACCGGTAACCTCGTGGACTATAACGATAATCCTTTTATCATTGGGCCATAAATACTTTTCAAAAACAAACTTAGCAAAGAAGAAATACCCAATGCCCTCAACTCTTGAAGAAGATAGTAAATTGTTTTACAATATTGGGGTAAGATTGCCCTACACTTTTACGCCCCTGTAGCTCAACTGGAAGAGCACTTGCCTCTTAAGCAATTGGTTCCGCGTTCGAGCCGCGGCAGGGGCACAAAAGGTTTCGAGGCGCGTAACGCCGAAGACCCCGTAGTGAAGTGAAGCTTCTACTACCGGGGCGAGTCCTGCTGGGGGCACCGGAAAAAATCAAATATCAAAAAGCAAATACCAAATATCCCCGTAGAACCCCGCCCTTTTTCCGAAAAGAGCGGGGCCCACGGAGCAGGCAAAAACGAAAGAGAGGCTTTTTTTTATTTTCAGAAGTAGTATAATCAAAAAAGATATGCTAACACCAAAGCAAAAATCAAAAATTATTGAGGCGGCTAAGGTTCATGACACCGATACCGGCTCCTCGGAAGTTCAGATAGCCTTATTGACTGAAGAAATTAATAAGCTGGTTTTGCATTTGAAAAAACATCCAAAGGATCTTCATTCAAAAAGAGGACTGCTAAAAATGGTAGCTAAAAGAAGAAAACTGCTTGGATATGTGAAGAACGAAAGCGAAAGGAGATATAATGCCATTGTCAAAAAAATAGGATTAAAGAAATAACTGTTATATTGTTAAATTGTCACATTGTCATATTGATAGCGGCTTCGTAGCAATGTAGCAGTATAGCAATATATCAATGTAACAATGGTTATCAAGCATCCCGGACAAAGAGTAGGCGTATTGATTGATGTTCAAAATCTTTACCATTCGGCAAGGAATTTATATCAGGCCCGAGTTAACTTTCGGGAAATTTTAAAATTAGCTGTCAGCAATAGAAGTTTAATCAGAGTATTCGCTTACGTTGTTAGAACAAAAACCGGCGAAGAAAAACCATTCTTTGATGCTTTAATAAAATTAGGGATTGAAACAAGGGTCAAAGATCTGCAGGAATTTTACGGCGGTATGAAAAAAGCTGATTGGGACGTGGGACTAGTTATTGATGCTGTCAGAATAGCGCCAAGCGTCGATACATTGGTTATTGCTTCCGGTGATGGAGATTTTATTTCTCTGGTTGAGTACTTAAAAAATCAAGGAAAACGAGTAGAAGTGATTGCTTTTGGAAAATCATCTTCTTCTCGCTTAAAAGAAGTGGCAGACGAATTTATTGATCTGGAAAAAAATCCGGAAAAATATCTTTTGAAAGCTAAAACAATAATAAATGGATAGCAAAAAATATAAAATCGAGCTCTGTAATAAAGAATTAAATGTTGAAATTTCCGATCTGGCAGAACAGGCCAACGGAAATGTTTTTGTAAGGTACGGGGATACTGTAGTTCTGGCAACCTGCGTAATGTCAAAACAAGAAAGACAAGGCGCGGGTTTTTTTCCTTTGCTCGTTGATTACGAAGAAAGATATTATGCTGCGGGAAAAATCAGAGGCCCTCGCTATATCAAAAGAGAAAGCCGGCCTTCTGACGAAGCCATTTTAAACGCCAGATTAATTGATAGAGCGATCCGACCGCTTTTTCCCAAAGAGTTAACTCGGGAAGTTCAAGTAATATTAACTATTCTTTCCTGGGATGGCCAAAATGATCCCGACGTTCCCGGACTCCTGGCGGCTTCTTTGGTGTTAGCAATTTCCGATATACCCTGGCAAGGACCATTAGGCGCAATAAGAATAGGATTAAATGAAGGCAATTTTATTTTCAATCCAACTTATGAAGAAAGAGAGAAAAGCAAAATAGATTTTGTTTTAACAGGAATAGAGGGCAAAAAAGAACTGCTTATTAATATGATGGAGGGCGGCTTTGACGAAATTGACGAAAAAACAGCTTCAGAAGCAACGGCCTCCTGCAAAAAGTTTTTAAAAGACGTGCTTGATTTCCAGAAAAGGATTATAAAAGAGGTTGGCAAAGAGAAAATTTTAATCGAAAGGACAGAAAAAGACTTAGAATTAGAAAAAGAAATAAAAGAATTTTTGGGAAACAGATTGGAAAAAGCAATTTTCCAGCCAGAAAAGAACGAAAGAGTAGATCAAATGGCTTTATTGAAAGAAGAATTAGCCGATTTTACCGAGGCAAAACATCCTGGTGAAGGAAAAACAAGTTATGCTTTGAACTTTTTTGAAGAGGAAATTAACAGACTCGTCCATGAAAATGCCATATTACATGAAAAAAGACCGGACGGACGAAAAATAGATGAACTAAGGAAAATTTCTTGCCAAGTTGGAGTTCTGCCGAGAACTCATGGATCCGGACTTTTCTGCCGGGGACAAACAAAAGCCTTATCTATTCTTACATTAGGTGCGCCCGGAGACCAGCAAATTCTTGAAGGCATGGAAATTGTCGGCAAGAAAAGATTTATGCACCATTATAACTTTCCTCCCTATTCAACTGGCGAAATAAAGCCAATGAGAGGTCCGGCAAGAAGAGATATTGGGCACGGAATGCTAGTAGAAAAAGCTCTTCTGCCATTAATTCCTGCTTCTGAAAGTTTTCCCTATACCATAAGAATAGTTACAGAAATTCTTTCTTCTAACGGTTCAACTTCTATGGCTTCGGTTTCCGGCTCTTCTTTGGCTCTAATGGATGCGGGAGTACCGATAAAAGCTCCAGCCACTGGCATTGCTTTAGGATTGATGAGTGACAAAAAAGGAAACTACAAAATTTTAACAGATATTCAGGGACCGGAAGATCATCACGGCGATATGGACTTTAAGGTAGCTGGCACTAGAGAAGGAATAACAGCAATTCAAATGGATGTAAAAATCTCTGGCATCACTCAAGAAATTTTAGAAGAAGTTCTGTCCCGGGGAAAAAAAGCAAGACTCCAGATTTTGGAAACAATGGACGAAACTCTACAAAAACCAAGACCAGAGCTCTCTCCCTTTGCCCCAAGAATTCTAACTATTCAAATAAATCCCGACAAGATTAGAGAAGTGGTTGGGCCTGGCGGCAAAGTTATTAATGAAATTATTGGAAAGTGCGGCGTTGCCATTGATATTCAGCCAACAGGACTTATCTTCGTTACTTCTGAATCCGAAGAAGCCGCCAAAAAGGCAATTGATTGGATAAAAAATATTACCAGAGAAGTAAAAGTAGGCGAGGTTTTCCAAGGCAAAGTAACTAGAATTTTTAATTTCGGGGCGATGGTTGAGATTTTACCGAATCAGGAAGGCTTAATTCATATTTCCGAGCTTGCTCCCTTTCGAGTGAATAGAGTTGAAGACATAGTTAAAGTTGGCGACATTGTGCCAGTAAAGGTAGTAGGCATTGACGAACAGGGAAGAGTTAATCTTTCTTTAAAAGCGATGCAAGAAAACTCAAAGCGCAGGCACTAGACTACAATCTCTTGAAAGTTTTAGGTATTATGGAATAAACCCCGTTAGAAGTCTGCTGTTTGATATTTTGGCAAAAAAAGTTCAAGAACTTTTTTTGCTCCTGTTTACTAGAAGTATCTTGTATCATAATAAAGAATTGTTTTACAGCGGCAGACTTCTAACGGGGTAAACCAATCTTTTAAAATAAGTTTATTTTTGCGGCGGGAATACCCCTTAGCTTTTCAGTGGGGATGAAAGCCGCAAAAACCTGCCTGCCGGCAGGCAGGGAACTTGTCCCGCCCTCTATGCCCGTGACTAAGTTTATCTAACCCAAATTTGTTTTTCTAAACATCCTGGGTTTAATAACTTCGGTGATGAGCTTAGAGGACGGGATACCCCGTAATCAGCTCTCGGGGAGGGGTTCATAATTCACTTTTCTCATCTCATATGCCAGAAGAAACAGCCGAAAAAGTAGAAACCTTAAAAAGAGTAGAGGTCAGAACGATGCAAAAAGATATTGCTCGTATTAGAGAAGGGGAAGCGAGAAAAGAAAGAGAAAAAATAGTAACTTTAAAGACTGAGGAGGAAGCGAGAAAAGAAAAGGAAAGAATGGAAAGGCTGAAAAGAGAAACAGAAGCAAAACGAAAAACCGAGGAAGAATCGAAAAAGAAAGAAAAGGACATTCAATCCTCGCTCGAAGCGAGGAAAAAACTTATTGCTGAAATTGAACAGAAAAAAGCAAAAAAAATAGAGGAGACGGGCAAAGAACTGAAAGAAAAAATGGAGACTATTCAAAAAAAAGAAGAAAAACAAAGAACAAGTTTTCTAGAAAAGGTTTGGGGAGTAGAAAAACAAAAACCCGAAATCCTTACCAAAGAAGAAGTAAGAGAAAAAGAAGAAAGAGTGGTTCTTAGAAAAGGCGACGAAGAGATTACAAGGTTAGCTGAAGAAATAGAAACCAGAGCCCAGAGGAAAAAGAAAGAAACAGAAATTGAAAAGAGGCGCAATGAACAAATGAGAGAAGAAAGAAAGGCGCAACGGGAAAAAGAAAAATCCGAACTAGCCAAAGAAAAATTCGCAGTAGACGAAGTCCTTAGAATAATTCCGGATAGAAAACAGCCTTTAGAATTCAAAAGAAGCCAGCTTTTAGAAAGAAGAACAGAAGTAGAAGAACTTCTCAGGCCGATTTTAGAGAAAGAAAATGAAGTTGAAAAAGAAGAGGCGGCGATTGAGGAACAAGAAAGAATTGCAACCTCGCCAAAAGAGCAACAAAGAATAGCAAGAAAAAAATGGCAAATAGCTCAATCAAGGAGAGAGGCTGAAAAACAAAGATGGGAACAAGAAGAAAGAAAAAGTAATATTGAATCTCAACTAAGAGAAATAAGCTCGCAATATCAAAGAATTTTAGACGAAGAGGAAAGGTTTAAAGAAAAAAAAGAAGTGGTTCTAAGGAAACAAGAGGCTATAAGACTGGAGGAAGCAAGAGATATTTTTGAGAAAGAGCTTCAAAAATTTCCTGAAAGAAAAGCGCCGCTGGAAGCAAGGCGAATTAAACTTTCTGAATCAAAAACGCAAATTGAGACTACTTTATTGGCTATTTCCAAAAAAGAAAAGGGACTAGAAGAAGAAAAGAAAACCATTGAAAATGAAGAGAGAATGACGACGTCTCCTAAAGAAAAAAAAGAAGTAGAGCAAAAAAGATGGAAAACAGAAGATCAAATAAAGAACACTCAGGAAGAAAAATGGTCTCAACAGGAAGAAAAAGAAAAAATAGAGTCCCAAATTAGAGAGCTCGATTCAGAATATAGAAAAATCCTGGAAGAAGAAGACAAACTACTTGCAAAAATAGAAGAGATTGACCGAAGATTAGAATCGGCGCCTCATGCTTATAAAAAATGGATTCCTACTGCCGAGGAAAAGGAGGAAATAAAATTAAAAGAAACGGAAAGGCAAAGAGAGCCCCAAATGCCTGCTAGAGAAATCCCTCAAATTAGAGAAATTCCCGTGGTCGAAAGAGAAATTGAGCAAGCTCCAGAAAGAAGAAAAGAAAGAATAGATTTTGAAAAAGAAATAGAATATGAAGAAGAATTAACGCCAGAAGAGGCAACACCTGAAGAAGAAGTAGAAAAAAGCAGAGAGACTTTTGTTGAAAGAAAAGAAAAGCCTATTGAAAGACCGGCTGCGAGAATTCCCTTACAAGAAATGAAAGGAAGAGAAGAAAAAGAAAGAAAAGAATTTTTAGAAAGAGTTTGGGGAGAGAGGGTAGAAACAGCTGATGTTCCAAGACCTTATTCCGGTTTCCCATCAACAAAAAATAAACAAACTTCCAATCAGCAAGCCTTCAAGAGAGGAACTTCAAATAACAAAATTACTCCCTCAGAAGAAGAACTAATTCGCAGATCTCTTCCTCCAAAACCTCCTACCGGTGAAAAAGTATGGGTAAGATTAATTATGGTTGTGGCTTTCATAACCATCTTAGCGGTGGTATTTACTTTTTGGTATTGGTTCTTCAAAATAAGACCTTCGCAGCTCGTAAAACCCTCGCCTACTCCGACCGCCACTCCGGTAGTGAATTTAATCCCTCAATCTTTAATAGCCGTAGATGACACAAAGAACCTGGAAATTACCAGCCAAGACGAGCTATCAAGCCTTATCTTTCACACTCTCAACGATAAAAATCTCGGGGACAACAAGTTTATCCGAATTCTGGTTAAAAACACAAAGAAAGATCAATACGTTGGAATTCGGGAATTTTTTAGCGTTTTTGAAGTGAAAACTCCCGAAGGTTTCTACGACAAAGTTAATAACGACTTTACTTTATTCATTTTTTCAGCAAACAATATTCACGACTTAGGGTTTGTTTCTCAAGTCAAGACCGGAGAAGACGTCTCTGGAATTATCAGGTCTTGGGAAAGCACAATGGAAAATGACTTTGAGAATGTTTTCATTGTTTTAGGACAAGAGAAAAAAACCACACTGTCATTCAAAGAGTCTAAATATAAAGATATAACTTTCCGATATCTTCCTTTTTCTCAACCAGGAAATTTTGGAATTTACTATTCTGTTTTCAGCGATTACTTTATTTTCACCTCTTCTCAAAACAGCTTATCTGCGACAATAGATAAAATAATTAATCGATAACGTATTAAAAAATGGACAAAAAATCTTTTGAAGAATTAAGGCAAAAACTGGAAGAAAAAAAGGAAACTTTAGAAAAGCAACTGGGCAGTTTTGCCAAGAAAGATAAAAATGTAAAAGGGGATTGGGATACCAAGTTTCCCGAATTTGCCGACGGCGAGCTTGAAGAAGCGGCCAGCGAGGTTGAAGAATACTCAATCAATCTCCCAATTGAATTTAGTCTTGAAACTAGATTAAGAGACATAAATCTAGCTTTGGAAAAAATAAAGAAAGGAAAATACGGAACCTGTGAAAAATGCGGCAAAAAAATCCCCGAAGAAAGACTAAAAGCATTTCCGGAGGCAAGATTTTGCATGAAATGCGAGAAAAAGTGAAGCCTCCCCGCCACAGGCAGTGGAATATCCCCGCAGAAAAAGTGGACTATATTCTCAAAACAAAAATCGCCTAGCCGGCGATTTTTGTTTTGATTAGCTCCGAGGGACGGACGATTTGCCCGTCCGTAGCTTTCTTGTCCATCCGTAACTTTAGCAAAGGAGGATAGCGAAGGAGGAATGTTAGGGCCTATCTTGGGGGATAAAAAGGCTTACTG
>Ga0210051_1004847_pt1 | contig 13043 bp, 12 predicted proteins | sample CryGey092014_all_FD_185464 | JGI IMG/M metagenome (GOLD analysis project Ga0210051, IMG submission 185464) | Groundwater microbial communities from aquifer - Crystal Geyser CG23_combo_of_CG06-09_8/20/14_all (SPAdes) (version 2) | ecosystem: Environmental > Aquatic > Deep subsurface > Groundwater...
CATGAGATGTATTCTGTCTTTGAAATTCTTGCTCTGGTTGCTTGAAGAATATTAAAAGAGGTTGAATTTACTATATTTCTTGGTGTATTTTTATCTGCTGCAATCCAAACCCCATCTATTAAACCATCTATCAATAAGGCACCAAAATCCATAGCTGCCAATAATTGCAATTTATCAATGCTTTGATTAGAATAATTTCTTTTAATAATTACAGGTGTTTTACATTTATTGGCAATTAGCGAAAAAATAGTTTTTCTTTGTTCAGCCATACCATCAATACTATCGGTTTCAATTATTAAAACAATGGATGTATCTTGCTTTAACTGTGCAATAAAACCCTCATCTAACTCATTTGATGAAATACTGATAAAGTTAATGGTATTTGATTTGATTTTAGTTTCTAGAAATGTCTTTTTGTTGAAAACTGGAAAAACATTGTCTTTTCCTAAGTTCGCTTTATAATTGTCTGAATTAACCAATATTTGAAGATAATCTGGTAATTGACAAGTAGCATTTCCTATATAGATTAAATCGCTGGCAGTATCTTTTTTTAGCCATTTCTTTGTAACAGTTGAAAACTCATATCCAATAGCGGTCAAATCTTTTTCAGTAATGTTTTTTAGGTCACTAAAATCGGCAATAACAATGGGTACATTGTTTCCACCAATGTGTTTGATGGTTGTTGTTTCTCTTTTGGTATATTCAAATGGATTAATTTGAAAATGTTCTTCTATTAAAGGAAATTCAGTTTGTGGTCTATTATTATAACGTTCTACAATAATTTTAGCAACAGGCAATTCTATCTCAGGTTCTTCGGTAAGAGAAACCCTGATGGTATCACCAATTCCATCTTCAAGCAAAGCACCTATGCCTGCTGCAGATTTTATTCTCCCATCTTCTCCTTCGCCAGCTTCTGTAACACCTAAATGTAATGGATAGTTAATATTTTCTTTAAGCATTCTATTTACCAACAAACGATAGGCTTCTACCATAATACGGGTATTGCTTGCTTTCATAGAAAGAACAATGTTTTGGAAATTCAACTCTTCACACAAAAGAATAAACTCCATTGCCGATTCCACCATTCCTTTTGGAGTGTTCCCATATCTGCTGACAATTCTATCAGATAAAGAACCATGGTTGGTACCAATGCGAATTACAGTATCATGTTCTTTACAAATTTTGATTAAAGGACTAATCCCCAATTTAATTTTTTGAAGCTCTTCGTTATATTCTGCATCCGTATAATTGAGTTTTGCAGAACTCTTTTTATCAATATAATTGCCCGGATTAATTCGTACCTTTTCCACTATTGCAGCAGCAATTTCGGCTGCTTTGGGATTGAAATGAATATCTGCAATCAACGGAATATGATATCCTTTTTGCTTAAGACTCTTCTTAATTTCTAATAAGTTTTCTGCTTCTTTGATGCCTGGTGCCGTTATTCTCACATATTCGCATCCTGCTTGTATCATTCTTATCGATTGCTCAACCGTTGCCTTAGTATCGAGGGTATTGGTGTTGGTCATCGATTGAATACGAATAGGATAATTGCCACCTAAGGGGGTGTTGCCAATATTCACCACCTTTGTTTTCAAACGAGAATAGGCATTTATATTGTTGCAATAGTTATATTCGGAAAGATTAGTTATCTCTGACATTTAATAAAAGTTTCAAAATACTGTAAAGGAATAACACTATTTCATGTGTTTATTTTTTTTTAATTTTTGCTTTATTACCCCATATGAAATGCTCAATAAATAATCATTTTTGGGGTTGCTTTTTGGTGGCGAAATTTACTACAAATATTAACAACGAGACTACTATTAAAAATTATTCCTATCCTTTCCCAACCGTTGAGTGCATGTACCGTAAGGGATTGCGGAGTCGTTACCTGTCCAACGACACAAAAGTTTGAGCGGGCTACAACGCTTGAATACCAACAGAAACCCTTATGGCATATACACTTTGTTAGCATTTTGTTTTTATTGGTTAAATGTTTTGTTTGCCCAAGTAAAAAAGTCGGTCAAACTGAAAACCAAAATTTCTTTATGTTTATTTTCTTCAGTTGTATATTTTTTTTGTTTTACTGCATCCTTTAACCACTTAATTGCACCTGTTTTCCACCCTAAACCATCTATCAAAATCATAATTGAGTTTTCAGGCATGGCTTCAATTGTATTTAAATAAAGATAAGGAAGTTTCTCATCAACTGAACCTGCAACCTGTTGCCATTTACATTCTATACGAATTTTTAATTTGTATTTTTCAGAAAGTAAGAGAAATTCTGTATTACCTTTGTGTTCATATATTTTAGTAAATGGAACATTTTCAAGGAGCAATTCTTTACCATATTTTTCTTGGTTTTTCACCCAAACTCTATATTTTACAAGTTCAAATCCCTTTCCTGACAATACTGTTTTTACTGCTACTTCAAGTTGATTTTTGAATTAAAAACATCATCTTTTTTAAATTCATTAACCGCATTCTCAATACTACCAAATACAGCAATAAGCTTTTCCTCCCAATTTGCATCTTGAAGCCATTTATCTTCTTTATAAGAATAATAATCTATAAAATCAGGGTTCTCTATTAACTCTATTAATTCATTATTTTTCATAACGTTCCTATTGAATTTAGTTCAAATGATTTTGTATGAAGTTTGGATACAAATTCGTAATCAATAAACTTTTCTCTTTCTTTAATCTCTTTAAAAGCAGAATAAGAAATTTTATTTTCAAATTCTCTTTTTCTTTCAACTGCGCTTACAATATAAAAATTTGAATAAAAATCTTGTAAGTCATTAAATTTTAAAAGTGAATTTTGTATATCAGTTGAATGCTCAACTTCAAATAGTGAAGTAGGAAGCTTCCTTTGATTAAACCAAATTACATCAACAGTTCTTGCCCTACTGACAATTTCAGAGTATGAAAAATCAAAAATTATTGGAGTATTTGATACTTCTCCAAGAGGTTGATTTAAATAAAGGCGATTTTTATCTTGAGGTGGAACATAGGTATAATAACCCTTTAAATTGCCAATCTCTATTAATAAACCTTGAAAATAACTATGGTTAAATTCAGTTTGTTTATCTTTTGATTTTTCAATTTTAAAATTCGTTAAAACTTCTTTCTCAAATTCTTTTAATGCCCATAATCCAGGGCGAATTTTGAAAAAATATTTTTTATCCTGAACAATTCTTCTAATTGAAGCAAAAGGGGTTTTACTATCCCATTTTGAAACATCAACATTATGATTTAAAAAACCTAAAGTAGCAAAGCCACCATTTTTTTCCATCACGTCTATGACCTGTTTATACTGTTTCATAACTATGCGGCTTTTGCGTTAGGGATATAAGTGGAAAGCCCACAGTGTAGCGAAGCGAAACGAGGACTTACAGCGGATAGCCAGACCCGTAAGGGAACGCCCAAATAAAAAAAGATAATCTCATTTATTTCACCTCTTTTTAACGCATTAGAATTTATCATTCTTCTTGCAGGCACTCTCACAATATTAAATTCATTATACATTTCATCGAAAAAATTATCATTGGGGTCATTGTTTTTAGGATCAGAATTACTCAACATTACTTTAGACCCTTCGAAATCAATTTGTTTAAACAGCTGAGCTAATTGAAATTGTTCTGTGTCAGCAAAGCCTTGTTTACTATATGCTTTAAAACTTGCTGTTTTACTTATCGGTCTATAAGGTGGATCAAAATAAACAAAAGAATTTGACTTTAGATCCGTTACAATTTCTTTAAAGTCTGCTTTTTTTATTTCGGCAATTTCTAAAACCTTATTTACCGCTATTAGATTTTGTTCATCACAAATTTTTGGATTATCATAATCGCCAACAGGTGAGTTAAATTCGCCTTTTAAATTTACTCTATATAGTCCGTTAAAACAGGTTCGATTTAAAAATATAAGTTGTGCTGCACGCGGGAACCAACTTTCAGAATATTTATCATAATCAATGTTAAATCTTTGTAAGTTATAATTTATGCGTTGATCGTAGAAAAATTCTTGACGTTTCACTTTGTCAAGTTTCAAATAAGTTTTCTGATAACGATACAAAAAATCAATAAGTTTACTAACATCTTTTTGAATTACTTTGTAAGTCAGAATTAGTTCATCGTTAATGTCAAAAAGAAATGCACTTTCAATGTCATATTTTTGAGCAATGTCAAAAAATACTGCACCACTTCCCAAAAATGGTTCATAAAAATTTTTGATTTTTTTTCTTTTAAGTTTTTCAGGATAGAGTTCCTGAAATTTGTCAAGAAGTTGTCCTTTCCCGCCTGCCCATTTTAAAAACGGTTTTGCGCCTACATTGTAAGGGTTAAATAAATCTTTTACAACAGATTCTTTTGGGTCAGATATTTGATATTTTGTTGCTGTCGTCATAATATTATTTAAAAGTTCAAATTTACAAATATTTTTCCGAGTTGCATCATTTTCTAAAGTGCGGGTCTTTTTCTTAGCATGAACGCTAACGACCTGCTTCCTCAATACTTAAAGCACCTGTTATGGGCTAGTTTTATTTCCATTGGTAATGCAAAGAATCCAATGTGATTTTATAATTCGAATCAATAAGAATATCATAAATGTAACAATTAACTAAATCAAATGTTTTAAAATATTTAACTGTATCTACTCCTATTAAAAATTCAGTTTTACCCTCTTGTAAACCAATCTCATTAGATTTCTTACTAGGGTTAATATCACCAATACTTAATGAATCGCCTTGTTATGTAAAAATTTTAACATTAATTGTTTGTTTCCCATTATTATGAATTGTACCACCTGAGTGAATGTTGTCACAGTTATGGCGACAACTTAAAAATGTAATTATTATCAGTTCTATTATAACAATTGATATTATAGATTTCATTCGATTATGTTCATTAAAAATAAAATCTTTAAATTAGCTTTCTATATTCTTTAAATTGCACTTTGCTATATTGTTTCACTTAATATTAACAATTATATTTGACTAACATCTCGCTTTGTATGTTCTTGTTTATGGACATTTCTTAATATTATCCTTTTCCGTTGGTTTCTTGGTTATATCTTTTATTTCTGTTTTAATGCTGTTAAATTTAGGGATAATTAAGGGAACTAAATTCGCAACTGGCTTATATAATATAGCGCTTTCTTTGGTTGTTTGTTTTATAAGCTTGCTATTGCTGTCAAATTTACTTATGATAATAAATACGACACTTAAAATAATAGCAAACTTCAATGTTCCAAATATAGCTCCTGCCAATTTATTAAATATTCCCAAAGCAAGAAGGTTTACAAATTTCTCCATTATCTTGGCAATAATGAAAACCCCAATTACAATGGCAATAAAAATAAGGAGAAAAGAAATAATAGGGACATAAGACGAACTCCAACCAAACTTATTGCCTAATAGCGAGCTTAGTAAATCAGAAAAATGAATACCAGCCCATATTCCAATAATCAAAGCAACCAACGAAGCTATTTCAATAATAAATCCTTTAAATAATCCCCTGATAAACCCCCATGCCAAAGGTATAATAATTATTATATCAAGATAATTCATAATTTATTAAATGCTTACTTTGCTGGCTTTGAAAGTAAATAATAAAGTACCTATTTTGGTATTCAAATTCATAATGGGGGATATGCCGATAAACAAATCATTATCCTCTGGATATTTTGTTACGGTTACATCAGCCAGATTTACATAGTTGAATGCAAAGAAATCATTTAAATTGGTGGTTTCGTATTTCTTGTTGGAAGATACAATCACTTTTCCATCGTTATTGGCTATTAATATATCAGCAAAATTAGGATATTTTACTAAAGCATATACATACTGATTAACTTGTTCTAAGTTTCCGCGAGTAATCTCACCACGTATTGCCCAACTAAATGTAGTTGCAACCAAACGAAGGTAAGTAGAATCTTTCTGTTTGATGAAATCCTGTGTTTTAGAAATAATAATTATACTATCTTCCGTGAATTGTTTCTTCATTTGATGGACAGTAATTACTTTCCAGCCATACATGCCTCCACAAATTAATATTAATAGTAAAATAAGCAAACCCCTCCATCGTCTCCTTAAATATTTGAAAAAGGAAACTTTCTCCTTTTGGGGTTCTTCTTTTTTGTTGTTTGTTTGAGGTGTAACTTCGGGCTTTGGAGTTAAAGGCATCGTTGAGTTTTGGTTATCTTCTATCATCTTATTAGATTTTTATGGTTTGCGGTAAAGGTAAAGAAAAATAATTATTTAAGGTTAATTTTATTTTAGTGCCTAGAGTTAATTACGTAGACCATAACTTTAGGCACTTTAAGTACTTTAGTTCAATTTAGGCACTTTAAACATTTTAAGTACTTTAGCTCACTTTAGGCACTTTAGGCACTTTAAGTACTTATTTATTGTGTAAACGCTTTTTTAAAGCTAATTTTGTCTTCTACAATAGCAGCAATCTTATCAATAGCTATTCTTTCTTGTTTCATAGTGTCGCGTTCGCGAATGGTAACCGTATTATCCTGTAATGTTTGGTGATCTACCGTAATACAATAAGGAGTGCCAATGGCATCTTGTCTTCTGTAACGTCTCCCAATAGCATCTTTTTCATCATATTGACAAAGGAAATCATATTTTAAAACATCCATTATCTCACGTGCTTTCTCTGGCAATCCATCTTTTTTCATTAATGGCAAAATGGCAGCTTTAATTGGAGCTAACACAGGGAGAATGCTCAGCACTACTCTGGTAGAACCGTCTTCGAGTACTTCTTCATTATAAGCATAACTAAGAATAGCTAAAAACATACGGTCCACTCCAATGGAAGTTTCTACTACATAAGGCACATAACTTTCGTTGGTTTCGGGATCGAAGAACTGAAGCTTCTTACCCGAAAACTTCTGGTGTGCATTTAAATCGAAATCGGTGCGAGAATGAATTCCTTCTAATTCTTTGAAACCAAAAGGAAACTCAAATTCAATATCGCAGGCAGCATTGGCATAATGTGCTAACTTTTCGTGATTATGAATTCTGTATTTGTTTTTTGGTAAACCAAGAGAATAGTGCCATTTTAAACGTAAGTCTTTCCAATACTCAAACCATTGAAGCTCTTCACCTGGTTTAACAAAGTATTGCATTTCCATTTGCTCAAATTCGCGCATACGGAATATAAACTGACGTGCAACAATCTCGTTTCGGAATGCTTTTCCTATCTGGGCAATGCCAAAAGGTATTTTCATTCTGCCCGACTTTTGTACATTTAAATAGTTGACAAATATTCCTTGTGCTGTTTCGGGGCGTAAATAAATTTGATTGGCATCTTCGCTTACCGAACCCATTTGAGTGGAAAACATAAGATTGAACTGGCGCACTTCTGTCCAATTGCGACTGCCCGAAACTGGACAAACTATTTCGAGTTCTTCTATTAGTTTTTTAACATCTGCAAGGTCGTTTGCTTCCAAAGATTGGTTGAGGCGTTTGTTGATGGCATCAATTTTGGTTTGATATTCTACTACCCGTGCATTGGTGCCAACAAACTGTTGTTCATCGAAAGCATCGCCAAAACGTTTGGCAGCTTTCTCCACTTCTTTGCGAATTTTATCTTCTATCTTTGCAACATGTTCTTCTACCAATACATCAGCACGGTAACGCTTTTTAGAATCTTTATTATCAATCAAAGGGTCGCTAAATGCATCCACATGTCCCGATGCTTTCCAGATGGTGGGGTGCATAAATATTGCAGTATCAATACCAACAATATTTTCATTAAACTGAACCATTGCTTTCCACCAATAGTTCTTGATGTTGTTTTTAAGTTCTACACCATACTGACCGTAATCATAAACAGCGCTTAGTCCATCGTATATTTCGCTCGATGGAAATATAAACCCATACTCCTTAGAGTGGGAAATGATTTTTTTGAATAGTTCTTCGTTATTTGCCATAATGGTACAAACTTACATAAAATTTTAAAATCACAAGAAAAAAAGTATGTTATTTCAATTCTTAGGTCAAATTAGTTCAAAGAACAATTTTAGTATCAGATAATATTGCTATTGTTTTAAACAATGAGTTGCAACACATTGTTTAATAATGAAACCTTATACTTTTCAAAAAGGAGTAATGATGAAAATTTTTATTTCCTCATACTTTTTTTGACAAGTACTTATAAAACATTTGAATACTTCCTACTTTTTAACAAGTATCAATAAAACATTTGTACATCTCCTACTTATCATCGGAAAGTATCAATCATACATACCATTGTCTAATGCTTTTACAATTTCACCTCTGCATATTATATACAAAGAATTAACATAAACATAATATTGAATTAACATTGAGTTAACATTCAAAGTATAGTTTTGCCAAAATATTAATATTATAAGTATGCAAATTATAAAACGTGTTTTCCTTATTTTAATTTTATTAAGTATTGGAAGTATTGCTTGGGCTCAAAAAAACAAACCTCAAACAGGAGTGATAAGTGGTGTTTTAAAGGATAAAAAAACCAACGAAACGGTAGTAGGAGCCAATGTAGTGATACAAGGAACACTAATAGGTGCTTCTACCGATTTAAATGGACAATTTATTTTATCAAATATTGGAGAAGGCACTCATAATTTAGTGGTTTCTTTAATGTCTTATAAAACAGAGGTTGTTCCTGGGGTGCAAGTTAAGCGAGGCGAAAACACTATTGTAAATGTAAATATAGAAGAAACCTCTACACAGCTTGATGCTGTTGTAATAACAGGGACTAGAAAAACAGATACTGAAATAAGCATGATTAATACCATTAAATCTTGCGAATTGGTGGTTAGCGGTATTTCGAATCAACAAATACAAAAAACACAAGACAAAAGTGCATCAGACGTTATTAAAAGAATACCAGGCATTACTATTGTAAATGATAAATTTGTAATGGTTAGGGGTTTAAGTGAACGATACAACTCTGTTTGGCTTAACAATAGTCCTGCACCAAGTTTTGAAGCAGATATTCGTTCTTTCTCTTTTGATGTAGTGCCAAGCAATTTGATAGAAAACTTATTAATATATAAAACGCCTGCTCCCGAATTGCCTAGCGATTTTGCTGGTGGTGTTATTGCACTTAATACCCGAAATACTTCTGATAAAAATGCTATCACCATATCTTATGGAACTGGTTACAACGAAGGCACCACTTTTAAAGATTTTTATACTTATAGTGCTGGTAATACCGATTGGCTTGGCTATGATGATGGTACCAGACAATTACCTTATAGTTTCCCTGATAATTTATCGAAATATTCCGTAAAAGAAAGAATCAGATATGCAAAAACATTGAATAAGATTTGGGAGCCAACAAAAACCAATGCTCCGCTTGACCAAAAATTAGGGGTTAACACATTAAAAAAGTTTACCATCAATAAAATGTCATTGGGAAATATAACTGCCATCAATTATTCAAATACCAACAATTCAAAACATGTTTCAAGAGCAGCTTATCAAGACTATAATATTGAAAAAGACCAACCAGATACCAATTATTATTATAAAGATAACATTTATCAAAACAGTGTAAAATTAAGTTTACTTCATAATTGGTCGTTGGTGTGGGGTAATAATCAAAAAATTGAATTTAGAAATCTATTTGTTCAATTGGCAAATAACAAAACCTTGTTACGCGATGGCTATACATACTATGGTGGGCAATTTGTGAAAGGGCATTCGATGCAATTTGAATCTCGTTCTATTTACACTGGACAATTGGGAGGTTTTAATTCATTTAATAATGATAACTCTAAAATTAACTGGACCTTAGCCTATAGTCGTACCAACAAAAATGTTCCAGATAGTAAAATGATTTCTATGGTAAGAAACGACAATGAAGGAGAACATTATAAAGATTATTATCTTAATGTTTCTTTTGCTCCAACTCCACAATATTGTGGTCGTGTGTTTCAGAATTTGAATGAACATATCATTTCAGCAAATTTACAATTTGAACAAAAAATAGAAATAAACAGTTTTACGCCTACCTTAAAAATTGGAACCTATTTTGAAAAGAAAAATAGAGTTTTTAGCATTCGAAATATTGGCTATGTATTGGCAAATCCTTCTTTATATAATCAAGAATTGGGTTATAAGCCATTGAGTGAAATATTTAAAGATGAAAATATTAACAACACTACAGGTCTAATGTTACAAGAAACTACTGCAAACTCTGATTCATATAATGCAGAAAATAAAATTATGGCTGGTTTTGTGGCGTTTAATATTCCTATTGCAGCGTTGATTAATATTTATGGTGGTGTTCGTATCGAAAAAAGCATGCAAACACTTCATAGTTTTATGGTGGACAGGCAGGATGTGCCTATTTATGTGGGTATCGATTCTATTTATCTTTTACCCTCCATCAATACAACCTTTTCATTAACAGAAAAATCTTTGTTTAGATTGGCTTATGGACCAACAATTAATAGACCAGAGTTTAGAGAAGTAGCTCCTTTGGCTTTTTATGATTACGAAGAAATGGCAAGTTATAGAGGAAATCCTTCTTTAAAAAATGCGGTAATTCAGAATTTTGATTTCCGTTACGAATGGTATCCTAGTGCTTCTGAAACTTTTTCGTTTGCATTATTTTACAAACAATTTAAAAATCCCATCGAAGTAATTGCCCTTTCAACTGGTAGTGGCTTAGAATATACTTATCACAATGCCGATAAAGCAAACAATTATGGTGCAGAAATTGACATTCGTAAATCGTTTGATAATCTTAAAAACCAAAATTCTTTTTTACGCCATTTTAAAGATTTTATGTTGGTATTGAATGCTTCTTACATTAGAAGCGAAGTACAAATTAATGATGTGAGTTATTTAACTGAAACTAAAAGAGCGATGCAAGGTCAGTCGCCCTATATCATCAATACTGGAATTTATTATCAACCCGACAAAACCGATTTAATGATAAGTGGTGTTTATAATGTAATTGGCAAAAGAATTAAAGTAGTAGGCGACCCCGACCATCCTACCATTTACGAAATGCCTCACCATCAAATTGATTTAACCATTGCCAAAGGTTTTTTTGCTAAAAAATTAACCATTAAAGCGGGTGTTGTTGATTTGTTAAACCAAGAAATGATACAAAAACAATTTCTCGATTTGCCTATTGGCAAAAGAGAACAAACTACCCTCTCTTACTATCCAGGTAGAAATTATAACATAAGCATCAGTTATAATTTTTAAAAAAAATACCTATTCCATGCTGAATGCACTACCTAATTGGGCAGTGCATTTTTTTTGAGTTGAACTTCCATAAAAATAATTAACATAAACTTATTATATTCTTAACATTCAGGTAATATACGCATCCTATTTTTGCAGCAATTAATAAACAAACTTAAAATTATACTTATGAAAAAAGAATTATTCAGAATTAAAAAATTGTTTAGCATGGCAACCATGGTTGTTGCAGGTGCAACTATTGCATTTACCTCTTCTTGCAAAAAGAAAGAAATTGAAAAAATTGTTGACCATTACGATACAGTTTATGTTGATACTACGCACCATAACCAAACTCCAATTACAGTAAGTGGCGAAATTACCACCAATACTACTTGGGAAGATACCAATACTTATGTATTGAGTGGTTTTGTTTATGTAACAAATGGGGCTACCTTAACTATTAAAGCTGGTACTGTGATAAAAGGGGATAAAAACTCTAAAGGAACTTTGATTATAGAAAAAGGTGCAAAATTAATGGCAGAAGAAACTGCAACTAAACCTATCGTATTTACTTCTAATGCAGCCAAAGGGTATCGCAATTATGGCGATTGGGGTGGTGTTATATTATGTGGTAATGCAAAAATAAATGTTGCTGGTGGTTCTGCTCAAATAGAAGGTGGTCCTCGTTCTACTTATGGTGGAACTGATGATAACGACAACAGTGGAGTGTTAAAATATATTCGTATTGAGTATGCTGGAATTCCTTTTCAACCTGATAAAGAAGTTAATGGATTAACCTTAGGGGGTGTTGGTAAAGGTACAACTATCGATTATATTCAAGTTTCGTATTGTGGTGATGACTCTTTTGAATGGTTTGGTGGTTGTGTAAATGTAAAACATATCATTGCATACAAAGGTTGGGACGATGATTTTGATACCGATTTTGGTTTTACAGGTAAATTGCAATATCTGGTAGCATTAAGAGATAAGACAGTTGCAGACCCAGGTAGCAAATCTAATGGATTCGAATCAGACAATGATGGCAGTGGTTCTACAAATACACCTATTACTAAGCCAATTTTCTGTAATGTTAGTTTGTTTGGTCCTTATAAAACCAATACAGAATCTGGTGTAAATGCAAATTACAAAAATCTATTTCATTTAAGAAGAAACACCTCTCTTTGTTTGTATAATTCTATTGCAAATGGAAATGCTTTTGGTTTACAAATTGAAGGTACTGCTGCTCAAGGGAATGCCACCAGCAACATTTTACAAATGGAAAATGTTACTATGACTGGAATGCCAACCCCTGCAGCTTTCTTTGTAACTGCTTTTGATGGTACTTATTTCCTTGATGCTACCAGACACAACGATACTATTCATAAATTCAGTTCTTTGATGATTGCCGATGCTTATGCTGCATCTCCTAATTTCTTACCATTGACTGGTTCGCCTGCTTTAGGAAGTGCTTCTTTTACAAATAGCAATCTAAGCGACCCTTTCTTTACTGTAGAAACATTTAGAGGTGCTTTTGGTACAACCGATTGGACAAGTGGTTGGGCAAATTGGGACCCACAAAATACCAACTATTAATAGATTAGTAATTTCTAAAAAGGGGGAGACAATAAATGTCTCCCTTTTTTTATATAGGTAATTTTATCGTTTGCTTAAGATTGCAATTATTAATATAAACATAACATTTCCTTAACTTCCAGTTAATACTATTGAAATATATTTGAATTTTAAAAAACAACTTCTATGAATGCGATTTTTAATTTTTTTAAGTGTAACCCAAAGCGATTGCTTATTGCTTTTGCTTTTTTTTATTTACTTATTTCATT
>Ga0210051_1004851_pt1 | contig 13033 bp, 10 predicted proteins | sample CryGey092014_all_FD_185464 | JGI IMG/M metagenome (GOLD analysis project Ga0210051, IMG submission 185464) | Groundwater microbial communities from aquifer - Crystal Geyser CG23_combo_of_CG06-09_8/20/14_all (SPAdes) (version 2) | ecosystem: Environmental > Aquatic > Deep subsurface > Groundwater...
TAGAATATTATATATTTAGCAGTAAAAAACTAGATGTTATTAACAGCCGTCTTTTCCCCTTTTACCTAACCGACGAATATACTGAATACGAATATCATCAGCTCTGTCAGCGCAAAACCAGCACTTCGTTTGTGGCTAACATCACTCGCAAACAATTGATCAAATCAATTGAACAAAAACGCTTGGATAGCAAACCGCTTATCAAAGTTAGCTTTTCTCTTTCAAAATATAACCTATTCCGTAATTTACCTCTAGTACATTATCTATATAATTATGGTAATAAATTTGTTGAGAAAAAAGTAATTGTGCTTTGTCCCCTATCCCAATTTTTAGCTTTTGATTTATCAAATTCCATTAACTCAGAAATCACTAGAGTTAAGCCGGTCTTGGCAACAAATAAGATAAATTTTGTAACCAATACTCAAGGGATATTGACTCTCAAACAGTTGGAGTCAAACCAGCAATTTGCAATCTCCTCATTCGATTTCCAGCGTCATGGTCTGATTGTGGGTCAAAGCGGTAGCGGCAAAAGTTTTTTGTTGAAACTGATGATTGAAGATATTTTAAGGAAAAAAGGTACAGAATATGGAGTGGTACTTATCGATCCGCATGCTAATCTTAGCCAACTGATTGATCCTAAGTTTCATCACAGCAAAATTGATTTTATCCAAAACAAGACTAATCTGTTTATCAATATCGGCCAGCCAATATTGTCAACAGAACTAACTTTGGATTTATTTTCCACAGTGTTGGATATTAGAAGTAATCCCAACCTAATGCGGGTTTTAAAATATGCCCTCAACACTTTATTTGGGATCAACCAAATGAGTGTGGAAAATTTGAAAAAACTATTGACAGACAGTATTTTTCGCAAAGAGATGCTTAAACAGGTGACTGATCGCAACAACCTGCAGTTTTTTGAAACCGAATATCAAAGACTTTATACCAGCGAATATGCTACAGCAGTTTTGCCCATCATTAATTTATTATCCGAACTGGATTTTATCAATAATGCTCCCAATACTGTTGAACTGGAAAAACAGATCAATACCCAAGCTCTGGTTTCCTTGCCTATTAATCAGGCAAACTTAGGAACTACCGTTTGTCGTTTGGTGGGAGGCGCTATAATTCAGCAGATATTTACTCTGATGCAGTCAGGTAAAATTGCCAAAAAAATTATTCTGGTAGTGGACGAATTTTCCGTTGTCCAAACACCCAGCTTGATTCATATTTTGTCTGAAGCGCGTAAATTTGGCTTAACCGTAATTTTTGCCCAGCAATATTTGATGCAAGTTTCGGGAGAGTTATTGCAAAGTGTGTTTGCCAATGTAGTTAATTATTTTTGTTTCAAAATGAGCCGAGATGATGCCGAAGTGATTGCCCGAAATCTTAATTTTGAAATCGATGAGTATTTTCTAAAAAATAAAAATGATCCGCGGGAAATGTTGGAGTTGGGGACTAAATTGTTAACCGATCTTAACCCGCGGGAAGTAATTGTCAGGGTGATGGCTGACTCTCGTTACTGTTCACCGTTTAAAGCTAAGACAGTCACAGTAAGTTAAAAAATATTAATAATGTCATCCTGAAACCGATACGAAGTAATCGATATTCAGGATCTTGTGGATAACCCCAAAAGATGCTGAATCAAGTTCAGCATGACAGATCTAGGAGGCAATATGGAACAAGTATTTCAAGATATATACAAATTGATTTGGGAACAGATTTTCCCAAATTTTCCGCTGATGCCGGTTGAGCAGTTTAAAGCACTTTACACTAAAGATATTAGACTCCCTCAAAAAGTGGCTAGTAGTTTAAGTGGAATAGAATTATATTCCGGAGTCGAAGAATATGGGTATAAACAATTTATTACCGAGGAGGAAATTGCTCAGCGCAGTGAACTGGATAATTTTATGAAAACGGCTCAAAAACCAGCGTCACTTTCTGATCTATTAAATCAAATAAAAGACATTGCTATGTTCCGTGGTAGCCGGTCGCTTAACTCTGACACTATTGTCGAATCTGATGATATTTATTCCAGCAGTTTTATCTATAATTCAACCCATTTGCATTCCTGTCACCATATGTTGTTTTGTAATGGGAACAAAACTAGCGAATATCTGATGGCTAGTACTGAAAATGGAGAATCCAGTTTTGGGATTAGATTACGGGATTCTGGCAGCGTTTCCAATTGTTTTGATATGCATTGGTGTGGTAAAAGCAGTAATAGTTATTTCTGTGTCGACTGTTTTGATCTGCGTGATTGTATGTTTTGTTTTCATATTGTTTCCAAACAGTACTGCATTGGTAATATGCAGTTTGAAAAGGAAGAGTATGAAGTTTTGAAACAACAGCTTTTAACTGAGTACTTTGGGCAATTAAATCATCCCAATGCTATGGTGACAGTGAAGGATGTAGGATAAAATAATCCCATGTTGAAACTTACCAAAACAAATATTATTACTGGATTGGTATTGCTACTTCCTTTGCTTATTGTTTATTTACTAAATCTCAATAATTTAACTCCTCTACTCTCTTTTCTAAAAGAAAATCAAGTTTTTATAATCCCTTTGACCTTAATTATCAAGATTGCCGGCATGATTTATCCGCCAATAAATGGCTCAGTGTTGACTATTGCCATGATTCCGGTATTAGGTTGGAAATTAGCATACTTGCTTGATTTTTTGGGTAGTACCGTCGGAATTTATATCACCTATATTTTAGGTAATAAATATGGGGATAGAATTATTATCAAATTAGCAGGTCAAAACACGTTAGATAAAATTAAAAAAATTAGGCTAAAAAATCAAAATCAAATCGAAACAGCGATTATATTACGACTTGCGCCACTTGGCTTATCAGATGTAATTACGTGGGGAGCCAGTACCATTGGTTTTAGAATCAAAGCTTTTATAGTCGGTTCGGTGATTGCTCATGTCGTAGGTAATCTGCCCTTCTTTTTTCTAATATCACAATCTATCAATATAAAGTCATGGCTGTTTTTCACCCCTCTTTTTGGTATAGCTGTATTTTTCATTTGGAAAAATAAGGCGAAATATTTTGATTCATGCGATTATTAACTGTAGATTCCGAATAAGTCTAAGGCCTTTACCGGAATGACAAAGATAATATTCGTATTAAATTGCGATCATATTATTTGTGTCATTATTCTCGATAATTTGAATGCCTAGTTTTTTAGCTTCAGCGATCAAATATTCTTGTACAAGCCTAGCAGCTTTAAATTCATCTCCTTTGAAATCAAGTAATTTTTCACGGTGGTGATAAAATTGCCGGCGGTGTTGGGTTTCATCTGAGGTAATCAGTAGAAAACAACGATCGTTGTTTTCTATAATATTAGGTCCTAAAAATGCAGCTTCAAAAATAAAATTTTCTTTGTCTTGTAAATATTGGCTAATAAAATCTATATATGCTTGACGTACGGCCAGCAAGCCCTTGATGGCATTATTTTCGTTCAATTTTCCAAATTCCTGCCAAGCTTGACAGGTGCCAAGATATAAAAATGGATTTTGAGATTTGGGAATATTTTGACGCGCTAATTTTTTAAGTTTATCACCTTCGATAACAAGAAGGTTATATTGCTTTCCAAGCTTTCTGGAAATATAGGTTTTGCCGGTTCCTGGGACACCGTAAAGAAAGATTTTAGGCATAATAATATTATAATTCAATCTGATCTTCGCTATTTTTATCAAATTCCCAACGCATTGGATTGTTTTGGATATATTCCCTGATTTTGTTACAGGAAATTTCATTACGGATAATGTGATCGTAGAAGGAACGTTGCCATCGAAATTCTATTTGTGGTTTGGTTTCATTAATTCTTCTGGACGAAAATGTTTTAAAACCTCTAATTATTTCTGACAAAGAATGTTGTGTTCTTATCGTAGGGACAGGTTTCAAACCTGTCCCTACGGGTACAGGGGAAATATTATTAATAATTACAATCCCATGAAAATGATTAGGCATAATAATCCATGTGTCAAATTCACAATTATGATAATGGTTTGGTAAATCTAACCAACATTGTTTAACGATTTTCCCATATTTATTTAATTTCATTTCTCCTTTATCAATCTCCCCAAACCACTTTGTTTTATCTTTGGTACAAATAGTCACAAAATACCACCAAGGTTTCGAATAATTGTAATTTGGCAAACGATTGGGTTTACGATGGGGAATCATGAAAAGATAACAACTAAATTAGCTTCCGGTAATTTCTTTTCCCGGCTCTAATAATTTGATTCGGTTGAGGAACAATTAGTTTATTTGGATCGGAAATTGCTTGATTATCAATCTCAACCGCTCCCTGTTCTATCAATCTTCGACCATGTGATTTAGATGGAGCAAGCCCGGTTTCAACCAGCAAAGTAACGATATCAGGTTCAGTTTGAGATAATTTAGAAATTTCAAAAGTCGCTATTTCTTCTGGCACTGCCCTGCTTTGCACCGTTTTCTCGAAATAATCTTTGGCAAAATCAGCTTTTTCTTCACCCTGAACCATCTTAACTATTTCCCAAGCTAATTCTTTTTTAGTTTCCATGGGGTTGTTTTGGATTTGTTGCTCTATGTCGGTTAATGTAGAAGTAGGAACTAAAGTAATCAACTTAAAGCATGGCATGATAGCTTCATCAGGCAAGCTCATAATCTGGCCAAATAATTGCTCTGGCGGATTGGCTATATTAATGGCATTACCTGCGGTTTTACCAATTTTAACTCCATTAGCATCAGCTAAAATTGGTGTAGTCACAGCCAGTTTATCTTTGCCACTCACTGATTTGATCACATGTCTGCCTACAGACATATTAAATAATTGATCAAAACCGCCCATTTCAATATCTACATCCATAGCCAGCGCATCTTTGGTCACCAAAACCGGATACAAAAACTCGTGTAAACTAATGGGCTTATTCTCTTTTAACCGTCTTTGGAACATTTCCCGCTCAATCATTTGCTGAACGGTAAAACCCATAGCAAGTTGCAAGGTTTCTTCAAGTTTAACTTCCTTTAACCATTCGCTATTAAATTTCAATTGTGCTGGATTGTCCCCATCGAATTTCAAAATAGTTTTAACCTGATCTTGATAAGATTGGGCGTTAATTCTGGTTTGTTCCAAAGTCAAAGGCACTCTAGTTTTATCTTTACCACTAGGATCACCAATGGTTGCCGTAAAATCGCCAATTAAAAAAATCACCTCATGCCCTAAATCCTGAAAAGTTTTCAAAGCTAACAGCCCAACTAGATGACCGATATGTAAATTGGCAGAGCTAGGATCAAAACCTTGATAAAGCCTTAATCTTTTGCCAGATAATAAGCGTTTACGCAGCTCATCTTTGTTAGGAATAACTTTATTAATTCGACGAGTAAGGAAATCGTCGATAATTGTAGGATCTGTTATAATGCTGTTCATATCTTCTATTTTATAACATATTTATCATTTTTATGCAGGAAATTGAACAATTAAGGACCCAGAGAGGGTTCAGAAGAAGTTATTTATTGACCAAAGGGGTTGGGACATCACTTTAAGACTAAGCATCTGGGATGGCCAGCAACTAATTGTCATATATGTAGCTGGCTTAGAGATTACGTAATTGAAGATGAAAACAACTAGAAGAATTTGATTCACGATTAAAAATTTTTTAGATCAAAATAGTTAATGAAACACTTTTTTATCCCTTAATACTTTATACATAATACTTACTACTAATTTATATGAACATTGGTATTTTTGACTCAGGTCTTGGTGGTCTTTCTATTTTAAAAGATATAGTTAAATTATTACCTGCGTATAACTATATTTATTTAGGTGATAACGCTAGAGTGCCTTATGGTAATCGATCACCCCAGACTATTTATCAGTTTACTTTACAGGCAGTCAAATACCTTTTTGAACACGATTGCCAGTTGATTATTATTGCCTGTAATACCGCTTCAGCTCAGGCTTTACGCCGTATCCAGCAAGAATATTTACCAAAAAACTATCCCAGTCGTCGAGTTTTGGGCGTTATTAGACCGACTGTTGAATATATAGTCGAAAAACATTATCAACGAGTTGGTATTATCGCAACTAGGGCAACGATTCAATCCCAAAGTTATATATATGAACTTAATAAATTAAATCCAACACTTAAAACTTTTCAATCCCCTGCCCCACTATTAGTTCCAATCATAGAAGAAAATAAAGGTCGTGGAGAATTATTAAAATTACTTTTAGATGATTACGTTAAACCGTTGCTTGACCAAAATATCCAAGCCTTACTTTTGGGCTGTACTCATTACGGTATTATTGCTCACCATATTCAAAAATACGTTAGAAATCAAGTCAAAGTGATTAACCAAGGGCCAATCGTAGCAGTTAAATTAGAAAATTATTTAGCAAGACATCTGGAAATAAATAACCTACTTGAAATGGGGGGTAAAATAGAGTTATTAGTTACCGACTTAAATGAAAATTATCAGCAAATGTGTACTTTATTTTTGGGTAATCATGATATGTTTAAACCTATTAAACTAATTAAATTATAGATTTGGTGATAAAGTACTTCCTAATAAATATATGCTAGAATCTTTTTATCAGAATAAAATTAAAGCCATTAAGAATATATTTAAGGTTAATGAATTTTCTTTATTAAGATATATTAATAATTTGTATAATAAAGCTAAAGTTATTTGTCATAACATACATATGAAACTAATAGATAAAATATTCCCTCATCGGATTTGGAAAAAAAGACTTAATGATCTCAAAAGACAACAAATGTTAGAAAGAATCCCAATTTTTAATAGAAAGCGAAAAAGGGGATTTTTAAATAATCTAAATAAAGCAAAAATCTTCAAATATGCTGCAATTGGCAGTTTTGTAGGTTTAGTATTACTAGTTTTGACTGGAATTGCCACGTTTGCCTGGTTTGCCAAGGATTTACCTCAACCAGACAAGATTATTAGACGTGACGGATATACAACTAAACTGTTTGATCGCAGTGGCAATTTACTTTATGAGGTTTATGCTGATGAAAAAAGAATTCCGGCAACACTAGAAGCCATTCCTCTAACAATGAGACAAGCCACAATTGCTATAGAAGATAAAGATTTTTATAAACATGAAGGCTTTGATCTAAAAGGTTATTTGAGAATTGTATATAACGTGATTTTCAAAAGACGTTTAATTGGAGGATCAACGTTGACTCAGCAACTTGTTAAAAATGTATTATTATCTCAAGAGAGAACATTAACACGCAAGATTAAAGAATTAGTTTTGGCTATTCAGATTGAAAGACTTTACTCCAAAGATGAAATTTTACAAATTTATCTTAACGAAGCTCCTTATGGTGGTACAGCTTGGGGAGTAGCAACTGCAGCTGAAACTTATTTTGGCAAATCAGTTAAAGATCTTAATTTGGTTGAATCAGCAGTATTGGCCGGTCTACCTCAAAGTCCCAGTTATTATTCTCCCTATGGAATTCATCCCGATGCTTTTAAGGGAAGAACAGCTGATGTTTTGCGTCGGATGCGTGAAGATGGCTATATTCCCAAAGATCAGGAAAAACAAGCTCTAGCGGATCTTGAACAGATAAAATTTAGTGATCCCGGCGTAGGTATTAATGCTCCGCATTTTGTGATGTACGTTAAGGATGAATTAGAAAAAAAATATGGCGAAAAACTAGTGGAGCAAGGTGGTTTGCAAGTAACAACTAGCCTTGATTTAGATCTACACCAAAAAGTTCAAGATATTGTAAAAGAGGAAATTGAAAAGGTGGCAGAATCAGCTCACATTACCAATGGAGCTGTTATGGTAATGGATCCTCAAACTGGAGAAATTCTATCAATGGTAGGTTCTAAAGATTATTTTGCCGAAGATTATGACGGTAAAGTAAATGTCACACTTTCGGAGCGTCAGCCAGGATCATCTATCAAACCAGTGACTTATGCAACTGCTCTTTCTATGGGAATCTTTACCCCAGAAACAATGGTGATGGATGTAAAAACTGAATTCCCTGGAGTAGACGCTGCTCATCCATATGTTCCCAAAAACTATGATGGAAAATTCAACGGTCCAGTTTCGCTGCGGACTGCTTTGGCTAGTTCCCTTAATATTCCAGCAGTTAAATTACTGTCTATGGTGGGCGTAGATAACATGATGCAGCTAGCTTATGATATGGGAATAAACTCCTTTAATCCGACCAATGAAAATGTTAACAGAGTAGGATTATCAGTAACTTTGGGTGGTGGAGATCTACGGCTTTTAGATTTAACTACTGCCTATTCTGTATTTGCTAACGAAGGTCATAAAGTTGAGCCAGTATCAATTCTAAAGGTTGTTAACCGCGACGGAAAAGTTTTGGAAGAAGCTAAGCCAACTAAGGGTAAACAGGTATTATCATCCCAAGTAGCCTATTTAATTTCGCATATGCTTTCTGATAATAATGCCAGATCTTTAACTTTTGGTCCTAATTCTTTGTTAAACGTTTCAGGAAGAACAGTTGCAGTCAAAACCGGTACTACGGATGATCAAAGAGATAACTGGGCTATTGGCTGGACACCACAGACCATAGTTGGAGTTTGGGTAGGTAATAATGACAATACTAAAATGAAAACTGTAGCTTCTGGTGTATCTGGAGCTTCTCCTATTTGGCGTCGTTCAATACTTGAGGCATTAAATAAAAAACCAGCAGTAGAATTCCCCATGCCTACTAATATGGAATGGACTGATCTGGATAAAATCTCTGGCTATCCTGCACATGATGGTTTTGAATCCAAATCTTCAATAATCATTTCTGGCAGTCAGCCAAGTGGAATTGATCCAATACATACTAAGATCAAAGTTTGTCGTGATGACGGGGGTAGGTTGGCTCCTCCAGATAAAGTTGTTCGTGGTGATTATGATGAAAAGGAATTCTTTGTTTTCAAAGAAGATGATCCTTTGTATGGTAATGATGATAACCATTGGCAAAAAGGAATTAATGAGTGGGTGGGATCACAATCAGATAGCCGATATCATCCCCCAACTGAGTTTTGTAGTTCTGGTGATGATATTGGAGTAGTTATAGAAAATCCAGGAGATCATACTTCAAATTTGAGTAACGAATTTGAGGTTAAAGTTAGAGTTGGAACAACTGGTGATATGGACAAAATTGAAATATACGCCAATGGTGAAAAAGAAGGCGAAACCAGAGACAAACCCTACATTGTTAAAATTAAACTAAACGATGGAACTTATGAGCTAAAAGCTAAAGCTTATCGTAAGGATGGCAAAACTGGAGAGCAGACGATTCATATTGGAGTTAACAAAAATTGGGATTGGGCACCAGAACCAAGTCCATCACCATTACCTAGTCCAACAGTAATCCCAAGTCCATCACCATCTCACTAGTTTCTACCATGTAGAATCCTTTTCTCTCCCAAAACTCTTATTTCATTATCTTCCACAATTATTACCTCTCCATTTTTAAGTAAATATAATTCATTGCCTTTCCATAAAATATTTATTTGTGGAAGTAATTCATCTTCATAATGTGGATATATTTCAAAATCTATCAGTCCCAAACCAGGAATTAAACTAGCGCCAGTTTCGCAATCTCCAATTAACCACTCAGCAGATAATTGAGTTTTGGCACATATCATACTGCCTGCACTTGAGCCAATATAATGAGTTCCGTGATTTATGATTTCTGGAAGTTGTTTATTAAGACCGGTTCTGCGCATCCAATATAGAAGATATCCTGACATTCCACCAGCCATCCATATAATATCAGCTTTTTTAAGTGGGCTATAAATATCTATAATAGAAAAGTTTTCTAATTCGATAATATTTAAATTTGAGCATAACGATCTTGCTACTTTAATAGATTCCCCGCCTTTCCATGATCCATAAAATTCACCATTTGCTGCTGTTGGAATATAAACTATATTTTTTTCTTTCAAACTTTCACCTATGTATGTCTTCAACTTTTTAATACTATCGGGATGTTTCATTTCTGAAGCTAAAAATAGTTTCGTCATATTTCTCCCTCCAACTTCATTCCCAGCTTTTCAATTTCATCAACCAATTTTTTTCGTATTTTAGCTATTTCTGTATCACTTAGATTTTTATCTTTATCCAGATAGGTTACTTCTATGCTAATTTTATTCTCGTAAGTACCAATAATAGTAATCTGATTAATTAGTTTATCGACTTTGTTAGCAGTATCCAGTATTTTAGCAGCTGTGACCTTATCTTCATTAATAAAAGTATATTGTTCAACAATAGGCGGATATTTGGGGATTGGCGTATAAGTTTTATTTTTGGTGGCATGGGCTATTAATTTGCCAAAATCAAGATCAGCTAAAGATATAGGTTTATTGATTTTGGCAACGGTTTGATATTTTGTTTTAAGTTGCCCGATAGATCCAATGGTTTCATTATTAACAATTAACGATGCAGCTTTGATATCGTCAAACCAGTGAGATTTAATTAATGGTTCAAAATGAGCAACTATTCCTAGCTCTTCACACAGTGCCTCTAAAATACCTTTAACATTAAGAAAGTCCTCTGTTGTTGCCAGCGTTAAATGTAAATTTTGTATTGGAAGTTCTTGTTTTTGTGGTAAGTAAATATTAGCCAACTCAAAAAAATTAAGCATCTCTTTTTTACTTTGATTAAGTTCAAGAATTCCCAAAATTGATGTTATCAAAGAACTGCGTAAATATTCCCAATCTGTAGTTAATGGATTTTTTAGCTTTAGATGATCTTCAATTTTAAGATTATAAGGATTGATAAAATTACGAGAAACCAAAGAATAAGAATAACTCTCCCAGTATCCCCAGTGCTTGAGAACACTTTTTATTTTTTGTTCCCAACTAAACTGTTCTTGCAAGGGGTTTGGTTTTGGTAGTTCTCCAGTTGGTAAAATACTAGGTAAATTATGATAACCGTAAATGCGGGCTACTTCTTCGACAATATCTTCTGGAATGGCGATATCATGTATTCTCCAGTAGGGAATTTTTATTTGTAGGGAACAAAGATCTTTGTTCCCTACTTTGGTTGTAATAAACCCCAAACCTTGCAAAGTATTAATAACAAACTTGGGATCAAGTTTAACGCCTAATCTATTTTCAACAAATTGAAGTGAGACGGTTATAGATTTTTGTTTGGGTTTCTTATCGTAAATATCAATTAATTTAGCTACTATCTTGGCACCAGCAAGTTCTTGATAAAGTTGAATACCTCTTTGCATTGCTACAGTTGCCAATTCAGGGCTAACATGTTTTTCGTTAAGAGTTACTGCATTGGTGCGGATGCCATGTTGCATAGAAGTCTGACGCATCAATTTGGCGTTGTTATCATCAATAAAAAAGATTATGGTTTTGGTATCGTTAGTTACTACACTATTAGCGGTACCCATGATTCCGGGAAGATCAATAATTGTTCCGGTACCATCATCAATGACAGAATCTCCACCTTGCAAAGTATAAGTTTTATCATCCAAAGTGGTTATCTTTTCCCCTTTCTTAGATGGACGGAAAATTAACTTATGAGTTTTGATTCTGTCATAGTCAAAGACGTGTGTGGGATGCCCTACTTCTAACATTACATAATTGGTGATATCGACTAACAAATTTAAGCTACGGATATCAGCAGCCTCCAATCTTTCTTTCATCCACTGAGGGGTTGATGAAATAGGTGTTTTAACAGTCATAATTTGAGCCATAACACGGCTGGTTAAATGAGCATCAGTTTTAATTTGCAATGGTAGTGACAAGGTATTTCTTGTCACTACAAATTTTGGCAATGTTTTTAATTTTGCCTTATGTCCAAATTGTGGCAAGATGACGGCAGCTTCTCTAGCTATGCCATATACCGACATCATATCTACACGGTTAGTGGTTACTTCAATTGAATAAATCCAATCAGAATTTCCCCATTTTTCCACCTTTTCTACAGATGGACCACAAAGTGCTAAACATCTACCAATTTCCAAAGGCTTAGCGTCGGTTTGCAAATATTCTGATAACCAGGAATGTAAAATTTTTATGTCCATAGATAGGAATAAAGAATTATGAATTATAAATTATGGTTTTTGAGCTTTTAATCAAACCATTCAATATTTTATGTACTGTGATTGATTGAGATAAAATTGTTTGGAAAACCTCATCAGTAATATATAACACATCTTTGGCAATATATAATTGATTTTGCAGTTCAGTTAAAGAACCAAGAGCCATTGAATAAAATTGCAGTTTTTCTTTATATGACTGACGACTAAACCCTTCTGCGATATTTGAAGTTATTGATACCGCACAACGTCTTATTTGACTAGTTAGACCAAATAATTCCTCTTTAGGAAATCTTTTGGTTATTTTATAAATTAATAAAACTAATTTATGCCCCTCTTTCCATGCATCTAGTTGAGTAAAATTGGTTATTTTATTAGTCTCTTTCATAATTCATTATTCCTAATTCATAATTCAAATTCTAAAATTGTTTTAAAAATCTAACATCGTTTTCGTACATGATTCTAATATCGTCAATTTTAACATCCGATCTCATCATAAAAACTCTTTCTACTCCCCATCCAAAAGCAAAGCCGGTATATTTGCTCGAGTCTATTCCACCTGCTTTTAGTACATTAGGATGAACCATACCAGATCCACCTAATTCTAACCAACCTTGTTTGCATGTGTGGCATTTGACTCCATTTATTTGGCCTTTACCTAGACAAACAGCACAATTAATATCAACTTCAAAAGATGGCTCAGTAAATTGAAAGTGAAAAGGTCGTAGTCTTGTCTCGCGGTTGGGTCCATAAAATGATTTGACAAAATAATCCATGGTTCCTTTCAAATGTGAAATATTAATACCTTTATCTACTACCAAGCCCTCAAACTGATGAAACATAACGGCATGACTAATGTCCTTCTGACGGCGGTAGCATTTGGCAATATTAATCATGCGAATCGGAGGTTTGGAGTTAACTCGCAACATTTCTCTAACTTGTCCATTAGAAGTGTGGGGAGTTAGCACTACTTTACCCATTTTGGTATC
>Ga0210051_1004853_pt1 | contig 13030 bp, 19 predicted proteins | sample CryGey092014_all_FD_185464 | JGI IMG/M metagenome (GOLD analysis project Ga0210051, IMG submission 185464) | Groundwater microbial communities from aquifer - Crystal Geyser CG23_combo_of_CG06-09_8/20/14_all (SPAdes) (version 2) | ecosystem: Environmental > Aquatic > Deep subsurface > Groundwater...
TTGACAATAGTACTTTTAAATGGTACTTTAAAGGTACTATGAACAGCACTTTTAGTATTCCTATTACTCAATTAAAACAAAACGCCGCCCAGGTGATTGATGACGTGGTCACCAGCGGTCAATCAGCGATTATTATGCAGCGGTCCCAGCCCAGAGTTGTCATTGCTGATTTTGATTACTTTAATTCTCTCGAGGCCGCCGTGGTCGATTTTTTAGACGCCCAAGAGGCGGAAAAATCCAAAAAAGAACCCAAAATATCTTTGAAGAATTATATTAAGAAACGTTGGGGTAATTAATGCAGGTGTTAATCACCAAAAAAGCCGCCAAGGAATTGGACAGAATTCCTGACCAAATTGCCAGAAATATTGCCAATCGTTTAAGTCAATTATCCCAAGACCCGTTTCCCTTAAACAGTAAAAAACTGGCGGGGCAGAATAATTATCGGTTGCGGATCGGCGTTTACCGGGCCATTTATACCATTAATTCCAAAGAAAAGGCTATTACTGTTTTGCGAGTCGCCCACCGGAAAACTGTGTATCGGTAGAGTTGACAAATAACTTGATAATTAGCTTTACAATTATTTTTTTGAAATTCCTACAGGGACTGTCCTAGTAGACACAGAAAGGAGTAAAATAAATCGATGTCGAATTTTTGGTTTACAACCTGGGATGTGCCGGAATATAAAGAATGGGCGCAAAAAAAGAAGTATGGTTACTTATTGACGATTATCAGAAAACAGCCGCAGGATTTTTTGGCAGTTAAGGCTAAGTTGATTTTTAAGGCCAAAGGTTTGCCTCAATTTGTAACTTTGCAGAGTTCAACGGTCAAAACCGGAAAAGAAGCCAAGGCAGTAATCAAAAAATGGCAAGGGATTTTAACTATTTTATGAAGACTTTTGAGATTATTACTAACCCCAGGAGAAAAACCAGAATTAAAGATTTTATGGATAAAAACCGCAAAGTGGCGCTGAAGTATTACGATTTATTAGAGCAGGAATCTAACCAAAAGAAGCTGTTGCCTGAAATGAAAAAATTAATTGTCATTGATCCGGATTTTTATGATCCGTATCTGGCGGCGTCGGATATTTTGGAAAAAGACGGTTTTGACAAAGAAGCTAAAGCATTAATGAAACTTGGCTACGAAAAAGCAATGAAAAGAATTGTTGATTGCGAGGGGAATTTCCCGGAAACGTTATTTTGGGGTTATTTGGAAAACAGGCACATAATCAGGATTATCGACGCTTGGGCTTATTGGCTTTGGGACGACGGTAAAAAAGAAGCGGCGTTGGATCTTTTCCGGAGATTGTTTAGATCAAACCCCAATGATAATATCGGTGCCCGTCACAGCATTTTAAGTTTAAGGTTGGGCAAAAAATCTTATTATCTGGGGTTAAAATTTCCCTTAATGGGGGGATTGGACGCGGTTAAAGTCGATAACTGGTTTAAAGAAAATTATTCGAAGTTTCCCGAAGATTTTGAATGGTGGGTAAAATTGATGGCAAAAGATTTAGGGTGGTGTCCCGATACATCTTGACAATGTATAAGATAGTATATACAATTAATTTGTGATCATCAGAAAACCGATTGAATTTCTTTGGGATGAAGGCAACCAGCAAAAAAACTGGCTGAAGCACAAAGTGAAAACCAAAGAATGTGAAGAAGTTTTTTTAGACGATCAGAAAAAAATTGCCAAAGATAAATTTCATTCAAAATCAGAACCAAGATTTATTCTTTTAGGCAAAACTAAAAAGATGCGGCTGATATATTTGATTTTTACGACAAGAAGTAAAAAAATCAGAGTTATATCTGCCAGAGATATCAATAAAAAAGAAAGGAAGCTTTATGAAAAAACCACTTAAATTGCCGAGATTTAAAAATGAAGACGATGAAAGAGATTTTTGGTCAAAAATTGATCTAACCGATTATTTTGAGCCGAAAGATTTTGTGCCGGTATCTTTTCCCAATTTAAAACCAACTACCAGAGCGATTTCTATCCGTTTGCCGGAATACCTGATTGACAGGCTTAAGGAAAAAGCCAACGCGATCAGCATTCCCTATCAATCGTTGATTAAAAGCTATTTAAAACAGGCTGCCTTTGCCAATTAGTAAAGTTCTGACCTGATCGGTGACCCGATTATGACCCGATTACTCTTGACAAAATCGGGTCATTTTACTAAAATAACTGTATAATGACCTTCAATCCTCATTTTTCCATTACTCCCCAGTTAGCCAATTTATTGACAGAAATTGCCGTTTGCCGGCAAAAAATTCTCTCTTTGAAAATATTACCCAAAAGAGAAATTGGTTTAATCAAAAGCGCCCGGTTAAGGATGATTCACTCTTCCACGGCGATTGAAGGTAATTTATTAGGCTTGAGAGACGTAGAAGCAGTTTTGGCTGGCAAGAAACCGGCCGAGGCACAACGTGACGATATTACCGAAGTCATTAATTACGAAAAAGTTTTACGTTTTATTGACGTATTGGATAAGAAGAAAAAAATTGATTGGGAGAAGACGGTTTTGAAAATCCATAAATTGACCACGGACGAATTGTTGCCCAAGAAAGACAGCGGTCATTACCGCCATGGGCCGGTGTATATTATTCAACGGCCGCTGAATCAGATTATTTACACTGCTCCGGATTATAAAAAAGTCGCTAAACTTATGAACGATTTATATTCTTGGTTAGAGAGCGAAGCGACCAAAAAATTATCACCGGTAATCATCGCGGCGATTGTCCACCACCAATTTGTGACAATTCACCCCTTTATTGACGGTAACGGCCGGACTGCCCGGGCATGGGCGACCTTGGTTTTGTATAGCCGCGGTTGGGATATTAAAAAACTGTTTGCTTTGGAAGATTATTACAATCTTGACCGGAGCAGTTATTATGAAGCGATCCGAAGGGTGAGGCAAGAAAAAGACCTAACTTTTTGGCTGGAATATTTTTCCCAAGGGTTTCTCAAAGAACTGGAGCAGGTGTTGGAGAAAATGGAACTTTTTTCTCTGGAAACTAAAACCAAGCAAGAGCCGGTTTATTTAAGCAAGCGCCAGCGGGAAATTTTAGAATTTGCGGCAATTAACGGTAAGATTTTTCGTTCCGACGTGGTCGATATTGTCTCGGTCAGCCCGAAAACCGCCTACCGGGAGCTGGAATTTTTAAGCCAAAAAGGTTTCATTAAAAGGAAAGGCAAGGGGTCAACCAGCCACTACGTTTTAGCGGAGAAGTTGTAACTTATGGCCCACTATCTTATTTTCGGCGACTCGATTGGCTGCGGCGAAGGCGACCCTCATGGCGGTTGGGCGAAGTTGTTAGCTGAAAAATATCCGGTAAAAAATTTAAGCATTGACGGAGCCACAACAGATAATTATGTAAAAAATTTCCCCACGAACATTGATAAAAATTCAACTTTAATTATTGCTTTAGGCGTAAATGATTCTGCCAAACTACCATTAACAGAATTTCAACAAAACTTAATTCAATTAATTAAACTGGCGAAAAAATATACACAAAAAATTATCTTCGTCGGTCCGGCGCCGGTTAATCAGGTTAAGGTTGATCCGGTACCTTGGGCGCCGGAAATATCCTACAAAAACAATCTGATTAAACAATTCAGCGCAGCAATTTGCCTGATCGCCCGAAAAGAAAAAATTAAATTTATTGATTTATTCAATCAACTGCCGCCAGAATATATAAAAACTCTCAATGACGGTTTTCACCCCAATCACGCCGGCCACGAGAAAATTTATAAAATTGTGGTAAAGAATATTAAAATGTGCTAAAGTAGTTAAAGTTATCAGTAAGTTGATGAGAAGAGGCGGGTTAACCGCCTTTTTAAATAATTATGGACATTACTAACTTGCCTAAGTCAGCCAGGACTGAGTTTACTTCAGCCCTGAATCAAATCTGCGCCGAGCGGGGGATTTCCCCTCAGGCGGTAATTGCCACCATTAAAACTGCCCTTATCGCTGCTTATAAAAAAGATTTTGGTTTAACTGAAGAAGATGAAGACATTAGTTATGAAGCCGAGCTTGACGAAATTGTCGGTTCAGCGAAGATTTTTGAACTGGATAAAAAGGGCAAGAAAAAAGACATTACTCCGCCCGGGTTTGGCCGCATTGCCGCCCAGACTGCCAAACAGGTAATCCTGCAGCAAATCCGTGAAGCCGAAAAAGACGCCATTATTACTGAATATCAGGATAAAATCGGCGCCCTGGTTAATGGCATGGTCTTGAGGTTTGACGGCCAGTTTATCATCTGCGACATTGGCCGCGGCCAGGGCTTGATGCCTCCGGAAGAGCAGGGCGGCGGTGAACATTACCATCTTAATCAGCGCTTAACGCTGTATATCAAAGATATTCAGGAGACGATTAAAGGCAAACAAATTATTATCTCCCGGGCCGACCCAAAACTGGTGATTGAACTGTTTAAACGCGAAGTGCCTGAAGTCAATTCCGGGGCCGTGGAAATCAAACTCATTGCCCGCGAAGCCGGCAGCCGCTCCAAAGTCGCGGTTGCTTCTTCTCAGGCCGGCGTCGATCCGGTTGGCTCTTGTGTTGGCCAAAAAGGCGTTCGGGTCCAGGCTGTGATTAACGAACTGGGCGGCGAGAAAATCGATATTATTGAATATTCCAACGATTCGGAGAAATTTATTATTTCCTCTTTACAGCCGGCTGATAACTTAAAAGTGAAATTAGATGAAAAAAAGAAAACTGCGGTCGTCACCGCCCCGGAAGATCAGCTGTCTTTGGCGATCGGCCGCGATGGCCAGAATGTCCGTTTAGCCGCCAAACTAACCGGTTATAAACTTAATCTCAATCCGCCTAAAGCTAAAAAGGCCAAAAAGGCCAAGCCAAAAGATGACAAAAGTACTAAAAAATCCTCGAAAAAAACTGAAACCCCAGCGTAGCTCGAAGAGCGAAGTGGGGCGGCCACCGGTCATTACCGTCATGGGCCATATTGATCATGGGAAAACCACTCTTTTGGATGCCTTGCGCCACACCCATGTTGCTGACAAAGAATCAGGCGGCATTACCCAGCACATTGGCGCTTACCAGCTTGATTACCAAGGCAGAAAAATAACCTTTATTGATACTCCCGGCCATGCCGCCTTTGCCTCGATGCGTTCCCGGGGCGCCCAGGTAACGGACTTAGTTGTTTTGGTCATTGATGCAGTTGAAAGCGTTAAACCGCAAACTAAGGAATGTTTAGACCACATCAAAGCTGCCCAGGTGCCTTTTCTGGTTGCCATCAATAAGATCGACTTGCCTAATGCCAGCAGTGCTATTGTTAAAAAAGACTTAGCCGATGCCGGGGTGATGGTGGAAGGTTTTGGCGGCGATATTGTTTGCGTGGAAATTTCTGCCAAAACCGGTAAAAATCTGGATCAGCTCTTAGAAATGATTCTTTTATTAACGGAAATGAGAGGTTTGGAGAATAAACCCTTAGCCCCGTTTCAGGCAGTGGTGATTGAATCCTTTCTGGATAAACAGCGCGGCCCAGTAGCCACAGTTATTGTCAAGCAAGGAACCTTAAAGCTAGGAGATGAACTTAATCTGGGCCAGGCTACCGGTAAAGTTAAGGCTTTATTTAATGAAAAAGGCGAACCATTAACCGCCGTTTTGCCCGGTTGCCCGGCCCTGGTTTTAGGTTTTAGCACCGTGCCCTCCGTAGGAGCCAATACTGTTTCCGATTCTCCCACCAACATTGATCCCAACGCTAAAACCTTAAAAGTAATTCTCAAAGCTGATGTTGCCGGCACCTTAGAAGCCATTACCCAAAATTTATCTTCAGAAGTGACTTTAATTTCTAGCGGCGTCGGCGAGATTGGTGAGGCCGATGTCGCTTTAGCCCAGTCCACTAAAGCCAAAATTATCGGCTTTCGGGTTAAAACTACCTCTTCGGCGCAAAAATTAGCGGAAATTGAAAAAGTCTTGATCAAAAACTACTCACTAATTCATGAACTCTTAGACGATCTTCAAGACCAGGTTTTAAAAATGCTGGAGCCGACCATTGATGAAGAAATTTTGGGTGAAGCCAAAATCATTGCCCAGTTTACTGCCAAAGGCGAATCAATCGCCGGCTGTAAGGTCACTTCCGGCAAGTTAATGCCCGGTAACTTAGTTCACTTATTAAGAAACAAAGAACCGATTGCTCACTCCAAAATTAAATCTGTCCATCAGGGGAAAGAAACAGTTGACAAGGCCAAAAAAGGCGAGGAATACGGTCTTGCCTTTACCGCTCCCTTAAGCTTTCAGATTAAAGACACCCTTCAGGCGTACAAAAAAATCTAACCAGCTCTTAACAAACGATTGTTTAAAAGTTTATAATATGGAAAGTTGGAAAATTAAACCTTTATGCCACAATTAATATCAGGCTTTCAGACAGAATGGGTTAAAGTCCTTAATAAAGGTTTAGTCACCTTGCCGAAAAATTTCCGGGACACCGTCGGTATTCGGGCAGGCGATGTGGCCAAAGTGAGAATGGTTGGCCGCCGCCTGGTGATTGAACCCAGAGATTTGGCCGATTATGAAGTTTACTCTCAAAAAGAGTTCAAACAAATGCTTCAAGATGATAAGCTGCCCAAACTTCTGGCTAAAAAGACTGCCAAGATATGGCCGGAACTCCAATAATCAAAGTGTTTTTGGACGCTTCGGTTTTAGTGGCGGCATCCGCCTCGGTCAACGGCGCCTCGGCTTATATTTTACACTTAGCCCGCCAGAGGAAAATTAAAGCTTTTGTCAGTGAAGATGCGCTTAGCGAGGCAGTGAAAAACGTTAATTTAAAGCTGGGCGATATTGGTAAAGAAAGACTGAATGCCTATTTAATCAGAGCCAACTTAAAATTAGTCATTAGCCCGGAGGCAGAAGCGATTGCGCTTTGCGAAAAATTCATTCATTTTAAAGACGCGCCGATTTTAGCGGCCGCCCTTAGCGCTAAAGCTGATATTTTATTGAGTTTGGACAAGAAGCATTTTTTCACTAAATCAGTCGCAGATTTTGCCAAAGCGATGAAAATTTTCACCGCCGGCGATTTTCTTAAACGATTCTTCAGATAAATTCTCTGAAGCGTGATGTCCTATAGCTTTACTTTTATCCCCTTTTTTGGTATAATCGGGGAAATTATGCCAAAAACATATAATCTTGAACCTGTTAAACAGGCGCTGTCTACTGCTAAGCAAACTCTGATTTTACTGCCGCCGGATCCTGACTTGGATTCTGTGGCTGCCGGCCTGGCTCTTTATCTGTCTTTAGGCAAGCAGCAACTAAACGTTTCCATTGGCTGTTCGACGCCCATGACCGTGGGTTTGAACCGCCTTTTTGCCGTTGATAAAATTAAATCCCGCATCGGTAATCAAAACTTGGTTATTTCCTTTAACTACCCCGAAGACTCATTGGAGAAGGTTTCTTATGATAAAGATCCGGCCAATCAGAAATTTAACTTAACCATTGAACCTAAAGCCGGGATGCAGCCTTTGGATATTAACTCAGTCGAGTATTCTTATACCGGTTCTAATGCTGATGTGATTTTTGTGATTGGCGCCCGGGCCTTGGAAGACTTAGGCGATTTGTTTAAAAGCGAACAAAAACTTTTGGAAGACAAATCGAAAACTTTAGTTAACTTGTCTTCTTTAGATAAAAATAGCCAGTTTGGGACGGTTAATCTTTATGATCCGACTGCTTCCGGCAGCAGCGAAATTATGTTTGCGGTTTTATCCGGTCTGCAGTTGCCCCTGGATTCAGATATGGCCACTAACTTGCTCGCCGGCATTGAAACCAAGACTAATAACTTTACTTCTATGAGAACCACGGCTGACACTTTTGAAATCGTTTCCCAACTGATGCGTTTAGGCGCTAAAAAAGGCCATATTTCCACTCCTTCCGCCCGCCCCTTTACTGGTTTTAATCCGATTCCTTCCAATTGGCCAAGGCCGGCCACGCCTATCTCTGCCCCCGTTCCTACTATTGTTAATTCCACTCCACCGGATTGGCTCAAGCCTAAAGTGCTAACTTCCTCTAGCCAGCAGTGATAACATTTGCTAGAATACCAGCATGGTTTTAAAAACAGATAAAAAACAAACGATTATTAAAAAGTTTGCCATCCAGAAAGACGACACCGGTTCGCCCGAAGTTCAGGTGGCTCTTTTAACCGAGCGGGTTAACGACCTTACCGAACATTTAAAAACGCATGTCAAAGACAATCACTCCCGCCGCGGGTTATTAGCCATGGTTTCCAAACGCCGCCGCTTATTAAACTATTTGAACCGCAAAGATAAAAAACGCTATCAAGCCATTATTACTAAATTGAAGTTAAAAAAATAAGAAATGGGCATTAAAAGCAAAACCGTTGTTGTGAATGGTCAAACTATCACTTTGGAAATCGGCCGTTATGCCGAACAAGCGGCTGCCGCGGTTTTAGCTAAGTGTCAAGATACCGTCGTTTTGGTCACCGTCGTCTCCGGTAAAGAAATTCCGGCTCTGGGCTATTTTCCTTTAACCGTTGAATACCAGGAAAAACTGTTTGCCTCCGGGATTATTAAAGGCTCCCGCTGGGTTAAACGTGAAGGCCGGCCGACCGATGAGGCGATTTTAAAAGCCCGGTTGATCGATCGGTCGATCCGCCCCTTATTTCCTCAAGGTTATATGAAAGAAGTTCAGGTTATTGCCACCGTTTTATCTTATGACTCGACGACCGATCCGGAAATCTTAAGTTTAATCGCCGCTTCGGCGGCCTTAAGCCTGTCTTCCATTCCCTGGAATGGTCCGCTCGGAGCGGTTCGCCTGAAAAGCGCCAAACTGGACCTGGTTGTTTCCGGTTCTGCCGAAGCGATTGTCATGGTGGAGGCCGGCGCCCACGAAGCCAGCGAAACGGAAGTTTTGCAAGCCATGTCCCAAGGCCACGACGAGATTAAAAAAGTTATTAAAGCCATCGAAGAATTAGTTAAAGAAGCCGGACAAAAAAAAGAAGAGTTTGTCGAAGAAAAAATCAACGTGGATATTAAAAAACAGATTTTAGCTAAAACTAAATCTTCAATTGACGATTTAATTGCCGGATTAAAAACCGCCACTCATGAAAAAGCGATGGATTTGTCAGAGATTCAAGCCGCCGCCAAAGAAGATTTACCGGAAATTGATCAGAAAATTATTAACCTCGTCACCGAAGACTACTTAAAAACAACTTTGCGGCAGACTGTTTTTGCCAAGAAAATTCGGCCCGATGGCCGCAAGCCCGATGAAATCCGGCCGATTACCTGTGAGGTTGGCGTTTTACCCCGCACTCACGGCTCGGCCATGTTTAAACGCGGCGCCACCCAGGCCTTGACGATTACCACCTTGGGCTCGCCGTCTTTGGAACAGCTGATTGAAGACTTGGAGGGCGAAACTTCCAAACGCTACATTCATCACTACGAATTTCCGCCATTTTCAGTCGGCGAAGCCGGCCGGATTGGTTATCCTTCCCGCCGGGAAATCGGCCACGGTGCTTTGGCTGAACGGGCCTTGGAACCGATGATTCCTGACGAAAATATCTTTCCTTATACTATCCGGGTGGTTTCCGAAATTATGTCTTCTAATGGTTCTACTTCCATGGCCTCGGTTTGCGGCTCAACCCTTTCTTTAATGGATGCCGGCGTGCCTTTAATTAAACCGGTTGCCGGGATTGCCATGGGCTTAATGGTGGAAGGGAAAGATTATCTGGTTTTAACTGATATTCAGGGGGCGGAAGACCACTTGGGTGATATGGACTTTAAGGTTGCCGGCACGGCCGACGGCATTACTGCTTTACAAATGGATATTAAGATTGCCGGGGTAACTACTGAAATTTTGTCAGATGCTTTGGACAAAGCTAAAATTGCCCGCTTATCCATCATGAAGATTATGAACGAAGTCATTGCTCAGCCCCGGGCCCAACTTTCCCAATATGCTCCTAAAATTAAAACTCTTAATATTCCGGTCGATAAAATCGGGGACTTAATCGGTCCCGGCGGCCGGATTATTAAAAAGATTATCAAAGACAGCGGCTGTGAAGTCGATGTAGATGATGACGGCCGTGTCGTCGTTACCGGTACCGATCAGGCAAAATTAGCAGATGCCTTAAAGCAGATTGACGGTTTGACCCGCGAATTTAAACCAGGCGAAGAGTTTGACGGCAAAGTCGTCCGGGTGGAAGCCTATGGCGCTTTTGTGGAATTGATGCCCGGCCGCGACGGCTTGGTCCATGTTTCCCGCCTTTCCACCGGTTATGTGGCTGATCCCAATACCATTGTTCACTTAGGCGATACCTTGCATGTCCGCGTCCGCGAGATCGACGATCAGGGCCGGGTCAGCTTAACTTGTTTGACCCCCGAACAGGAACAGCAAGTTCCTCAACGTCCTAGCGGTGGTTTTCGCCCTGGTGGTTTTTCCGGCGGTCGCCCGCCTTTTCGCCGCCCCGGCAGAAGATAACCTTCAAGGAACATCCTTGTAGGCAAGAAGTCTTAGGAATTGTTCCGGAGAGAGGATCGGAATATTTTTAATTTTTTTTAATAACAAGATGTGTTTTTTATCCCCGGAAATTAAATAATCGGCCTTGGCGGCCAGCGCGCAGGCCAGAATTTTATTATCCGCCGAACAGTTTTTGATGATATTAATGATTATTTCCGGTTCAATTAAAACAAAATTGTTAAGGAGTATATTTTCCGCCCGGTCAATTTTTTCCGGGCTAAATTTAAACTTATTTCTTAAAGTGCTGCAAACCTCGGCAATAATAAACCGGGAAATATAACCCTTAGCCCGTTTTGAAGTAATTAGTCTAACTATTAGCTCCGGCTTGGCATCAAAGTTGATGGCTGAAATGATAACATTTGTATCTAAAACGAGCTTAAGCATTTATCCGGCCTTGGCGGACTTCATCAACCAATTGCTCTACCTGGCTGGCCTTTATCTTTAATTTTTTAGCCTGTCTTTGCCCGTAAGTAAATATATCATTCCAGGCACTTTGCCGGTTAAGATAAGATCTGACCGCCTCCTGAATTAACCCGCTTTTTGTTCTCGCCTCTGCTTTTGCCTGTTTGTTAATCATCATTAATAGCGGTTTGGGAATAGAAAGATTAATTGTTTGTGTTTGCATTTTCCTCCTATACAATAAATATACAATTATTGTATGAAAAGAAACCTGCTTTGTCAACAGCAATTTTAAATCGTGCTAGAATATAAATAAATGAAACTGAAAACTGCCTTATTGGCTTTACTTGCCGGCTCGTGGATTTGGATAATTTTCCCCTACTTGGTGATTAAACTGAACCAGTTTCTCGGGTTGCCCTCGTGGCGTTTTTGGCCATTGCAGATTTTAGGTTGGATTTTAATAATCTGCGGCGTGACGATTGTCGGCCACTTAACTTTATTATTTAATATTTTTGGCCAGGGAACGCCGGTGCCGGCAGAACCAGCCAAAAAAATTGTACTTGAAAGCCTGTATCAGCGTACCCGCAACCCGATGTATTTCTGTCACTTAATTATTTTCTTGGGCGAATTTTTGGTTTTTGGCGCCCTGCTGGAAATTTTGTATCTGTTTGTTGCCTGGTTGGGCTTCCATTTATTTGTGGTTTTATGGGAAGAACCGGGTTTAAAGAAGCGTTTTGGCAAAGAGTATCTTGATTACTGCCGCCGCGTCCCGCGCTGGTTATAACTTAATGTGTTAAAATTTGGTTAATGAAAATAAATATTCGCCGGGCTGATAAATCAACCTTCAAGGAACATCCTTGTAGGCATTAACGCTAGAATTAAACAATGAAACTCATTCGTAAAAACCAGACCAAGGAATTTAAAAACAGCGATCAATGTCTCGCTATTGAATACCCTTTGGGCGATAAAGATATTAACGGTGCGGTGATTAAACTTAATGGCCGGTATCCTGATAAGGGCAGGGTAGTCAATACCGTCTGCAAAGAAATGGCTTACATTATTAAAGGAACAGGCAAATTAGTGGTTGAAGGTCAAGAGGTAAACTTTAGCGAGGGCGACTTAATTTTAATTGACAAAAACGAAAAATATTATTGGCAAGGCAACTTTGAAATATTTACCACATGTGTTCCAGCTTGGTATCCGCAGCAGCACAAGACAGTAGATTAAATGACCCATTAACAGGGCTTGACAAAAGACCCAATAAGTGGTCTAATTAATTATATGACTACTATTTCAGTTTCCGAGTTAAAAGCTAACCCCGCCGCCGCCATTAATCAGGCGCTTGATTACCCTTTGGCAGTAATAAGCCGCAGTAAGGTGAAAGCCTATTTAGTCGGCAAAGACTTATTTGAAAAATTGCTGGACTACCTAGAGGATATGGCCGATCGGAAAGTCATTGCCAAAACCGATTTTTCCAAAGGCAGAGATTTTGAGGCAGTGGCTAAAGAACTGGGTTTATGAAAGTGATTATTTCCGAACGCGCGGAAAAAGAGTTTAAAAAATTACCCAAATTTGTCCAAATTGCTATTGCCGGAAAAATTAGGTTAATTGAAGCTGATCAACCAGTTGTTGCGAAAAAACTGCAAAGTTATAAAAATATTTTCCGTTTTCGGGTCGGCCAATACCGGGCGGTTTATCAGCAAACAAAAACCAACGCCTTTATTTTTCTCATCCGCCACCGCAAAGACGTTTACAGAGCAATGAAAGAAATATTAAGTTAATATTGCCGCGCCTAAGGCGGTGGCGTACTCAGCCCTAGGAGGGAAAACAGGGGAGAGTTTAAACAAAGCACAAACTTGGCGTAAATATTTTTGCACTACTTTATTGGTGCTCACCCGGCCAACAAAAACGATTTTTTTCTCTCCGGTTTGGCCGGCCGCCAAACAACTGACTAGGCCAATGGTCTCCGCCACCATAGCAATTAAACTTTGGGCTAAATCTTCTTTTTTAGTTGAGTTTAATTTGCCGAAATTAGCCGCTGTTGCTTCCGGCGGCAATAAACCTATGCCTTTGCCCAAAATATCGCCGACCGTTAGATCCACCTTGGTTTTATTGCCTGTTTGCGCCAGTCTAAAAATTTCTTCCACCTTT